>Ga0209340_1000566_pt1 | contig 37931 bp, 45 predicted proteins | sample EPASupsiteSAE323_FD_187266 | JGI IMG/M metagenome (GOLD analysis project Ga0209340, IMG submission 187266) | Bioremediated contaminated groundwater from EPA Superfund site, New Mexico - Sample SAE3-23 (SPAdes) (version 2) | ecosystem: Environmental > Aquatic > Deep subsurface > Groundwater >... | reverse complement strand
AGGTCAGAAAGTCTTCCATTTGTGCAGCTTCCGATAATTACCTGATCTATTTTTATATTACCCACTTGAGAAACAGGTTTTGTATTTTCAGGTAAATGTGGAAAAGCAACTGTCGGTTCTATTTTAGAAACATCATATTCAATGATTTTTGAATATTCAGCATTATCATCACTTTTATAGAATTTAAAAGGTCTTAGGCAACGATTTTTAACGTATTCTTCTGTTGTTTTATCCGGTGCTATAATACCGTTTTTAGCACCTGCTTCTATTGCCATGTTACACATTGTAAACCTTTCATCCATTGAAAGGTTTTCTATAACTGAACCTGTAAATTCAAGGGATTTATAGAGAGCTCCATCAACGCCTATATCACCAATAAGGTAAAGAATAAGGTCTTTTCCTGAAACCCAGCGGTTTAATTTTCCGTTAAAAATAACTTTTATTGACTCAGGAACTTTAAACCATGTTTCTCCTGAAGCCATAGCACAGGCAAGATCAGTAGATCCAACTCCTGTTGAAAATGCCCCAAGCGCACCATATGTGCAAGTATGGCTATCTGCACCTATAACAAGATCTCCTGAACCAACTATGCCGCTGTCTGGAAGAAGAGTATGTTCAATTCCCATTCTGCCCACGTCAAAGAAATGTTTCAAATTTTGTTCTTTTGCAAAATCTCTGACCATTTTTGCATTTTCAGCTGATTTTATGTCCTTATTAGGTACAAAATGGTCTGAAACAAAAACAGTTCTTTCAGGATCAAAGACTTTATTCACTCCTATTTTTTTAAATTCCTGTATTGCAACCGGACCTGTTATATCATTTGCAAGAGTTATATCAACCTTTACATTTATAAGTTCACCGGGCAAAACTTTATCTAATTCTGCATGATCAGCCAGAATTTTTTCTGTTATATTCATACTTTTTAACATTTTTCCTTCTTTTGGCATTATCTGGTATTTTATAATATGGGGTGGTAACACTACCTAACTTGGATTAACACTTGAAGCTTTGGATACAAAAGACTTTGTTTTATGTTATTAGTTAATGTGGTTACACTACTTAATATGGTATATAATACCAGGAATTTATACAAGATTTGGGATTTAAGATAAAAATTGAAAATTTTTGATAAAAAACTAATAGGTCTGGTTATAAGTATAATTTTTATAGCAATAATTTTCCATCAGTTAGACATTAAAAAAACCTGCGAATCATTCAGACACATAAACTTAATATATTTATTACCTGTGATTCCTGTTTATTATCTGTCTTTTGTATTAAGAGCTTATAGATGGAGAAGCCTTTTATCTAACAAAGATCTTACTATAAAATCTCTGACAAGTGCTTTGTTTATAGGTTATACTGCTAATAACCTGCTTCCTGCCAGAATGGGTGAGATTTACAGGGCTCATTTATTTGGTAAAAAAGAAGGTATGAAACGTTCAGGTGTCTTTGCTTCAATACTTCTTGAGAGAATTTTTGACGGAATAATTATATTTTTGATTTTGATTATCCTTGTAACTCATATCTATTCAAAACCATGGCTTTTTAAGCTTGTTTATGGGGCAGGATCGATTTTTGCAATATGTTTTGCCATTTTATTCATCTTTGCAAAACTTGGAAATTCAGAAAAATTACAGGAAAAATCTTCTTTTTTCTATGAATATTTTAGAGAAAATGTTTTGATAAAATTACCTGAAGACTTTAGAAACAAGTTAATTAACTTTTTAAATAAAACTTTTTACTATATAAATTCTTTTATTGGAGGTCTTAATGTTTTTAATGACCGAAAAGAAGCCTTAAATTCATTATTTTTAACATTTCTAATATGGATATTAGAAGGAATTACAACTTTTTTTGTTATAAAAAGTTTTGGAATTCACATTGGAATTATATCTGCTATTTTTGTGGTCTGCGTAACAACTTTTAGTACGATGATACCTGCCGGACCTGCAAATATCGGAACTTATCAGTTTGGTTATATTATGGCACTTAAAATATTTGGCATTACAAAAGAAACTGCATTTGCTATTTCCCTTATAAATCAGTTTACTACTGCGATTTTAATAGCAATAGCAGGCTTTTTCTTTATGTGGAAAGATCATATAAACATAAAAGATCTTGAAGAAAATCTTGAAGAATCTACTCTTATATCATAAAAAACAGGCTGAAATTGTTTTAGTCTGGATTTATTTTTATAAATCTTAAATTCTTATCGATAGAAATAAATTTTTAATTTCTCCTTAAAATACAGCATAAAAAGAGGCTAAATAGCCTCTTTTTATGCTGTATTTGTTGTAAACTTTTACATCATTTATCCTACAAGATTAAGCCTTTTTGTTGTAGAATCATTATCCTGATTATTTAAGCCTGAATTATTATTCATTTCGTTAGGTTTTTGAACTCCAAGATTAGTACTTGCCTGACCAGATAAAACTTTTCCCAGTTTTGTATCATCTTGATTTACCGAACTTGTTGTTCCTTTAAAAGCAGTTGTATCTTGTCCTTTTTCTAAACCGGTTTGTCTGGAAGAGTATTGGTTATCTCTCATTCTGTTGTAATTACCATAATCCATTTTATTTCCTCCCAAAAAATTAATTCTCTTGTTTTAGTTATTGTTTCTTATATATATAAAGAAAATTTTTCGTCTAAAAATGCTTTCATTATTTTCAGCAGGAAACATGATTTAGATATATTCACAAAAAAACAGTTTTAATAAATCTTAATAGGAATAGAAAGATTAATCTTTTGTCAGCTTAAAATCAGGAAAATTTCTGATAATCTTTTAATATTTGACATAAAAAAGGGGGGTTTGATGCATGACCGTATATTACAGTGAAAGAACTTTTTTAAAAGAGATTACCGATTTTCTGCATAAAAATTTTCCACGGGGAGATCTGGATTCTAACTATTTAAGAATTTCAAGAGCCGGTACTATTAATTATGATTTACTTTTAAAATATTTTATCTGTGCACTTGCAAAAGAACATAATTCGTTTTTAGCGGCAATTACTTTGCCTCGTGAATTTGAAGGAAAAATTCCAGGCTGGTATATAAAAAAAGAGAAAGAAATTTTTGTCGATCCTGTTTCTGGTCCCCGAGGTCAAAATGTCTATAAAGACGATGTTTTTGTGATTAAATTTAACTTTTTTGTCAATGAAAAGAATATTCACAAAATACAGGACACAAAAAATATTTCAACGGAAGATGCCTTGATAGGTGAGCTGATAGAAATAAGACATGCTCTGATTAAGGGAAATTATGAACCGTTTGAAATTTTGAGGGAATTTTATCAGGAAGGTGAAATAAGAATTTTACCAAAATCTCAAACATCTAAATATTTAAGTAGGATTTTAGATTTTCCGCATTAAATAAAATAATAAAAACAATTAAAAGAAACCTGATAAATGTCAGGTTTCTTTTTGGGAAATAATAATTTAAAATTTTTAAGCCGGGATTAAAACTTTTACAGAGCCTTCACCTGAAAGAGTTATTGTTTCTGTAACCGGAACATTATCTTTAAGAGTATTAAATGTTATTTGAACTCTGTTTTCTATTTCATTTGAAGAGTTTTTAACTTTTTCTTCAACTAATTTTTTAACAGATACACTATTCAACTGTCCGGCCTCCTTTATTTAACTGCATATAGATAAACTATAAGCTAATACTATATACTATAACCTATTTTTTTAAATTTACAAGTCTTAAGATTAAGATTAATGATCTTGTTATAAAAAATTCTTCTTTTAAACTGGGGTTTTTAGAACAAAATAAGACTTGAGTTATTAGTATTCAATAATAAAATTTAAAACATAAATTCTATTATTTATAAACCTTATATTTTTATTTAAAACAAAAAGTTTTAAATAATTGCCTAATGTTGTATCGTAATAGTATATAGACTTGGAACAGGAATAAAAAATGAACTTTAAAGAAAATATAAAGAATGCAAAAAGAATTGTGTTTAAATTTGGCACAAATGCTCTTACAAGAGAGAATGGCGAAATTGCTCTTTCAAGAATATATTCATTTATAGAATCTATTTCGGAACTTAAAAAGCAGGGCAAGGAAATTATTATTGTAACTTCTGGTGCTGTCGGTATGGGTATGAAAAAGCTTGGTCTTGATTCAAAGCCTGATCTTGTTACTTTAAAACAGGCTTGTGCTGCTATAGGTCAGGGCGAACTTATGTATCTGTACGAAGAAGGTTTTAAAAAGTTTTCGGTTATTACTGCCCAGGTTCTTCTTACAGAAGAAGATTTTTCGGTCAGAAGAAAGTATTTAAGTTTAAGAAGTACCTTGAATCATTTACTTGAACTTGGAGTTGTTCCTATAATTAATGAAAATGATACTGTTTCAACCAGTGAATTACAAAGTTTCAGCTCTGATGGTGTTATGGTATGTTTTGGAGATAATGATAAATTGTCTGCTCTTGTTATGAGCAAGCTTGATGCTGATCTTTTGGTAATTATGTCTGATGTAGATGGTCTTTATGACGATGATCCAAGAGTAAATAAAAAAGCAAAAGTTATTTCTGTTATAGAAGAGATCACTCCTGAAATTGAAAATCTGGGATTTGAAGCTTCAAAAATGGGTCGAGGCGGAATGAAAACAAAGCTTGAAGCTGCAAAAGTAGCTGTTCGCTCCGGTGGCATGGCAATAATTGCAAATGGCAAAAAACCTGATACTATAGCTAAAATATTTAATGAAGGAAATGTAGGAACTGTTTTTCTACCTATGGAACATCTTTCAAGTAAAAAAAGATGGATAGCTTATGCAACAACGATTTTTGGAAAAATCAAGATAAATGAAGGGGCTCAAAAAGCTCTTATTAAGAATAATGCCAGTCTTCTTTCCGCAGGAATCGTTGAAGTTAAAGGAAGATTTAAAGAAGGCGATGTAATCAGTATTATTAACAGTTATGATGAAGAATTCGCACGAGGAATTGTTAATTTTTCAAATTCGGAATGTAAAAAGATTATAGGCAAACATTCAGATGAATTTGAGAAAATTCTTGGTCATAAGAATTACGATACAGTTATATCAAGGGATAATATTGTTATCTTATAAAGGAAATTAGGAAAATATGAGTAATCAGGAATTAAATCTTGAACAAATCGCAAAAACTGCTAAAAAAGCTTCTTATAAATTAGCTTCTTTATCAACTGAGATAAAAAACAGGGCACTTCTGGCAGTGGCGGAAAATATAAAAAATAATAAAAATATTATATTAAATAAAAATAACGATGATTTAAACATGGCAAAAAGTTTTTTAGAGAGCGGCAAGATTTCTCAATCTATATATGACAGGTTAAAGCTGGATGATGAAAAAATAGATGTCATGGTAGAAGGAATAAGGGATGTTGCAAAGCTTGAAGATCCTGCAAATAAAACATTATGGGCAATAGAACTTGATAAAGGACTTGAACTTTACAGGGTAAGTTGTCCTATAGGAGTTATTGGCGTTATTTTTGAATCAAGACCTGATGTAATTACTCAGATCGCTTCTCTTGCTATAAAATCAGCAAATACGGTTATATTAAAAGGCGGATCTGAAGCTTTAAATTCAAACGAAATTCTTGTTCAAATCATAAACGAAGCTCTTGATAAAGTTGAAGAATTCCCTAAAGATACAGTAAATTTGATAAAAACAAGGCATGATGTTGAAGAAATGCTAAAAATGGATGAATATATTGACCTTATTATTCCAAGAGGAAGTAATCAGCTTGTAAAATATATTCAATCCAATACAAAAATACCTGTTCTCGGGCATGCCGAAGGAATTTGTCATGTTTATATTGATGAGTATGCTGATTTGAACAAGGCAACAAGAATTGCTGTAGATTCAAAAATTCAGTATCCTGCAGCATGTAATGCTGTTGAAACTATACTGGTTCATAAAAGTTTGTCTCAAAATTATCTGCCGGAATTAATTAAAGGACTTCAAAATGTTGATATTAAAGTAAAAGGCGATAATAGAACATGGCATGTAAGTCATGAAGTTATAGAGGCTACAGAAGAAGATTGGAAAACTGAATATGGGGATAAGATTGTTTCTGTCAAGATAGTCGAGGATATAAATGAGGCTATTAATCATATAAATACTTATGGATCAGGACATACTGACGCTATAATTACTGAAAACACTAATAATGCAAAAATTTTTATGGATCTTGTTGATTCGGCAGGGGTTTATCAAAATGCTTCAACAAGGTTTGCTGATGGATTCAGGTATGGGCTTGGAGCTGAAGTCGGTATAAGTACAAATAAAACACATGCTAGAGGTCCTGTCGGACTTGAAGGACTGGTTATTTACAAGTATAAACTTTTTGGAAACGGACAAACTGTTAGTGAGTATTCAGGTAAGAATGCTAAAAAATATACTCATAAGGTAATAAAATAAAATTGGAAGAAAGGAACGAGTTACAAAAAGCTTCCAGTGAAGCAAAGCTCCACTTCAGCTTTTTTTCACTCCCGCTTCGCATATGATTCTAAAAGCTTTTTCAGATTATTTAAAAGAATTTAAAAGTGATGTACCGACTGTGATACTTCTTTCCAGATGGCTGAAGGATAAACTTTTAAAATTGCCTGAGGATAATATAGAAAGAATAATTCATAGTGAAGTTTCTCTTTTTATGAATAAGAATGGGGGATTTTTACTTGTAGGTAATGATAAAAGCGGTAGAATTTTAATTGAATCTTTATATAATTTTGCTTTAAGTTATGAACAGCAAAATTTTAATAGATGGATTCATAATAAAAAGGCTAGTGATTTTAAAAATTAAAATTAATTTGTTTAATTTTGGTTAAATTCTATAATATATTAATAAATTGTAATATAAAACCTGCTATTTTCTTGAAGCTCAAATACATGTAAGTTATGATTTTTCATGAGTTATACAGGTTGGATGGCATGATATATAAGGGCGGAGATAACATAAATTATTAAGGCGTATTATGTATAAAGGTTTAAAAGGATTAAACAAAAACAATATTTATATCTGGTAACTTTTTTAAAAGCCAGATATAACACTATTTCATGTTCTTGTAGAAAACCTGTAGAAAACCTGTAGAAAACCTGTAGAAACCTGTAGAAAACTTTTGTAGAAAAAAAATGGTTGTAGAAAAAAATATTTTTAAATTATAAATTTTGAACAGGTTTTCTACAACCATTTTTGGTTTAAATACTGGCTTTTAGCGAGTTTTCTACAGAAAAATCGCTTGCCTACTACTACTATTTAAATAAATTATTATTCTAATATAATATAAGTAACTAATATAAGAATACAAAAATAAACAGAACTTTTAGGAGAAATTTATATTATGCGTTTTACAGTTCAAAAAGAAGATCTCTATAATGGCCTTAGTGCTGTTATAAAAGCAACAGCGCTAAGAGGAATACAGCCTGTTTTATCAAACGTGCTTATTGAAACAATTAATGAAGATAAAATAAAACTTTGTGCTACTGATCTTGATATATCAATAGAGGTAAAAATAAACGCAATTATAGAGAAACAGGGAAGTATAACACTTCCTGCTAAAAAGTTATACGAAATAATAGCTAAACTTCCTAATAAGCCTGTTATATTTACACTAAACACTGAAAATAACCTTACAGCTATAAAATGTGAAAATTCAAAATTTGATTTAATAGGTATTTCAGCTTCAGAATTCCCATCTATAAAATACCCTGATAGTGATGAATCAATTTCTATTGATGTAAATACTCTTTTAAGTGCTGTTAAAAAGACAGTTTTTTCAGCTGCAACTTATGATACAAATAATGTTTTAAGCGGGGTTTATTTTAATATAAGCGGTGAAAAACTTGAAATGGCGGCAACTGATGGAAACAGACTTTCAAGAGTTATAGAAAATATAAAAAATACAGAAAATAAAGAGTATTCAATAGTTATTCCTTCAAAAACTCTTGTAGAATTTTCAAGAATTATATCAGGATCTGATGAGAAAACAGTATTAATAACAGTAAAAAATGGTCAAATATCCTTTAAACTAGAAAATAAATTTATTACTTCAAGACTTTTAGAAGGTAACTATCCTAAATATCAGCAGTTAATACCTTCAAATTACCAGATTGTTGTTAAATCAGACAGAGAAAATTTAATAGCAGCTTTAGATAGAACAGCAACAATGGTTAATGAAAGAACCAGTATTGTAAAACTCTTATTTACAGATAATAAACTCTCACTTTCTGCAGATACACCTGATTTAGGTGATTCTGAAGATGAAATAGAAGTTGAATACAAAGGAGAAGACTTAAAAATAGCTTTTAATTACAGGTATATTCTTGATGCTCTTAAAGCAATGGATAGTGAAAAAATAAGAATTGAACTTGGAGGGGCTCTGTCTTCAGCTCTGTTTAAACCTGAAAGTGATGAAGATTTCCTTAATTTAATTATGCCTGTTCAGGTTAAATAATAAAAATATGTTCTTAAAAAAACTGGAATTGGTAAATTTTAGAAATTATAAACATTGTTTTGTTGAATTTCCGACAAATAAAACTATTCTGGTAGGTAAAAATGCACAGGGAAAGTCAAATTTACTGGAAGCTGTTTATTATTTAGCTGTACTTTCTTCAAATAGATCTTCGAGTGATAGTGAATTAGTTCTATGGGGGGAATCTTCAGCTAAAATAAAAGCAATTACAGAAAAGTCATTTAATGAAGTTAAACTCGATATACAGATAAATTCACCTGGTAGAAAGGTTTTAAAAGTTAATAATATTAAAAAATCTAATTATTCAAGTTATTTAGGTAATTTTATTATTGTGAACTTTGGTGTTTCTGATCTTTTACTTTTAAGAGGTTCACCATCAGACAGAAGAAGGTGGATTGATGATTCAATAAGCCAGCTTTATCCGGCTTATTCAGAGAGGCTTTCTAAATATAATAAAATAAGAACTCAAAGAAATAACCTTTTAAAGGATTTAAAAGGAAATATAAATCTTTCAAAAATACAGGAAGACAGTTTATCTGTATGGGATGAACAGTTATTAATAACAGGCAGTAATTTAATACACCTGAGACAGAAGTATTTAAAAGAAATACAGCCTATTGCCGATGTAAAACACAAATATATATCAATAGGTGAAGAAAATCTGCTTATAAAATACAGTTCTACTGTAACAGGTGAATTTAACAGCCGGGATGACGAGGTTATGTCTCCTGAAAAAATAGCTGAAATTTACAGGGATATTATTATAGAAAAAAGAAGAGAAGAAATAATTAGAGCTCAAACAGTTGTTGGACCTCACAGGGATGATATTTTATTTTTTATAAATAATATAAATGCAGAAACTTATGCTTCACAGGGACAGCAGAGAACAGTAATCCTTTCTTTAAAACTGGCAGAATTAGATTTTATACACAGTGTTACGGGTGAAAATCCTGTTTTATTACTTGATGATGTTCTTGCAGAGCTTGATCAGACAAGACAAAATTTCCTCCTTGATTCTATAAAAGAAGATACACAAACAATAATTACAACAACAGATATATCAAAATTTGATCCTGTTTATTTAAAAGGGGTTACAATTTATAATGTTAAACAGGGTGAAATTTTAAAGATAGGATAAATTTTTTGAAAAGAAGAGAAGACAGCCTTATAAAAATTAATTCAGTTCTGGATGAAGTGGCTAAAGCTCTTGGAATAGAAAGGGGAATTAAGGAAATTACCCTTATAAATTTCTGGACTGAAGTTGCTGGAGAGAGATTTATTAATAATTCAAAAGCTTTATCTGTTATTAAAAAAGGAGGATATGATTCTCTTTTTGTCGCTGTGTCTTCTTCATCTGTTTCACAGGAGCTTTTCTTCCATAAAAGGAATATTTTAACTAAGCTATCACCCATAGCTTTTTCTTTAGGTTTTAGAATCAAAGATATTATCATTAATACAAAGATGTGGGATGAAATAAATAAGCAAAATGACAATAAAGAAGAGGAAATAACACATTTTTTTGTTAAAAATCCCAAAATAGAAGATTTAAAAGATATAAAAGTACCTGAAAGTATTATAGATTCTATAAAAGAATCTATAGAAGCACAGGATTTCAGTATACCTGAATTAAAAGACAGAATATTAAATACTGTAATTATAGATATAAAAACCCAGATATGGCGTAAAAATAACGGTTTTCCATCCTGTTCAAAATGTGGTGTACCAATAAATTATTACAGTCAGGGTAAAGAAGATATCTGTCCGATTTGTAAATTTTCTTAATAATAATATTTAATTTTAGCAATTATATTTTTTTTTAATTTTTTTATTAATGTAAAAAATTAAAAGGAATTTATTTATGTTAATTGATTCAGTTTGTCAAAATACTCAAAAAAGTAAACCTTCTTTTAAAGGTTATTTTAAGGATGCAAAAGCTATTGAGGAAATAGGAGGCAAAGTTGCTTTAGATTCATTTGAAAAAGCAGATCATGTACTACAAAAATTAGGTGAATTTTATAATATTATGGTTTTAAAAAATAGATTTGAGCCTGATCTGTTAGAAATTAGGGTTTTGTCAAAACCTTTAATACCTGGGAGTAGATGTGCTTTTGATGATATATGTGGATCTATTAAATTAGATAATAAAACTAAATTTACACTTGATAGAATTTTAAAAGCAACAAAATCAGCTATATTTAATTTTATAGATACAGCTAAAGATAAAGAGAAGCTAGGTGTTGATCAAATTTTAAAAGAAAATATAATTTAAATACATTTTTATAGGTGTTTAAAAAAGAGCAGGTCCACCCTGCTTTTTTTAATAAAATTTATATTTAAAAAGTAGCAACTTTTATTTTTTTTAATTGTTAATATTATGTAGTTAAAAAATGGTTTTAAATATGCAAATTAATTCAAATTATAAAAATAATAATATTTCTTTCGGCTCAGTATTTTTTGATAAATCAATTAAAAAAATGGGAAAACATGTTTACAAAACAACAGTAAGAGCTGCAAATAGTATAAATCATAAAAATAATCTTATTAAATTTACTAAACATCCTGAAGAAGCTGATACTATAAAAATAACTGTTTCAGGAAAACTGCCTGATGATAAAAATATATTTAAAAGATTATTTAAAATAATTAATTATAAACTTTTTTCTGTAAAAGTACAGGGAATTGTTTCAACAAAGAGACCTTATACAGAAATAAAAGCTGAAAAAGCAATAAAAAATGTTATTAATGAGTATAGAAATTTAAATAATAAAATAAACTAGATTAAATTATTCTTCTTCAGTGTCTGGCTCGTTTTCGTGATAAATACCGCCACCGCAGATAATTTCTATTACTTTTAAAAGAAACTCCTTTGAGGCATCTATCTGGTTAAGATAAAATTCTTTATTACCAATATGTTTTATCTTTAATATAGCTGGAGAAGTAGTATCAGCAGGTACATACAGAGATGCTATTTCACACCTCAATATATCAGGGTATTCCTGATCCTGTATATCAAGAGAAGCATCCTGAAAATCACCGTTAAGGGCAAGGATTCTGCCTGTAAAAAGAGGTGATTCATCTTCCCTGTAAAGAGCCTGAGGTTTTGTATTTCCTCTTGTTGTAAAGCTTATACTATGCCAGAGAATATTTATAATACCAACAGACCTGTCAGCATCTATTTCACAGAATATTTTAGACTGTTCAACGCCTCTTGCCGAGAAAGATTGCCTTAAATAGTCAGTAACTTCTTTCATATCATTTAAAATTCTGTCAAACATACGAGTAGTATTTAAAGTAGCCTGATGATGATCTTTGTGCTGCTTGTACATATGGCTGGCTATTAAATTTACCCTTTCCTGTGTGGCATAATTTTTTCTTCTTATTATTTCACTGCTTTCTTCTTTATCCGCAAAGTAAGCTTTATTATTTTTGACCAACTTTTTTCTCCAGCTTCCAGTTAAATATATTATTTATTTTAACTTCTATACAAGAAAAAAGAAGTGATTGTTAACCTTTATAAAAGATAAAATAAATCAGCTAAAAGAATTATTTTCTTAAGTGGTCTAAACCCCTTGATCTATAAGGTTATAAATTTGTCATCTACATCAGGCGGTGGATGATAAGCTCATCCATATATAGTAATTTAAATATAGCCTTAATAGGTAAAAAATGTTAAAAGTGCCAATCTTTATTATTATGTATTAATTTGTGACGTAATTACGTGCACGGCACTGGGTGAGAAAAAGGGTGAGTTTGAGGGTATGGAAATCAGTGGGTTGGAGTTGACCTTAAGACGTATAGGTCAAATAGAGTCTAACTTTAACATGTTATTAAACCAGAATCAGGAAGTTTCCGGTTTTGATGGTGTTTTAAGAAAAGCTCTTAATTCAGACTCGCAGGAATTACCCGATGAGTTGTATGTTAAACCTTTTGGGCAAACCTTTAATTCACCAAAAACAGAGGTTGATAACATAATAAAAAAATACTCAAAAGAAAACAATATTGATGAAAATCTTATTAAAGCTGTTATAAAGGCTGAGTCAGGTTTTAACACACAGGCAAAATCATCTGTCGGAGCATTAGGATTAATGCAGCTTATGCCTTCAACAGCAAAAGGTTTAGGAGTTACTGATCCTTTTGATCCTGAACAGAATATAGCTGGAGGTACAAAATATCTTAAAGGTTTAATTAACAGGTTTGATGGAAGACTTGATTATGCACTTGCTGCTTATAATGCAGGTTCAGGTGCAGTTAAGAAGTATGGAGGAATTCCTCCTTATCCTGAGACACAGAACTATGTAAAAAAGGTTCTCGATTATCAAAAGCAGTTTTCGGGTATTTAAAATTACGGGAGAGTAGGTAAAAATGGCAAGAGGTATAGATACAGCAGCCTCAGCAATGGTAGGAATAATGGCCTTAAATGACACTTTGGCTAATAATCTTGCTAATATAAATACGCCTGGTTTTAAACAATCAAATGTTACTTTTAAAAGTATACAGGATGTAATTTTAAGCAGATCAGATAACTCCAGTGGTAATAACAGTAATAATAATACAGCACCAATGGGTACTATTAGTCTTGGAAGTGTTGTTGACTCTTCTTGTGTTGATTTTAGACAAGCCGGAATTAAAGTTACAAGTAATCCTCTTGATTTTGCTATTGACGGTAAAGGTTTTTTTGAAATAAAAACTCCTAGTGGTATAGCTTACACTAGAGATGGAAGTTTTAAAAGATTAAGTGACGGCAGAATTGCAACACAGGATGGAAATATTGTTCAATGTATAACTTTACCTGATAAAAAAACAAAAGATTTAATATTAAAAGATGTTGAAATTGAAAAACTAAAAGTTAATTCTGACGGAAGTATAGACATTGATGGTCAAATTGACAAAAAAATTAAAATTGTTCAATTTAAAGATGTTTATAATTTAACACCAGTTGGTAATTCAACATTTAAGTTTAATGATTCAACAAATAATCCTCAGAATAAACCTGTTTTAGGTAAAGGTTTTGAATTAACCCAGAGAGCTCTTGAAACAGCAAACTCAAATGTTGTTGAAACCATGGTTAGTTCAATAAATGGAATGAGGACTTATGAAGCCCTTTCAAGGGTAGTTGATGCAAACAAAAATACTTTAAGTAAAGCAGTAAATGAAGTAGGACGCATTAGATAAAATTTTAAATTAATAAAAACCGGGAGGATAATATGTTAAGAGCTTTAACAACAGCAGCAACAGGAATGATAGCCCAGCAATTAAACATTGATGTTATTTCCAATAATCTGGCAAACGTTAATACAGCAGGATTTAAAAAAGTGAGAGCTGAGTTTCAGGATTTACTATCTCAAACATTAAGATCTCCAGGAGCTCAGGTTGCTCAGGGAACTTATCAGCCTATAGGTATTCAGGTTGGACTTGGTACCAGAACATCAGGAACACAGAAAGATTTTTCAGAAGGTACATTTAAGTCAACAGGCGGTAAGTACGATGTTGCAATTGAAGGAGAAGGCTTTTTTCAGGTTCAAATGGATGATGGCAGTATTGCATACACAAGAGATGGTAGTTTTAAGGTAGATGCCAACGGACAACTTACAACAACTGACGGTTATCCTATTATACCTCAAATTACACTTGACCAGAATGTTTCAGAAGTTGTAATAACTTCTGACGGAAGTGTTTCTGTGAAAAAAGGTAGTGATGTTAATATGACTACAGTTGGTACTTTTCAGCTTGTTAAATTTGCCAATTCGTCAGGTTTACTCTCTGTAGGAAAAAACCTATACACTGAAACAGCTGGATCTGGAAGTCCAATACAAGGACAAGCAGGTCAAAATGGTTTTGGAACAACCCAGCAGGGATTTTTAGAAGGTTCAAATGTTCAGGTTGTTGAAGAATTAATTAATCTTATTCAGGCACAGCGTGCTTTTGAAGCAAATTCAAGATTAATTACAGCATCTGATGAACTTCTTAAAACAGCAAATCGTTTAAGTTAGAGGTATTAATTTGAAAAATCAAATCTTTACAGTGTTTTTAATCTTGTTTTTATTTTCAGGGAAAGCGTTTGCTTTATCCCTGAATAATCAGTTTTTAACTGAACAGATTAAAAAGAATGTTGAAGAGCAGATCAGTTCAATAATGCCAGGTAAAATAGTTGTTGATGTCAAGTCTATACCTTATAGAGGTGTTGATATACCGCCAGGAAAGCTAAAAATTAATGTTTCTGTTAATACAAGATATTTTACACCATGTACTATAGCAAAGATTCAAGTTCTTGTTAATGATAAGGAAGTAACAACATTTGGAGTACCGGTTAAGCTGCAGGTATGGGATAGAGTATGGGTGGCAACAGACACAATTAACAGGGGAGAAACGTTTTCAGCTTCAAATATTAAAGTTGAAAACAAAGAAATAAGCCTTATTGCCGAAAAAGCAATAAAAGAGAATGTTTCTCTTGAAGGAAATCTTGTAAAGAAAAGTTTTGTTCCTGGTGAAGTTATTGATATGAGGTTTGTTGAAAGCATACCTGTGATTATGAAAAGCAGTCAGGTTTCTTTAATTTTTAAAACCCAGCTGATAATGGTAAACTTGCCGGGTGAAGCTCTGGATAACGGAAAAATGGGTGATTACATAAAGGTAAGAAATAAAAAATATAAAAAAGACTACATAGGTAAAGTTATTGGAGCAAATAGGGTTTTAATCAACTTATAGGACTGGAAATATGAAAAAGGGTAAATTTTTAACAATCTTAATAATATTAGCAGCGTTAAATAATCCTGTTTATGCTGAATCTTTATTTAGAACCGGTATTTCTCAGGATAGTTATCCTGTTGTGCCAAGATCACTCTTTAGTAGTGTTAAAGCCAGAGGATTAGGTGATCTTGTAACAGTAGTAATATCTGAAACATTAGCATCATCAGATGATTTAAAACTTAATATAACAAAGAATTCAACTACAACGGACAATTATAGAGGTTTGATAAATAAACTTTTACCTGGAAAACCGGTGCCTGAAGGTGTAGATAATTTTGGCGGTACTTTGACAACTTCCAGTCAATCAACGATAGATAGAAAAAAGAAATTATCAGATACAATCACAGCGCAGGTTGTTCAGGTTTTACCCAACGGTAATCTTGTAATTCAGGGTAAAAAGACAGAATTAAATCAAGGTGAAAAAATAGATATAATACTTAGCGGAATTATTGATCCAAGATTGTTAAGTACATCAGGAAGTATAAATTCCAGTCAGGTTGCAAATCTACAGCTAGCAGTCGTTGGAAAGGGAACAATTTCAAGGTCTGACTCAGAAGGTACAGTAAACAAGGTTATAAGATACTTGTTCTAAATAAAGGTGAGTGGCGAAATGGGGAGAAAAGGTTTAATATCAATTTTATTAATAACACTGTTATTCTTTAACGGCTTTTTACCGGAAGCAAGGGCTGAAAAAGTTAGAATAAAGGATGTTGTGCATATAGAAGGTGTTAGAGATAATCAAATTGTAGGCTATGGTGTTGTTGTTGGGCTTCAGGGAACAGGTGACAACAGTATGTCAACACAGACAACAAACCAGGCAATGCTTGCAAACTTTGGCACTATTATTTCAAATAAAAATGATATTAAACTGGGTAATGCTGCTGCTGTCATTGTTACTGCTATAGTTCCTCCTTTTGCTAAAAACGGGGATAAGCTTGATGTTACAGTTTCATCTCTTGCTGATGCAAAAAGCCTGGAAGGGGGCGTACTTGTTCAGACACAATTATTAGCTCCAAGTGGTGAAGTTATTGCTGTTGCTCAGGGACCAATTAGTACAGGAGGAACAGATGTTAGCTCCGCAGGCAGCAGGGTTAAAACAGGAGTTACAACATCAGGAAGAGTTCCAGGCGGAGCTATTGTTGAAAGGGATATAAATACAGAAATTGGAAATACAGCCGAATTAAGAATTATCTTGAATAATCCTGATTTTTCAATGGCAGCAAAAGTTGCACAAGTGATCAATGAAAATCTTGCTCCTTCAAAAGCAGTCGATGGAAGTACAATTGCAGTTTTAATACCTTCAAAATTTTGTGATGACAAAATAAGTTTTATATCAATACTTGAAAATCTTACTGTTCAAACTGGTTCAGGTGTTGCAAAAGTTGTAATAAACGAAAGAACAGGAACTATTGTAATAGGAAGTGATGTAAAACTCCTCCCTGCTGCTGTTGCTCATGGAAATCTAACAGTAACTGTATCAACAAGAAATGAAGTTTCACAACCGAATGAATTTAGTCAGGGCGGGTCAACACAAGCTGTTCAAAATAGTACAATTACAGTTAATAAACAGCCTGGAAGGATTATTGAGATTCCGGGAAATGCAAACCTTAATGAGCTCGTTAGAGCATTAAATTTAATAGGGGTTACACCTTATGACCTGATATCAATTCTTCAGGCTTTAAAGGCAGCAGGAAGCCTTCAGGCTACCCTTGAAATAATTTAGGAGGAGAGATGAGTACGAATCCTGTAGACATTAAAAATGCAATTTTTACGCTTCAAGGTAAAAAACTTGATGAATATAGTAGTTTTGGGAGTAATCAATCAGACGAAAAGTTAAAAAAAGCAGCTGCTGATTTTGAAGCTGTTTTTATAAGACAGTTTCTTGATGTAATGGATTCAACGGTTCAAAAATCTGAATTTATGCACGGAGGATCAGCTGAGGATACTTTTAAAGGGATGCTCAATGAACAGATGTCTATTAATATTGCTTCAAATCCAAACACATCATTTGGTTTTGCGGAACAAATTTATAGACAGATGAAAGATAGAATGTAATTTTAAAGGGTTAAAGATAGATTTGGGAGTTTTATAAATTATGGTAAATGGGGTTCAAGGTGGTAGTTTATTACAGGCAGTAAGAGCTAAACAGGCTTTTAAAAATTCTGTTAAATATTCAGAAGATACAAATGATTTTGAAAATAATAGTGTCGATAATATTTCTTTAAAAAAGACTTTTGAACCTCAGAAAACAGAACAGGAAAACAACAATGTTGAATTTAAAAGTTCCTTATTAGATTTTAAAAAAGATATAGTAAGTGATTTTAAACAATTTATAGGTAAAAATAGTAATTTTAGTGTTAATGACGAAGATATTGATTATGCTCTTCGTTACGGTAAAAGTATTTTAGTAGATAAAAGAGCTTAAAATAATTCAGGAGAATGATCATGCAGATAAATATTTTAGAGCTTGAAAATATTTTAAAACAGGAAATCGATATTTTTTCAAAACTTGAAAAAAATATAATTGATAAGAAAAAACATCTTATAAATAGTGATGTTGAAAACATACGGATTGTTGATTTAGAAATTGAAAAGCTTAGTGATTTAATTAAAGATCTTGAGTCAAAAAAATCCGAAATACTTAATAAAGCAGGTAAAAAAACAACTTTATCAGCTGTTATAGGAACAATTGAAGACAAAAACAAGGCAAAAACAATTTCTTTATTAAGAAAAGACGTAAAAAAGCTGACTTCTAATATTTACAGGCAGAACAACATAAATGCACAGTTAATAGAACATTCTTTAAAACTTATAGAAAATACGGTAAAAATTTTTACAAATGCACTAATGCCGGAAAGTTCGGCTTATAACAGTTTTGGACGTGTCCAAAAGAATCAGGTACAGACAGGGGTTAGCTCCATTAATCAGGAAGCTTAAAAAATTAGGAGAGATATAAAATGACATCAAGTTTATTTGGTTTTTATACAGCACAAAGGGCTTTAATGTTAAATCAGGCGGCTATTAACGTTGTAAATACCAATGTTGCTAATATAAATACAACCGGATACAGTAAGCAAAGTTTGCAAATCTCCCAGCAAAGTATAATAACCTCTGATTCCAACACAGCTATAAATGCTTCTCAATCAGGAATAGGTGCTGTTATTGATTCTATAACAAGGAACAGGGATTCTTATATTGATAATTCATACAGAACTGCCTATTCAGATTATTCATATTCAACAGAGCTCTCTGATAATGTTACACTTATTGAAGATATCACAAACGGGCTTTCAGATAGTGGTTTAACACTTGCTTTTCAGGAATTTTATGATGCAGCTCAAGCGTTAAGTCAAAATCCAACAGATACTGTTACAAGAACTGATTTTATTCAAAAAGCTTCTAATGTTGCAACTGAATTTAACGATGTTTCCAGTAGACTAACAGATTTAAAAACAAATTTAATAGGCGATATAGATGATCTAACTACATTAAGTTCAAGTAAAATAAGTATTTACTGTGATGATCTGAATAATAAACTTGCAAGCATAGCTGAACTAAATAAAACAATAAATTTTTCAACAGCACAGGGAACAACACCTAATTCTCTTTTGGATGAAAGAGATAATATGCTTGATGAAATATCGGAGTATATACCAATAACAGTAACTGCGGGTCCAAATAACACTGTAAATCTTTCTCTTGGAGGGGTAGACCTTGTAACAGGTTCAGTGCAGGTTGGAACTTTTGACTATGAAATAAAAGATACATCCGCAGCAGCAGACTGGACAACCAATCCGCCTGTTATAAAAGTAAAGGATCCAAATGGTAAAAATGTTTCAAACGATGTAAATTCAAAAATTACTTCGGGTAAAATAGGTGCAATTCTTGATGTTACCGGATCAGATGTTGATCAGCCAACAATAAATAATATGCTTGATAAACTGGATACTCTTGCTAATGAATTTGCATCTCAGGTTAACAGTATTCAGACATATAACGAACCTGATATGGAAGATGATGGTGTTACTCCAACAGGTACAACAACACAGGCTATGTGTGTTGATAAAACAGTATCTCCCTCAACATTAAAAGCTGCAACACATAAAATGTTTCTTAATCAGGATGATGAAACTACTTCGGATGATACAAAAATAACAGCATCAAATATAAGAGTTAATAGTGTAATAATATCTAATCCTACAGAAGTTGCTACTGCCAGAATAAACTATACAACAGCAACAGGTGCAACCACAACAGATTTAAGCGGAACAGGAAATGGTAGTAATTCCCTTCTTATGGCACAACTGGAAAATAAATCACTTTCTAACCTTAATTACACAACAACAGAGAAATATCTCAATACAGTTACAAGTAACTTTGGTGTACAGGTTAGTAATGTAGATGATAAACTTGACTCAAATGAAGCTATATTACAACAGGTTTCTTTAAAAAGAGAATCAGCTTCAGGTGTTAATCTTGATGAAGAGTATACAGATCTTATCAAGTTTCAGAGGTCTTACGAAGCTTCAGCTAGAATCTTTAACGTGGTAAATGAAATAATGGAGAAATTAATGAACCTTGGAGAATAACTTCACAATAAGAAGCTGAACAAAAAATAAAATTTAGGGAGAACGATAAAAATGACGTATATGAGAATTACTACAAAGTTAATTAATGATAATGTTATTAATAATTTATTAATAAACAGAACAAAATTAAATGATCTTCAGGAACAGCTTTCCAGTGGACAAAGAGTAAGCAGACCATCTGACGATCCGACCGCTGCAATAAGTATCCTGTCTGCAAATTTATCATTGGATCAGGTAGAACGTTATACTACCAACATTGATAATGCTAATTCAGAACTAGATATGGCAGATGAGGCTATTTTAGGTACAATTGATGTTATTCAAAGAGCCAAAGAACTTGCTACAGAGGCCAGTAATGCTACAAGCGGATCTACAGAGCTTGCTGCGATAAAATCTGAAATCGATCAGCTTATTGAACAGGTAAAAGATGCTGCAAACACAAAATTTGGCTCAAAATATATATTTGGAGGTCAGGTAACTGAAACAGCTCCTTATAGTGAAGATGCAAATGGAAATATTATATATAACGGAACTCCTTCAACAGAAGATTATCAGAGAAAAACAGAAATTGGTGAAAATATTACAGTTGATACAAATGTTACCGGAGTTAGTATTTTTGGTCAGTATGTTGAAGGAGACACCACAAAACAGTCAGGACTTATAAGCACCCTTAAAAAATTAAGTAATGATCTTGATTCTACTTCACCGGATTATGATGGAATAAAAGCAAGTCTTGATGAAATGGATGATGATCTCGATACTCTTCTTAATGCACAGGCAACCATAGGTGGAACGATGTCAAGGCTTAATATGACAAAATCAAAACTGGAAGATGATGAAATAACGTACAAAAAATTTAAATCATCTGCTGATGATTTTGATATGGCAAAAATTATTTCAGATATAAGTTATCAGGAAACGGCTCTTGAAGCATCCCTTCAAGTTGGAGCAAAAGCAATTCAACCGTCACTTCTTGATTATATGTAATTATTATTTAATATTTTTATATCTCACCTGAATTTATCGAGGTTCTTAACCTCGATTTTTTATGTGGCAATGCCACTTTTTTAGGTTAACAACCAGTCCTAAGATACAAGTGATGTTGTAATCACTCCATAAGCTTGAATTAAAGCTCTATCAAACTTCAGGGCAAAGCCGCACCATTGATTTTATTTTTTATAATGATCTTTTATTTTTATGTAAGCTCTGGCAGGAGTTGGAGATTTTTTTAAAGCATAAATTGCCGTTAAAATAGTAATTAAAATAATTGCAGATGTCATTTTTTCACTCATTCCTTACGAAGTTATCTTGTTTGTAAAATGGCAGTCCTGACATAAAAGTTTTCATCGTTTAACAGTTGTTCGGTTAGTTGAACCAGCTTTTCGTGTTTGTTTTGCAGGGTTAAAAGTCTAACTATCGCTGCCGATCTTTCTCTTATTTGATATTCCTTGAATTTAGAAGTTTTTTGTACTGTTTCAATCAATTTATCCAGTATGGTAATAGTCATGTTGTCTGTATTCAACAGATTTTCAATAGCAAACAGGCTCCAATAAATAATAAAGACAGATCTATCTTTTAATTGTTCCTTATTGCTATTTTCTATTTCTTCCTCAACAATATTAAACAATTTTTCGATTATCATGAACCTATTGTTTATATTTTGTAAAGTATATGTAATATTTCTGCAAACTTTTGGATTTTTATCCTTTATTGCTTCGACCAAAAACATTATAGAATTCTCATTATCAAAACAATGACAGTGATTTTTTATAAGATCTGAAGCCTGTTCTCTTATCCTTGAATCCTGATCGGGGCTTAAAAGATGAAGAAGAATAAGGGCATCTTCTTTTGTTTTAAATTTTTCAATCTTTAAAAGAGCATAATACACTAGATTTAAAGATTTTGAACATAAAAAACCCAGAAGTTTTTCGTAGTTGTTTTCTGTCAGAATCAACCTGTATGCAGCTTCCGTATTATTTTCCAGTTCTAATATATTATTTAACATAGCTCTTAAGGATAACATATATATTAAACAAAAGGTGATGAATTATTCCCTGAATTGGTATAATTTAGGTTTTATGCAGGATAAATATTCTATCAAGGAAAAAGATAATATTATAATAAATGAGAGGGAAATAATGAGATGGTATTTATGAATTTTATAAAATGGATGTGTGAAATATTTGGCTTTAATAAAGATGATAATACCCTTGTTGGTCTTTCGCAGCTAAGGGAGACAAAAGAGCCTGTTTTGCAGGAAATACAAAAACCCGGAAATAATAAAGATATAAAATTATCAGACCTTATAAGAGGTGAGAATTATTAATTGGAATGAGTTTTTCTTTTCAAAAATTCATCGTTTTCGAAAAGAACGTTCCCGCTTCGCAATTTAATAAAGCTGCATAATTTCTTTGATATCTTTTAATATTTTTATAGAGGTTTCTCTTGCTTTTTCGCTTCCGCCTCTGATTACACTGTGAACATAATCAAGATTTTGCTCAAGTTCTTTTCTCTTTGTTCTTACATCTCTAAAATAATCATTCATTATTACGGCAAGCTGTTTTTTGCAGTCAGCACAACCCCAGATTGCTTCTTCGCAGTTTTTTCTCTGGGTTTTTACTGTTTCTTCATCCGCAAATATTTCAAAATAAGGACAAACAACTTCACATTCATCGGGATGTCCAGGGTCCGTTCTTTTTATTCTTGATCTGTCGGTTATCGCCCGCATTATTTTTTTTGCGGTTTCTTCTTCAGAATCTGAAATTTTAATGTCATTGTTAAAAGATTTGCCCATTTTTTGACCGTCGATACCTTTTAAAAGCGGTGTCTGAGTTAATTTAGGCATAGGTTCGTTAAAATATTCTGTTTTATAGATATGATTAAATCTTCTTACAACATCCCGTGTAAATTCAAGGTGTGCAAGTTGGTCCTGTCCAACAGGAACAACCGAAGCATTAAATGTCATTATATCAGCGCTCATTAAAACAGGATATCCTAGTAAACCATAACTAACAATCCCTGATATATCCTGATCCTTTTCAGATTCATCAAGGTTTCCCCGAAGAATCTTAACCATATCTTTTAATGTTGGATCTCTTTCTACCCAGTTTTGAGGAGTTATCATACTTAAAAGAATATGCAATTCTGCTGTCTCCGGAACTAATGATTGAAGATATATAGTTGATCTTTCAGGATCAATTCCGCTTGCAATCCAGTCAAGAGCAACATCCAAAATGTTTTGTTTTAAATCTTTTGTTTGATCGTATTTTGTAGTAAGGGCATGCCAGTCAGCAATAAAAAAATAGCAATCATATTCATCCTGAAAAGATAACCAGTTTCTCAAAACTCCCATATAATGTCCAATATGTAATTTGCCGGTAGGCCTCATTCCTGACACTATACGTTTTTTGCTTTCTGACATGTTAATTCTCCTGCCTGTATGTTCTGTAGCAACTAACATTTTATACTTAAAAAATATTATTAACAAATTCTAATTTTAAAATACTTATTTTATTCGGGATTTGCAAATTCAACGGCAGGTTTAAGCACTGAATTTGGATAACTTTGTCTGTAAATATTCTTCCATTTATTTTTAACAAGGTTAAGTAAATCTTTTTTTTCATCTGGAGTCAGTAAATCCCAGAAAGTGGGCTTTATTAAAACCTGTAATATATTTTTCTGACCCTGTTTTATATATATAGTTTGAATATAATCATTGTATGAAGAGTCTTTTAAGCTTTCAATCATCTGAATATTAACTGGAGATAAAGAGTTAAAACTTATTTTTTGTTTATTTATCTTTTCAAAAACCAGATTTTTTATACCCTCAAAGCTAATTGCGCCTGCAAGCCATACAATACCTATTATAAGCACAGGGAAAATAACTGAACTCCAGAAAACAGAATTTTTTTCGGATTTAATAAAAAAACCGCATTCACAAAAATCTTTTTCATTAAGTATGAGTTTATTACAGTTTTTACAGGTTTTATCCTGAATAATACCCTTTTTTTCCAGATACATATCCTTACCTGAAAATCTTATATTAATTTTATTTTTAACAAGTTTCTTTGCCTGCATATTTTTATTTTCACTATTTTTACTTGTATTAATAAGTATATTTACTTTTAATCAAAATCGTATTGCTGATATGTCTGATTTCTCTTTCTTATCTTATTTCTTTATTAAACTTTTTTCGGATGAAAAAACTTGTTTTAAAGTTTATATTTAATTTGTATGGAAAAGAGGGGCTTGGATTGTTATGGGTGATTATTCTGCGGCTGAAAAACAAACAGATTACAATTCAAAAAATAAAAAAAATCAGGATGTAAAAAGATCCCTGAATAACTATATTAATCAGTTAAAGATTCATTTTGATTTAAATGATGAAGAAATTTTTAATATAGTTGAATCAGTCCAAAAATCGAGAAAGAATAATTATTGTGTAAAAAAATGGTGGCAAATATGGAAATAAACAGGTAAAATGTTTTTAAAGTAAAAAATATCTATATTTGAGGAAGAATATGACAGGAGATAAGTTTTCTATAGAACTTGATTCAAAGTTTATTGAAAATCTTTTTGGATTGGCTGATATGCCGTCACCTGGTGAAGTGAATCTGGAAGATTTACATAATGTTGTTACTAAAATTAAATCAAAATTAAGTAAAACAGCTTTGTCTTCTGCCGGATTAAATGCTCAGTCATCTGCCAGCAATGAACCGGTTAGTGCAGGAGGCGATCCTTCAAGAATAAAATCAGTTTTAGTTGTCGATGACCTTGGAATTATAACTTATCAGCTCGATATACTATTTAAAAGAATGGATTTTGAGGTTGTAATATCTCAGGAAATTAATGATGCTATTGATAAATATAAAAAGCAGGATTTTGGTTACGCTGTAATTGATCTTTTTATTCCAACCGAAAGAGAAGGCTTTATTCTTCTTGATGAGCTTAAAAAACTCTGTCTTCTCTGTAAGTTAAACACAAAAATTATTGTAATGACTGCTTCTTCGAAAATTGAATATCAGGATAAATGCCTTAACAGGGGTGCTGATTTTTACATTGAAAAATCTCCCGGCTGGCAAAAAAGAGTAATGGATGCCTGTCTCTCGGCATAAGTTCATTTAGAATGAGTAAAATAAATCCTGTACGACGACGCATGGGCGGCGGTAAAGATTTATTTTACACCCGCTTCGCTAAAAAAAGCTCCCTCGGGAGCTTTTTTACTAAGGATATAAACCTCTAAGTCTTTTTGCTTCTGCAACCCTGCCGACTCCCAGCATCATTGATGCTGTTCTTGTGTCAACATTTTTTGCCAGAGAAAGATTGTAAACATCATCAAAAGCTTTTGTTATTAGAACTTGAAGTTTGCTAACAACCTCATCTTCAGACCAGAATAGTCTTTGTATATCCTGTACCCATTCAAAATAGGATACTGTAACACCTCCAGCGTTAGCTAAAATAGAAGGAATTATAAATATACCTTTTTTATAAAGAATTTTGTCAGCAGCAGGTGTTGTAGGGCCATTAGCTCCTTCTGCAAGTATTTTACAGTTTATTTTGTCGGCATTCTTTTCTGTTATAACATTCCCAACAGCACAGGGGGCAAGAATGTCGCATTCAATTTCAAGAATTTCCTGATTTGAAATATTTTCAGTTTCCGGAAATCCTATTACTGTTTTGTGTTCTTGGACATACTTAAATAAATCATCAATATTTATACCTTTTGGATTGTAAATACCTCCATGAATATCACTTACAGCAATGATTTTAAACCCTTCTTTGTAAAGGTATTTTGCAGTTACGGCTCCTACATTTCCGAATCCCTGAACAGCAACACTGGGGGAATTTGTATTTAATTTTACTTTTTCAAGAGCTTTTAAAATTGTAAAAGTTACCCCTCTGCCTGTAGCTTCAGTTCTTCCGAGTGAACCGCCAACCCCAATAGGTTTTCCTGTAACAACTCCAGGAATAGCATAACCGAAATAGTTGCTGTACGTATCCATAATCCAGGCCATCGTCTGTTCATTAGTATACATATCCGGAGCAGGAATATCTTTTTCGGGTCCTATTATTGAAAGAATTTCAGTTGTATATCTTCTCGTTATTTTTTCCAATTCTCTTTGAGACATGTTTTCAGGATTGCAGCGTATACCGCCTTTTGCACCGCCAAAAGGCAGGTTCATCAAAGAACATTTCCATGTCATCCACATTGCAAGGGCTGAAACTTCACCAAGATCAATATCAGGGTAATATCTTATACCACCTTTGGAAGGTCCAAGCGCCATATCATGCTGAACCCTGTATCCCATAAATGTTCTGGTTTCCCCATTATCCAGTTTAATAGGAACTGATACAATAAGTGCTTTTTTGGGGTATCTTAATCTTTCGTGGACTCCAGGATCAAGATTAAGCTTATGTGCAACATCATCCAGCTGTTCCTGAGCCATTAAAAAAGTAGGGGTTTCAAGCTCTCTCGACATTAAGGGTTCTGAATTTAATGTATTTTCCATAAAAAAACCTCAAAAAATGTACTAATATTTAAACTTTACTCAGTAGTTATAGTAACATTTTTTAGATTTTTATAATAATGTTTAAAATTCAGGGTACTATATATAATAAGTACGTTATGTTCTGAATAATTATTAATAATCAGGTGATAAAAATGGAAGATAAAAAAACTTGTCCTTTTAACAAAGAAAAATGTGATTCGGCTTGTGCTCTTTATATTTCACCGGAAGAATTGAATGAAACTGTTAAAAATAAACTTGCAAGCATAGGAATAATTAACAGGGATACGGGAATCTGTGCTTTAAAAAATATGTCGCTTTGCATGAGCAGATATATTTTTGAAAATACTTCGGCAGGTTATTCAAGATAAATTTAATAAATTAATATTAAGGACAGCGGAAAAAATCATTAAGGAAAATTTATTATTTCCCTTAATGATTTTTGTAGACTGCTTCTTGCAACCAGCGATTAAACAAGTAATAAAAACAGAATTATATTTTGTTTGGCTTTATTATTAAGTTATGTTTCAATTTTTGTCAAAATTTCTTTATTTTTTTAAAGATAATTTTAAATTTAACCGATATATTTAATATAAAGAATCCGAAAAACCATCGTAAATGTAAAAAAATGTAACGATATATACTTTTTATGATTTTTTTATATACTCGATGTTTTTATATATATATAAAGAATAAAAAATTAAATAATCATTATTAAAAATCATAAAGGAGAATCAAATGGGTTTAGCAGCAAGTCAAGCAAGAATGTTACTCTTAGTCGCAAGAAAGAGCGATTTAGAGTACAGAGGCCAGATGATTAACCAGAGAAGACTAAGAATTGCCAGTCAGACAGAATCAATAGCAAAAACATACTCAGATGCAATAAGTAACAGAACCTTAAAATTAAAAGAAACAGTTGATGGTTCAACAAAAGAATATAATCTTGATAAAACAAAGTTTCAAAGCTTGGCAAATGGCTTTAAACTAAATTATGATAGCAGTGTTTCTTCTACGCCATCTGCAGAACAGATTGAAGCAGGTTTACGTTCAGGTAAATATACAATAACAGACAGTAGTGGAACTAAAGTAGACTGGAGATCAGATCCTGATGTAATGAACTATTTTAATGACAGATTATATACAGAAGATGATGCACAAGCAGAAGCAATATACGAATATAAAAGCAAACAGTTACAGACAGAAGATAAAAAACTTGAAATGGAATTAAAGAACATTGATACACAACATCAGGCAATACAGACAGAAGTTGACGCAGTTAAGAAAGTAATCGACAAAAACGTTGAATCTTCATTCAAGACATTTAATGCTTAAAAACAGGTTGTTAAAACTGTAACTAAAATTTTAATAACGAGGAGATAATAAAATAAATTTAAGCCTCTTTTTAAAGAGGCTTTTTTTTGTGCAAAATTATTATTTTATGTTTGTATTCCTTACTACATCTGCTCCATATTTACAGATATATAAAAACAAAACTTCCCTGTATCTTAAATACATCCAGAGAGGATGATTGTAAGCTTCATTGCATTTTTGAGTGCATAAATGAGCCATTTCAGAGATTTCTTTAGAATTCATTCCGACTGAAGTTTCGAATTGATAACTTGGTGAAAATTCTTCACTGTTTTCCAAGATTTTTGTAATGCTGAATTTTTCAGGGTTTTCTCTCAATTTGGTATGTTTTCCCAGTGTAAAGATACTTCTGCCGTAACTGGAAATTAAATCAGTATTTTCAGAGATTATTTTAATTGTTTCCAGTCCTTCTTCTTTAGTTTCAGACGGGAATCCGAAGAATATATAGGCAAAATTCCAAATATCATTGTCAATAGCAGTTTTTAGAATCTCAAGTCTCTTATCTATATCAATACCTTTATTTATAAGTCTCATAACTCTGTTAGAACCGGATTCAAAACCCCACAGCATCATTCTTAAGCCCACATCTCTGGCCTGTTTAAGTAATTCCGGAGTAAATTCCTTTTCAAGCCGTGCATTAATGAACCAGTTAACGTCAATATCTTCTTCTGAAAGTTTTTTTGACAAACTTTCCAGATAAATAGGAGAAACTGATTCATCAATAAATTCGAAGTGGCTTATATTAAACTTTGTTTTAAGATATTTCAGCTCGTTTGCAAATTTATCAACATCTTTTATACTGAAATTTTGTCCAAAATCCTGATCGCAGAAAGAACATTTTTTCCAGTAGCAGCCCTTGCTTGATTGAACGGAAAGTACGATATCCGGTGACAGGTAAAGATGCAGAGGAAAATCTTCCAGATTAGGAGGATAAATTTCATTTAAAGTAAAAGGAACAGTTTTGGGAGTGATTTTAACAACTCCGTTTTCAGAAAACATGAGGTTTGGTACATCGTCTATTTTTAATTTGCCTTCAATATATCTGGCAAATTCAATTATAGGTTTTTCACCTTCTTCAACTGTTATTGAGTCAGCGAAAAGTTCAAAGAATTCAGGACATTCAAGAAGTGATTCTACAATTCTTCCCCAGAAATTTCCACCAATGTTTACATGGCATTTCTTTTTGGCTTTAAGCAGCATAGCAAGGGTTAATCCTGGAACTATCTGGGAAGATGAATTAATTGATATAGCAATAAAATCAGGATTTTCTGCCAAAAGACCAGGAATTATTCTTTCATAAAACTCGTAAAACATGTTTGTTTTTCTATCAAGACAATGTTCTTTAATGCTTTCAAAAGTGAGTTTAAAAAATGGGCTGTTATAATCATTGAGATGCATATATGAAGGATAAAACGGTGATGAGGTAATTTCCAGAGCCACATCTATAGTATTTAAAGCTTTAATAAGCAGTTGAGGATCATAGAATTTATCTTTATCCCTCATTATACTCACTGCTTCATCTATAAAATCAATAACAGACTCAAATTCCTTAAGCCTTTTTTCTTTTATTTCCTGTAATTTTGTATATTTGGCAAGCTTCTTTTTAAATGTTTCAGGATAATTATTACTTTTTTTATATTTATTATGTTCTTCAGCCAGTTCTTTAAATAGCTTGTCAAAACTTTTTAAGGAGTTGTCCAGACAGGTTACGAGATGACCTTTTTTTAAGATCTCATCATAAAATTCAATATTTAAATCTCTTATATTAACTTCATGCCCGTTATTTACCAGCTGTGAATAAAGGGAAGCCAGCGAAAAATGCGGGCCTAAAGGAGACCACTGGGGAGGAAATACAAGAATTGCTTTCATTTTTTTAATCCCAAAATATAAAAACTGATTTATTTAAAGTATTATAATTTATCGGATTATAAATTATAATACTTTAAATAAGGTATAAAGTTAAAACAGTAAAGGACGGGTTTGGTATGAGTAATTTTTTTAAGAAAGATAACAAGGAACTTGAAGAAAAATTTAATGCTAATTTTCTAAACAAAGACAGTAAAGAAAAAGAAATTAAAGAAAAAAAACAGGAAAGTGAAAAGAAAGAAGAAAAATCAGAAGAAAAATCAGAAGAAAAAGAGCTTGATTTTAATGAATTAATGGAAGAACGCAGGAAAGTAATAAAAAAAGTTGAAAAATCGTTAAAAAAACTTAATTTTACAAAAGATGAAATAAATGAAACTTTATATGTAGTGGCTGAAACTTACAAGCAAATACAAGCTTTAAAAGATAGTCTTATAGGGACAAATATTAATAACAATCCTTATTTTATTCAGAAAGAAACAATAGAAAAAATTGCAAGTTTAACAGAAAAAATGAGCAAGGATTTGGACAGCAAAGTAAAAGAAATTATTATAAGAAAGAAGTTATAACAGGACGGATTGGGTAATAATGAAAAATCTACTAATATTTCCACCCCAATGGTCTCCTTTAAGTCCCCATAGCGCTCCTACAATGCTTGCTGCAAATTTAAGAACGAATGGCTATGAAGTCGATATAAGAGATTTAAGTATAGAATTTTATAACAATATTCTTACTCCTGATTATCTTAGAAAATCCATTGAAAAGCTTTATAAACAAGAAGACTTTCTCAAAGAAAATATAAGAAAAGAATTTTTTGATGGAAATAAAATTGATGACTATTCACTTGAATTTAATATTAATGCTAAAAAACTTCTAAAAATAAATAATTTAAAAGGAAATAAGTATAAAATAGAGAACATTATTGATTTTTTACCTTATGCTTTAAAAATTGTAAAAGACAAAGATAAATTTTATTCGCTTCATATGTTTTTTAAAGCATTTGCTGTAATAAATCAGACTTTAAATATTATTTCCTCATCTTATTTTCCGGCTGAAATAACTCTGCATGATTATAAAAATCCTGTATTTAAGTTTACTTATGAAGAAATAAAAAAGCACTGTTTTGATAAATCCCTGAATATGTTTTACGATTTTTATGAGGCTATTGTACCGTCAATAACAGGTCAGAATTATGACATGATAGGGATAACAATAAGCTCATCTTCCCAGTTTATTCCGGGATTAACTTTCGCAGCATTATTAAAGTCTAATACCAATGCTCATATTAATATTGGAGGCAACTATATAAGCAGGATAACTGATACACTCCAAAAATATCCTGAATTTTTTGAACTTTTTGCAGATTCTGTCATTTACGAAGAAGGTGAAAGACCTTTACTGGAGCTTGTAAAGTGTCTTGATAATAGGTCATGTTTAGATCAGGTATCCAGCCTTATTTATTTAGATAATGACGGAGGAGTTAAAATTACTGAAAAGGTACCGCCGTTAAAATTTAATGAATCACCAATACCTGATCTTACAGGTTTTAATCTTCAGGATTATTTAATGCCTGAAATAGTTATGCCAATACATGCAAGCAGGGGATGTTACTGGAAAAAATGCACTTTCTGCGATCATGATTTTGGACAAACTTATAACGTAAAAGATATAGACAAATTAATTAATGAAATAAAAGAATTACAGGACAAATTTGGAATATCTCACTTTGAATTCATTGATGAGGCAATAAGCGCACCTTACCTTAAAAAAATGTCCGAAAAAATATTGGATGCCGGATTGGATATAAACTGGTACTGTAATGCAAGAACCGAATCCAATTTAACAAAGGATGTACTGGAAGTTGCAAGAAAAGCCGGTCTTAGAATGATACTGTGGGGATATGAATCCGGTTCCAAAAGGATTATGGAACTTGTAAATAAAGGGGTTGATATAGATAAAAGAATTGAAATTCTAAAAACTGCAAGCGATGCTGATATTTGGAATTTTGCCTATATCTTCTTTGGGTTTCCTACAGAAACAAGGGAAGAAGCAATGGAAACAGTAAATAACGTTATTGATAATACTGATATTTTTCATGCTTACGGAAAAAGTATTTTTACTCTTGGCAAACATGCATTAATGAAGATAAACCCTGAAAAATATGGAATAACAAATCTCTCTCTGGAAGAAGAACCTTTTTCATCAAATTGCTTTTATGAAATAAAGACTGCATTGAATGAAGGAGAAATGGATGAAATTCAGAAGCTGTTTCTTCAAAAATCAGTAGAAAATTATCCAAGTTCTGTCTGGATGTACATAGCATACAGGGAAACTTTATTTCTTTATATCTGTAAATACGGGGCAGATGTGGTTAAAAACATGGAATGTCCTTTTTGATAAACAAACAAATAATCCTCTGTTTTAAAACAGAGGATTATTTGGAAAATTTTAGGATTATTTACTGAAGAAGTTTAGCTAGCAGCTTTCTTTTCAGGGAATTCTGCTAATTTAGCATCTTTTGCTGTAGCATAATTCGTTATAGTTTCATCAGTTGTTTTAGCAACTTCTTCAGAATCTCCACTTATTATTGATTGCATTGCTTCTTCCAGATTTGTTATACCATCACTAATTTTTTCTAATTTACCATTTAATTTATTTTCATCATTACAGAATTCTTTGAAGGCTGATATAGCAGTTTCTCTTTCAGATTTTAAGCCTTCAACCGTTTTGTAAACGGCATCTACCTGATCCTCTATTTCTTTTATTTTTGCATTATAAGTGTCAAGATTTTTGTCAAATTCTGCGAGAGCATTTGTAAAGTCATAATCTGCTACATCCAGTCCGCCGTTACCGTTTGCATCACAAACAGTTGTTTTTGTACCGTCTTTACGGGTTATTTCAATACCTTTAGAAGTATATGTTTTATCTTGACCATCTTTTACTTCAATATTATCGACAACTTTTGCATCAATACCGGATTCTTGTAGTTTTTCTGCTATTTTATCCCAATTGCCGAAGTCAACACCGCTATTTTTATCAGATAAAAGAGTAGAAAGGGCAATTAATTCCTGACCGGTCATTTGTATTTTTATGCCGCCTTCAAAACTACCCATACCCATGCCCATACCCATGCCACACATACCCTGGCTGGTTTCCAAAAGGAATTGTGTTACATCATATGTTGAATTATATGGATCTTTAACATCACCTTCTGATTCTAATAAATCCTGAGCCAAGTCGAGCTGGAAGTCTATTTTATCATTGACTGCATTTAAAGCATTAGCAGCTTCTTTAGCACCTTGTTCAGCAGTATCATAAAGATCTTCAGTAATTAAATATTCATCTCGTACTTGACCAACTTCAGTTTTCTTGGATAAGAATGCTGCTGCGTTTGCTGCATTTTTTAATTTACTACCGTCTGTTAATGATGAATAACCGAGTCCCATAGTTATACTCCTTTTTATTTATTAATTACTAATTTATGTTTTTTTATTCCAATTATTTTTTAAGCTGGCTAAATTCTTTTTCGAGGTCTAAGTTAAGTTCGATGCAATCAATACCGTTGCCTGAGATACCGTTACCTTCAATACCGTTGCCTGAGATACCATTACCTGAAATGCCGTTACCGGATATTCCCAGATTCTTTAATTCAACTTGTAAACCGGATAATTCTGATTCTTTTCTCATAGATAATACCTCTTATTTGACTAAATTTTTAAATTATTATCTCATATATATATAAAAAATATATACTCGCCCCAAATTCAAGAAAAAGGTTAAACTGTTACATTTTGAAATATTTGAATTTTTCAGCCTGAGTTTTTATATTTTGTATACATGGTATATGTCGACCAATTTAAAAAAATTCTTTAAACATTTAAGGGAATTTCTTAAAAATTGAAATAAAAGTTAACAATTCAGTAAAATTCAGGATATTTACACTTTAAAAACAGGTTTTATTTCACCGACTTGAATTTTACTGAGGTTTTTAACTTTTAAATCGTAAAGATTATTTATACCGGTATTTTTTAATTCTTTTAAAGAAAGCCAGCCAAGCTGCTTTAGGGATTCTATAGTAACAATGCTTCTTGCCGAAATATTCGCATCCAGTGCTTTAACAACGAGTGCCTTTTCTTCCTCTATATTTATAACTATACAGAGACCTTCTGCCCCGACTTTTGCAATTAATTTTCCATTTGAAGCTTTCATTATTTCACTGTCAAGTCTCTCATTACCCCCAATAATAACAGGGTTTTGAATAAAAGCTTTTTTAATTAATTTGGCTTCCTGACTTAAAAATAATTTTAAAAAGCCTGTTCCCATTTTATAAAAAGGCAAGCCGTGAACCGGTGCACCGCATCCATCGATGGAAATTTCCAGATTTTCCTTTATGTCGCATAAATTCTTAATTATTTCTATATACTGTTTTTGAAGAGGATGATTTAAGTCGAGATAGTTGTCTATATCCCAGTTCATGGCTTTACAAACGGAAAGCATGCCGGAATGTTTGCCGGAGCAATTGTTATGAATTGGACCGGCTTTTAAATTATGTTTTATTAAATAATTTCTTGTTTCGATATCAATCGGGTCATGAATGCCGCATTGCAAATTTTTCTCACTGAGTCCGATTTTATCAAGAATACTTTTTATAAGAATCAGATGTTCTTTGCTTGCAGTATGAGAAGCGCAGATAACGGCAAGTTCAGAAGGTGTAAAATTAAATTTATCGTATGCTCCGCTTGTAATAACAGGCAAAGCCTGAAAAGGTTTTGCGCACGATCTTAAAAAGAAAGAATTATTTTTGCAATTTCCAATTTGAGAAATAATTCTTTCTTTTTTATCAACAAGAAGTAAAAAACCAAAATGTTCTCTTTCGGTTAATTTTCCTCTTTTTACTTTAAGTAAGAGTTCAGGCTTCATTAAAGATTTTAGTGACCTACTCCAAGAATTTTACGTAATTGTTCTTTAAGTTTGGCATTTTCTGCTTCGAGAACAGTTATTCTTTTTAGAGGGCCACTTTCCTCTGATGAATCATCGAGAATAAACGAATTTGGATTATATTTCTTTTTGCTTTCTTCTCTGAGTAAAACAATTCCGTCAATTTCTATCTTTGTAGCTAAACCAAGATCAACAAGTATCGTTCCAAGTTTTAATTTATCCTGTAAAGTTTCTTCGATATATTTTTGAGCTTTAAGAGTCTCACCGAGTTGTTCTATATTAACTTTGCCTAATTTAACAAAATATTCTCCGATTCTTATGGCACCGCTAAGATACAAAGCTGTACCTGTTATAAAAACTGATTCAGGAGGAATTAAAAGTTCGGCATTGATTGCAGTCATGAAATAATCCGAACATTCTGAAAGAGTCCAATTATTATTTATAGTAATTTCAATTATATTCAGATTTTGAGAAACACCTTCTAAAAACTTATAAACATTAATTGAAAGTCCTTTTGACTTTGTTTCAAGTTCCTTTTTGCCGATATAAGTTATCTTTGGAATATAAAGCTGAAGGCAGTTTTCTTTATTAAACAAATGTAAACTATCCAGAATGGATAAATTTTCAAACTCGTTCTTTAAATGAAGATAAAGAACCTGTTTTAACCAAAGAGGCAGTTCCAAATGTTTATTAATAAATGATTGAAAAGAGGTTTTAGAAGTTGATTCCATTTAAATCTCCTGTTTTTTAATATTAAAATTAATTAATTACTTTTATTTATTTATCGTAATAATACTTTATTATAACAGACTTTTTAATACTTTATTTTAACTAGTTTTAACTAATTTTAATATTACTTTATAAATAAAAGTAATTAAATTATAATATAATATATTAATAAATATTTAGTTATTTTGTATAATAGGTTTAATTTTATATAAAAAAGGGAATATAATATATAAAATAGTAAAAAGCTATTGGAGGAAAAGATGTCGTTTGCCATGGATGACATTGGTCTAACAAACCTCTCGTCTTTATTGCAGGCCAGTACTTTTAAAACAAGGATAGTTAAAGAGTCTTCTGATACGACACAAACAAATACTGCTGAAGATACTGAAAATTCAGAAAGACTTACTTTTTCTGAGAATCTGGATAAAAAACTATCCGGCACTCAAGATACTCTTGACAAAAGTCAAGAGGGTGGAACTATGCTTAATATTGCAAGTTCTTCTTTTTCTTCAATTTCTGATACTCTTTCTGAAATTGAAACAAAGGTAAAAAGTGTACTTGATAATAATGCTTCAGATGAAGATATAAAAGAATTAAATGATTTTATTGGAGAAAAACTTGCTGAAATTGATAAAGTTGTAAATAATACAACTTTTAATGGCAAAAAGCTCCTTGATGGCAGTATGCAGGACAGTTTGCAAATTGATGACGAAAATGGCGACAAAGTTGATATTTCAACAGAATTTAAAGATACTTCCCTTGAAGCTTTAGGATTGCCTGAAAGTACAGATTTTTCAATAACTAATGAAGAGGATGCTCAGGCATTCTTGGAAAAAATTGATAACGCTGAAGAAGAAATAAGCACAAGACAAGAAACAGTATCCGGTTATCAAGATAAAATTCAAAAAAGTGTAAATAATCTATTTTTAACCGAAATTAATTTACTTGAAAATGAAGACAGTTCCAGTAGTACTGGTGCTGTGGATCAGGTAAAAAGTGATGCAATAAATAGTGTACTTAATAACCCTGAAGGAAGTATTAAACTTCAAATTAAGAGTCTGGATGAAGATGTTCTGCTTGCACTAATAAGATTACAAATGTAAAAGGAATTAGGTGAAATAGATGCCATTGGATGGTTTATCATTTTCAAACTCTGGAATGTACAAAATTATAGCCCCGATGGAAGTTAATGATCAGGTAAAGCATTTTTCCGAGGTTCAGGCGCAAACCACGATTAAAAAACCTGAAGAGGCTGACAAACTTAAACCTGATGTAGAAAATGACAATGATCAGCATAAGAACCTTGAAGGAAGAGACACGGGGGAAGACAGTCAGGAACAGGAAGAAGAAAACAAGAAAGAAAATTATACTGACAGAAATAAATATAAGGTAAAATTCAATCAGATGACAGACATGGTTGAATTAATTGATCAAAATACAGGTTCTATTCTGGAAACAATATCATCCAACGATCTTGTAAATCTGATGTCCAGGTCAATGGGGTCTTCGGGCGTACTTGTAGATGAAAAAATATAATATTTTTAAATATTTCCATAATATACATTTTATGAATGAAAAAATTTTTTTTATAACAATATAAAATGATAATATGGAGATTTTATACTTTTAAATTATTTTTAAGTTTAGCAAGCTTTTTATTTTTTTAAATTATAATAATAATAGAATATAAAAAATTTTGATCGGAGAAAAGACGTAAATAATGAATCCATACCTTAAACAATATCAGCAAACACAGATACAAACAGCAAGTCCGGAAAAAATATTAATAATGCTTTATGATGGAGCCATTCAGTTCCTGAATAAAGCAAAAATTGCCATTGAAAATAAAAATATAGAGGAAACTCACAATAATATTATCGCTGCTCAGCGTATAATAACCGAATTTATGAATACCCTTGATCTACAAACAGGTGGAGATATGGCAAAAAATCTTTTTAGTTTGTACGAATATCTTCACTATAGATTGGTACAGGCAAATTTAAAAAAAGATATTTCTATGATTGATGAAGTTATAGATCATTTAAAAGATTTAAAACAAACCTGGGAAGAAGCTATAAAAATTGCTCTTAGAGAAAGAAGCCAACAGCAGGTACATATAAATAGCTCAGCTCAATCAGCATAGGGGTTAAATGAAAAAAGAAGATTTTAAAAAGTTATATGATGCAATTTACTCTGTAACACTTGAAGTGAGCAGGTTAATTAAGCTTGATGATCTTGATGCTATAGGATCTCTCCTTAATATAAAAGATGAATTAATTAAAAGAATAAATGAAGCTAAATCAACAATTACTCTTTCAGAAGAAGAGAAAAAAGAATTAAACTCTTTTATAGCCAACATTAAAGAACTCGAAGATAAAAATCTTCAAACTATGGAAAGTAAATATGAAATTTTAAAAAAGAAAATTTCCAATACAAATAAAGAATCTAAAGCCCTTTCATCTTATAAAGTAACTAAAGAAATTGCCCCTGCTATTATTGATAAAAGAGGTGCCTGAGGTATGGTCTTTAAAAAGTTTTCAAGAAAGTTTTTTTTAAAGAATGTAACAAAATAGAATAAAAGTTACATTCTTTGTTTGTTGGAACTGCAAAATTTTTTAAAGCTACGATTTTTATCTTACAAATGGAGTATTAACTAATGAAAGCCGAAGGCTTTCCGGTCAATGCCAGACTAAATTGAAATAAAGTGAGAATAAATTAATTGCGTTGAAGATTCATG
>Ga0209340_1000565_pt1 | contig 38052 bp, 42 predicted proteins | sample EPASupsiteSAE323_FD_187266 | JGI IMG/M metagenome (GOLD analysis project Ga0209340, IMG submission 187266) | Bioremediated contaminated groundwater from EPA Superfund site, New Mexico - Sample SAE3-23 (SPAdes) (version 2) | ecosystem: Environmental > Aquatic > Deep subsurface > Groundwater >... | reverse complement strand
GAGGATATTGTCCTTGTAATCGTACTCGAAGCGGTACTGTTCGTGAACTTCCTTGCCGCGCGGCACCCTGCACTTGGAAAGCCGCATGTTGATGTGGTGCTCCATCAGCTCGGCCGGGCCCTCGCGGAACATCTGGTAGTGCTTGCGCATCTGGTTGAGCATTCCCGCGTACTTGTTTGCGTCGATTTCAATGAGAAGGTGCCCGTCGTTCAGCTCCCACTTATGGGGGATGAAACTCACTTTGGGTTCCGGCGCCCTGTCGCATGCAAGGAGCCGGGTCACGGTTCTTTCAAGAGGGGAACTGCTGTTGTTGCACTTTGCCATCATAATGTCCTCTCGGTCTCCTTAGGGGTTTGGCATCTTTTCAATGCAGGCTCTTTTGTATGACATAAACTCCAATTATCTTGTTTTCGCACCTTACCTGCCTCGGAGTGTAGCCGACTTCCTTAAAGCCCATCTTTTTGTAGAACGCCCTTCCGCGAGAATTATTTTCTAAGACTCCCTCGGTGCAGTTGTCGAAATTGTTTTGTCTCATCCATTTGAAGCATTCTTCAAGCGCGGCCTTCGCCACGCCCTTCCCGTGCACGCTTTTCGAGAACGCAATCCCAAACTGGCACACAACATCGTGCCTGCCCACGCCCGGACGCAATGCAACCGAGCCGACAACTTTTCCGTCAAGCTCTGCAGCTATCCACAAGCCCTTGGCATGCGAAGAAAGGGCCTTCCTAGTTGACGCAAGGCTTACTGGTCTCTCGACGAGCACGAACTCGTTGACGCCCCTTTCGTTGACGATTGCGTTGAGCGCCAAGGCATCCTTTGCAGTAGCGGGGCGCAAGACCAGCTTGGCGTTTCCAAGCTTGACTGTTCTTTTTCCGAATGGCTTAAGCTTTCTTTGGGTCATTTCATCGCACTCATTGAAGCGGTTGAAATATTATGGTCTGCGCTATGGCTTTTGTTCCTTTGCAATCCTAATAATTAGAACTGGGCCCGTAGCTCAACGGACAGAGTGCCTGGCTTCGAATGCCGCAAGAGCCCGACTTGTTCGGACTTTTGTATTACTCTGCTTTCGGCAGGAGCAACCAGGCGGTTGCGCGTTCGAGTCGCGCCGGGCCCGCTTATTTTCAAAAAAAAGCGCAGCTTATTTTCTTGCAATCTTTGCAACAAGGGCCTCAAGCGCCCTGCGCCTGTGGCTGATGGAGTCCTTCGCCCTCTGGCCAAGCTCTCCGAAAGTCTGCTCGAAGTCATAATCTTCAGGCATGAATATTGGGTCGAAGCCGAAGCCGGACGTTCCGCGTTCCTTGTCCGCGATTCGCCCCTTGCATTCGCCCTTGGCGCAGAACACCTTGCCGTCGGGGAACGCAAGGCAGGTTGCGGAAACGTATCTTGCGCTCCTGTCCTCGGTCTCGCTTCCGCCAAGCTGCCTTATGATGTCTCGGTTCGCCGCGCCCTGCGCGCACGCAGACGACGTGCACCCGCAGGTCTTTCCTGCCTTGTCCATGAAGCGTGCGGAGAGCAAGCCGGGCGACTTTGCAAGCGCGTTGACTTCCATCCCGGAGTCCTCGCCAAGCGCGGGGAGCCCGTAGCGGGAAGAGATTGCGACTGCCTTTATCTTGGCGTTGTCCTCGTAGGTCTTTCCGGTCTCCTCGACTTTGGGCGCGTTGGAATAGTCAGAAAGCGGAACCAATTCGGCGTCCCATTTGAGGATTTCTGCGATGCTGCGGATTTCCTGCACCTTGTGCGCGTTCGTGGTTGCTACGATTATTTTTGCCCGGGTCATTTCGACAGCCTCTTTTTGAGAATCTCCTGAACCGCAGCAGGGTCTGCCTTTCCGCGCGAAAGCCTCATCACGCTTCCCGCTATGAATTGCAATGTCTTTTCGTTGCCAGCCTTGAAGTCGGCAACCGCCTTCGGGTTGTCTGCAATGGCTTTTTCGATGATGGACTCAAGCTCGGAGGAGCTTTGCACGCCCAGCAATCCCGCGTCCGTCGCGTATTGTTCTGCGGAGCTGCTTGCGGTCTTTCCATCCATCAAGTCGATGAGTATTCTCTCCGCGACTTTGTCGGTAACTTTCTTTCCAGACAGCATTAGGAGGAGCCCGGTAATGAACTGTTCCTTTGGCGCAACCTTGGTGTAGTCGTACGAGCGGAAGTTAAGCTGCTTTTTGAGCGTGCCGCGCATGAACCCCGCGGCAAGCTTTGCATCCACTTTCTTTGCAATTCGCTCGAACGCGTCCGCCATCGCAAGCTCCATGCAAAGCGCGTAGGCTTCGTCGTCGCTTGCGCCGTACTGTGCCTTGAAGCGTTCCATCTTCTTGCGCGGAAGCTCAGGCAGTGCGTCGGAGATTTTCGAAAGCTGCTCCTTTGTAATCGCAATCGGCTGGACGTCCGGGTCTGGGATGTAGCGGTAGTCGTCCACGCTTTCTTTCTTGCGTAATCCCAGCGTGATGTCGCGGTCCTCGTCAAAGTGCCGCGTCTCGCGCACCGGCTCCAGCCCGTTCTTTACCATGTTCCTCTGGCGGGAAGTCTCGTAGGTAAGCGCGGAGAACACGCCGTGGAACGAGTTGATGTTCTTTACCTCAACTCTGTTGTGGCCCCGAATTGAGAGGTTTGCGTCAGCGCGCATGCTTCCCGACTCGACGTCGCGCGCCGCGCCAAGGTAATCTAGCACAGCACGAAGCTCTTCGAGGAACTTTCGCGCGTGGTCAGGCGAGGTAATCACCGGGTCGGTAACTATCTCAAGAAGCGGGACTCCCGCGCGGTTGTAGTCAACGATTCCGGTCTTTAAGTCGTACCTGCCTGGGTCCTCTTCGATGTGCACTTCGGTAATCGAGACTCCTGCAAGGCTCCCGCCCTCGGCAATCGGTGTTGATGTGCGCTGGTAGTTGGAAGGCGAGTCCGGGTAGAAGTAGTGCTTCCTCTGCATGGTCACGCTGTTGTTGATTTTGTCGCAGCCAAGTGCGAGCGCAATCTTGAGCGCCTGCTCGAAAGCGTACGCGTTCATGTCAAAAGGTTTGGTGCCGGGCTGGGCAGTGCAAGTCGGGCACACGTTCTCGTTCGGGCCAGCGGCAGTCTGGTATTCCGTTCCGCAGCTGCAGAAGAGCTTTGACTTTGTCGCAAGCTGGACGTGGATTTCCAGTCCGATGATCACTGTGAGTTCGGGGTCGTCCATTTTCAAACAACCAATGACGATTCAATCTGCGCCATCAGCGACACGGTCTCGTAGTCCGCGCCGCGCCTTCCAATCACTTGCAGCCCCACCGGCAGCTTGCCGATTCTTGCGCACGGCACGCTTCCTGCGGGCAGGCCGCACAGGTTTGCAGGGACAGTGAGCACGTCCTCCAAGTATGACTGCAATGGGTCGGAGGCCTTCTCGCCGATTTTCCAAGGCAGGTTTGGCATGGTCGGCCCGACTATGAAGTCGCATTTTTCAAGCGCATCGTCAAACTGTGCGCGCACGTACGCGCGCGCCTTGAGCGCCTTGGTGTACCACGCGTCCTTGTGCTCCTTTGTGGTGATGTACGTGCCGAGCATTATCCTGCGCTTGCATTCTTTTCCGATGTTTGCAGTCCGCACCTTGCTCACTGTTGGCACGAGCTCGTCGTTTGACTCGGGCTTTGCGCCGTACTTGAAGCCGTCGTATTTCTGCATCGCCGAGGCGAACTCGCTGTAAACAAGAAGGTAGTATGCGGGGATGCCGAACTTGACTGCGGGGATTGAAATCTCAACAAGCTCGCAGCCGCTTTTGTTTGCAAACCTGCCCATAGCATCCTTGACTGCCTTTGCAACAGCGGGGTTTGCTCCCTCGAAGTATTCTTTCGGCACTCCGATGCGGATTTTTTTGGAAGAGGAAGCAGAGGCGGATGCGGTTGCAAAAGATGCGTCCGGAGCTTTTGTCGAAATGGCCTTTGCAGTTGTTGAATCGCGATAATCTTTTCCCGAAATTACTGACAGCAACAGCGCGCAACCATACGCGTCCGGCGCAACAGGCCCGATTTGCTCGAAGCTCATCGCCATGTCCGCCATCCCGTAGCGCGACACCGTGCCGTACGTGGGCTTGAACCCAGTTACTCCGCAGAATGCCGCAGGGCAGCGGATGCTTCCGCCAGTGTCAGTTGCAAGCGCCAAGTCGCAGAATCCCGCGGCAACAGCTGACGCGCTCGCACCAGACGAGCCGCCGGGGACGAATTTATCGGATGCGGCGAGATTTGACATCTCGCCTGAGTTGTCAAAAAAACTAACTGGGTTTACCGTTGCAAAGAACGCGCTCTTTGTGTTGTCGCTCCCACAGGCAAACTCGTCGCAGTTGAGGCTGCCTATGATTATTGCGTCCTCGGCGCGCAACTTCTCGATGACCGCAGCGTCGTAGGGCGAAACGTAGTTCTCAAGCATCTTGGACGCGCAAGTCAGTTTTTTGTCCTTGACTGCAAGCACGTTCTTTACCGCAACAACCAAGCCCGCAAGCTTCCCAACAGGCTTTCCTGCGGCAATCTTTGCATCGACCTGCTTTGCTGCAGACCTTGCATCTTCAAAATATGTCTCTATGAACGCCTTTACCGCCGAGTCGTAGTTCTCAACTCGCGAAATCTTGCTTTGCAGGTTCGCGCTTGCAGTGAGCCTGCCGGACTTGATGGCGTTTGTTGTCGAAAGCGTCTTGGAAAGTTCCATCTGGCTGTTACCACTCAGAAGCTCTTTGGCGCAAGCATGTAGTTGTCCTGCCGCCTGGAAAACCCGCGGCGTATCCCTTTCGGGTCGGGTTTTTTCTCCTCGTCCGGCCTCAAGGCGTTTTCGTGCGAAAGCACGTATGTCTGCGGCGCCACCGAGTCGGGAATCTCATCGATGAGCGAGAAGTATTCAAGTATTGCGTTGGCGTCCGCAGTAAGGCCATCAAGCTCGTCCTGGGACGGGCAAAGCCGCGCTATCGAGGCGACGCGCTCGATGTCTGCTTTGGTGATTTTCTTTTCCATGATAAACAGTAACCTTTCTCGTGGACTATGGTATGAACTAAGCCTGTAAAAAGTAAAAAAGGGGGTGTTGCGGCCGATAAAAAGGCGTTTTTGGCCAATCCGGCAACCGATTTTTTTTTGGCCCTGTGGCTCAATCGATTTTTACGCTGCCTGCCTTCGTGCCGTCCGCAACCTTTGGCACGCGCACCTCAAGGACGCCGTTCTTGTACGTCGCCTTGGCCTTGGACGACACCACCGTCGCAGGAAGCGACACGGACTCGGAGTGGCCCTCAAACCTTGCCGAATACTCGTAATGCCCCTGGCCGTGCTTTTCTTCCTTGTGCCCCTGGCGCACCTGCAGCACCAGCGCGTTGGGCGAGACTTTGAGCGAGATGTTCTCCTTCTTTACGCCCGGAAGCTCGATGGTCGCAACCACCTCTTCCTTTGTCTGGAAAACGTCAATCACGGGTTCGGAGAGCGCTTTGTGCATCATCTTTGCGGCAAAGCGCGGGAACGGGAACTTCTCCTCCTGCGGCAGGCTTCCGAACGTGGGGATGAGCCGCTTGTCTTCGGGACCGGGTTTCCTTTTCATTGCCAAAGTCACCTCTAAGAACCTAATACTGTGCCTGCATTGAAAACCCTTGCTGGCAGAGCTTGTTTTTCGTCCAAGCCTGCCTATACGAACGCGTCCAAATCCGAGTCAGAAAGAACCGCGCCCGGGTTTGTCTCAAACTTCTTCGCAATGTCTTCCAGCGCACCAAGCCTCCCGGCCTTCGCGCTCTTGGGCATCCTGATTCGCACAAAAACCGGGCTGCCAACAGCCTCGCCAATGATTACTCCCTCGCCTACGCGCAGCGTGGTGATTTGCGACAGAGCGCCGGCATCCATCGCCTCGCAACTCTCGCCTATGTGCTTGATGTCATTGGGGTTGGTCACGCGGAGTATGATGAACGTGTTGCATTGCGCAAGCGCGGTAGTGGAAAGGTTTGCGGGACGCTGGGAGATGAGCACGAGGCACGCACCGAACTTTCTTCCCTCTCGCGCGATGCGCTCGATTGCGTGCTTTGCCGCGCTGTCGACTTTCTTGGACTGTTCGCGCGCAAAGTTGTGTGCCTCCTCGACGAAAAGCACGAACGGCGGGATTTTTTCCTTGTGCCTCTGGATGAAAAGCCTCGATGCATAGTAAGCGACTATTATTTGCCTTCTCTTTTGGTTTGTGAACGTGGATAGGTCGAATACAGTAAGCCCGCCGGGCCGCACCACGTCCTTTGCCTTGGGGTAGTCGTTCTTTGCAAAGAGCCTCAGCGACATCAGGTGCTCGACGCTTGCCAAGAGCGGGGCCTTGACGTTGTCTTTGATTTCCTCGTCAGCCTCGATGTGCGACCGCACGTCGGATAGGTCGAACGGGATTTCGTTTCCCTCCTCATCCACTTTCGTCTGCTTCAAATAGGAAATCGCCCTTGAGAGTTCGCGCGCCTGAGCAGGAGACAAGTCGGGCAAATACTCCGACGCCTTTGAAGCGAGCCTGCGCGTTGCGATGCGCACCTTCTTGCCGTCAATGACTTCGGTCTTTTGCGCCCACTCGTAGTTCCTGCGCTTGTCCGCAAAGGACGTGTACTCGCCGTGAACGTCAAAAACTACGACCCCAACGCGGCCTTTTTCCTTCTCGCGCGAAAGAAGCTCCTCGATGATTACTGTTGAGAGCACGCTTTTTCCAGCGCCGCTCATGGCAAGTATTGCCAAATGCTTTTGCAAAAGTTTTCCCAAGCCGACCTTGACGTCCAAATCGTGCGCGAGCATCTTTCCCAAATGCAGGCCTTCAGGGTCAAGCTGCAAGAACTCTGAAATCACTTCGTGCGGGGCTTCGGAGACCTTGCTTCCTGGAGAGGGCGGAAAGCCAACTCGCAAGGGCGGTTTGCCCTTGGAGTATTTTCCCTGCACCGAGCACTTTGCAACAAGGTACTCCCAGTCGCTTACCGGAAAGTGGTCAAAAAACGAGCCGCCTGTTTTTGCGAAGTTCTTTTCGTACTCAGCAATGCTTTCAGGACGCTCGAAATACCTGTTTGCTGAAAACAAGTCCGAAACAGTTGCAATGATTGGCTCGCCCGAATCCCCCACTTGGACGTACTGGCCCTTGCGGACGTCCTTAGAGCCGACTACGAAGTAGAACTCGTTTGTCGAGGGGCTTTCAAGCGCGGAAATCACGGTGCCTAAAATCTTCATCGCAGTCGTTACCTCTACTTCACATCACAATAGGGCAGGCCAACAATTAAGAAAAGGCCGGGCGGGAATTTTTGTGGCTGGATTTGAAAAAATAAAAAGAAAAGAAGAAAGGGGACAGAAAAGGCAAAAGCCTATTTCACGTCGCTTAACCCGTCTTCAGTCACTCTGAACACGCACTCGCCATCCGGCAGGTTCGGGGAATCCACGAGCTTTGCAATCCTGCGGTCCTCCTTGCTCCTGCGCAGGTAAAGCCGGTAGGTCGTCTGGTGCGCAACTATGTTGCCTCCGATTGGCACTGTCGGGTCGCCAAAGAGCATGCCGACTTTTTCCATGACCTGGTTGGTCACGTACACTGCAAGGTTGTGCGTGTCAGCAAGCTTCTGCAGCTGGTGCAGGTGCTTGTTCAGGCTCTGCTGCCTTCTTGCAAGCATCTCCATCCCCAGGTAGTCCGAGCGGAACTCCGACATCAGCGAGTCAATGATGATTAGCCGGATGTTGTTCTCGCGCACTAGCTTGTCTGCCTTCTCAATCAAAAGCGACTGGTGGTCGGAGTTGAACGCGCGCGCGACGAAGATGTTCTTGAGAACCTTGTCAACGTCCAGTCCCTTTGCCTCGGCCATCTGCTTGATGCGCTCGGGCCGGAACGTGTTTTCAGTATCGACAAACATCACCGCTCCGCCCAGGCCGCCCTGCTCCTTTGGAAGCTGGCAGTTGACGCACAGCTGGAATGCAAGCTGGCTTTTTCCGGAGCTGAACTTTCCGAAAGCCTCAGTGAGCGCCTGCGTCTCAATCCCGCCGCCTAGCAGTGTGTCAAGCTCGGATGAGCCGGTTGTGATGCGCTCAATAGCGAGCCTTCGCACCATCACGATATCTGCACGCTCGAAGCCCATGCCCATCGCTTCCTTTGCAGCCTCGATGATTTTCTCAGCAGTCATCTCGCCTATGCCGCCGATTTCCTGCAGCTCCATCCTGCGGGCCTTGGCCACCTGGTCGAGGTTCTCGTACCCCGCCTCGGCAAGCTTCTTCGCAGTTGACTCGCCTACCCCGGGCAGCTCGTAAATGCTCGTAATCCTCTTGGGTCCAGTATCTACAGAAACAGCTTGTTGCTGGACCTCTTCTTGTGCTTCTATCTCCATAACTGGAGAACTCTTTTCCTTTGCCATTCTAAACCAACTCCGCAAGAGCCGCGCGTAACGCGGGCATTTTCGCAATTTCTGAATGGATAAACAACTCTGTGCACCTTATAAATAAAAAGCAGGCCGCATTTCCGGTGAACCGACGGGTTTACCTCCCTGCTTTTTAACCGCCGCTAAGGAAGTAGCATATCGGGAAAGCAGCATGGCGACGCCAAACCACAAGTACTGGGTCAACGGAACGCAGCCTTTCGGCAAGGGCCACCTGGCAGCACTGTGCAGGTATTCCCCTGAAGCGAAAGCAAAGGGCACGCTGAAGGCGTGCTCCCTGAAGTCCGTCCTGACCTTCTACACCCCGGAAAAGCCGACTGCGGGATCTTCCCTGCTGGCAGTGCCGAGGCACTTTGTCCGCGTGCCATCAACGGTCACGGAAGAGAAGATGGAAAAGATAATGTCAAAGGCTCACAGGATATACGAAGAACGCGCCCGGCCAGGACCGCGCACCGCAGCTTTTTACCGGCGTTGAAGTGCAGGAGAAACCGAGTCCGGCAACGCAAATTTACCTCTTAATATACCCCTTGCAGCCCGTTTTTCCCTCGTGCCCTCGTAAAAACGCTTATAAACGGAATTTGTTTAATTGGTGAGAAGGTAGGGAGAGGGCAAAACGCGTCTATAAACGCGCAGAGAAATTTCCCAATCGTTCAAAACAATAACCAAATTTGGAGGGGTTTAAACCTATGGCAGCAAAGAAGCCTTTTGGTGGCTACACCATCTCCTTCGCAAGCGTGAAGGATGCAACTGTCGGAGACGTCTTCGGAACTGGAGCAATCACTCCGTCTGAAATGACCAAGAAGGTCTGGGCATTCGTCAAGAAGAAGGGACTTTCAAAGAAAGGATAAGTTGAAAGATTTTCTTTATTTCTTTTTTTTTCTTTTTTTAATTACTGGCTTTTTTTAAACAATACTCCTTAGCGCAGGGCCTTTGGGGTTCATTCTACTTAACCGAAATCACGTGCCTTGCAGTGAATTCGAGGTTTCCGGAAAAAGAGTTCGTCTTTGCCGAAAAGACCCCGCGCACCTTCTTGCCAATCAGGTACTCGCGCTTGAGCCGCACAACCGTGTCCATGTCAACCGTAATCTCGTGGACGTCGAGGAGTTCCTTTGCCTGGCTGTCAAAGAACGCCGCACGCACGTCCTTGGTGCCATCGTTGAGAACAATGGAGACAACAAGCAGGTCGCGAGCAGCAGTTCCTCCGCACTTCTCGCAGGCCTTTGCGCCGGCCTTGATTGACGTGTTGCACGCGCGGCACTTCTTCACAACAGCCGCGCTGTCGATGCCTGTAATCGTTCCCCACGAGATGAACTCGTCGCCCTCGGCAGCGCTTGCCAGGGGCAATTCTTTGTACATCGCAGAAAGGACATCTTCCTTCTCTCCAAGCGGGTGCTTCTTGGGGTGCAAAAATATGTGGCCTTTCCAGCCGACGTTAATCTCGAAAGCTTCGGAGTTGAGCGCCTTCTTTGCGTAGCCGCCCTCGATTTTCAAGGCGTCACCGACCTTTGCTCGCTGCGAAATGTCGGCATTCTTGTCCCACAGGATTACGCGGCAAGTCCCTGAGCCGTCCGCGATGAGTAATTTGGCAACGCGGCCCTTGCGGCCGTCCTTGTACACGAACTCCTTCTCCTCGTCAACGCGAAGCACGCGGCCGTAAAGGTCGAACTCCGGCTCGGTGTCGGAAAGCTCGGAAATCTTGCGGATTGGGATTGCGGTGTTTGAAAGGATGCCCGCAGCAAGCTGTGAAAGTTCAGTGGTGATTTCGTCCGGTTTCTTGACAATGACCTTGGTGAGCATCGACGACTGGAGTTCAAGCGGCTCGGTTGACTTCACCTGCGCGTTGCGGATCAAAAGGAAGTCGTTGCGCTCAATCTTGCCGTACTCGACCAAGTCGACGTCGCGGTTCCAAAGCACAAGGGATGCCTTGGTCTTGCCGTCCGTGATTTGCACGTTGCACACGCGCCCCTTGCGCCCGTTTTTCTCAAACCCTTTTGGCGCAAACACGGAAACAACACGCACGAACACATCGGCCTGCTCCATCGCATCCGCAAGCGGGACTACTGCCGAGGCGTCCTCGTCATTGTTGTCGCTTGCAGCTTCCACTCCGGCTTCCTGTGCAAGGAGCTGTGCAGCGCCCTTTTCGGTAAGAAGCCCGGAGAACTCGGCCTGCTTGTCCTTGACAAGCTTCCGCACGGATTCCGCATCAGTGCCCTTGGCCGCGGCTATCGAGTTTATGAGTTCGTCAAGGCCTGCGTTTGTCATCTGTAGCACTATGTGGTTTTGATTTGCCTGTAGGGCGTAGAACTAATGGACAACAAGTATTAAGTCCTTGCGCCTAAAACTTCTAGTCAAGTTTCAGAGGTAGGTTACGTTTATGTTGCCCACACGCACAATCGGAAAAACCGAGAAGTATTACCACGAAAAGCTCGAGTCGCAGGGCGCAATGCTGTTCTCGCTCATCGACCCGGACAAGATTTACCTTGAGCGCGCGGTAGCGCTTGCAAAGGAGTCCTACGAGAACGGAGCTGACGCAATACTTCTTGGCGGAAGCATCGGCGCGCAGGGCTCCCAGCTTGACGAGACCACCCGCATGATTAAGGAAGAGGTAAGCATCCCGGTAGTGCTCTACCCCGGCAACGTGTCCGGCCTTACACAGTACGCCGATGCGGTGTACTTCATGCACATGCTCAACTCGCGCGACGTCTACTGGATATCAACTGCGCTCATACAGGCAGCGCCGGTAGTTCACAAGATGAAGCTCGAGGCAATCGCGACCACGTACCTGATTATCGAGCCGGGCCGTGCCGTTGGCTGGATTGGCAACGCAAACCTCATCCCCCGCGACAGGCCCGACCTAGCTGCTGCTTGCGCGCTTGCGGCAAAGTACTCCGGCTCGCACGTGGTGATCACCGACTCCGGAAGCGGAGCCGAAATCGACAACCCGCCATACGACCTCATCAAGGGGGTCGCTGCAGCGTGCAACCACGACATGTTTTACTTCTACGGCGGCGGTGTCCGCACGCCCCAGGCCGGAGCGCAGGTAATCGCAAGCGGCGCTGACGGAATCCAAGTAGGCAACGCGTTCGAGGACGCCAAGATGGGCGACAAGATAAAGAAGTTCGCCGAGGCAATCAGAAAGGAAGGAAAGAAGAGGGTTTAGAATTTTGCAGGTGCGACTTTTGAAGTTCCGGGCAGAATTTAACCTTCCGTTGAGGCAGGCATCCCTTCCGCACGCACAGTCGCTTCTTTCAAAAATCCAGGAACCCAAAAGCAGCGCGGCGAAAGCAGTGTCTTCTGCGCTTTCTGGGAAGGTGCCGAAAGCCCAAGTGGAAAAACTGATTTCCCGCGAGGTAGTGTCAGACCCGAAAGTAGTTTCCGAAATCGTTTCCGCAATGGGTGCAAAAACAAGCATAGGGCCAAAGCAGGTTCAGAACCTGAAGGACGCAATCGAGACTTCAAAGCATTATCATTCGCTTGGCCTGACTTCCGGCAAGGTCCGCATGATTCATCATTTTCCCTTCCCGTTTGAAAAGCACACGGTAAAGCACGACGCAGTGGTGTTTGACCTTGAGACTACTCCGCAGGAGGAAGCGGTTCTTTTGCGACTGCGTGGCGCGCGGCCGACGCCCGGCGCGGCGTACTTGTCCGCATCAGTCTTTGGGGACACGATGAGGATAAACACCATCCAGCACAATCTCAACGAGCTTGGCAAGCTTGTTTCAACAAGGGAGGAGGTGCAGGCTGCGGAAAAATCCCGCGGCTCTTGGGCGGAGCACTTGCTGTTTTCGGCAATAAGCTATGCAAAGCAGAACGGGATAAAGAAAGTCCAGATTGTCCCGCTTGTGCACCAGATGCAGAACGTCGAGCCGAACGTATCTGTCCGTGCGCTCAAGGAAATTTACGAAAAGCTTCCAGAACGGCTCGGGTTCAAGTCGCATAGTGTTACGACATCGCCAAAGTCCGTGCCAAGCTTCTACTCAAGAGTCTGGAAGGTGCGCCGCGTCTGGGAAATGGATGTGGGCAAGGCCTATGAGAAGTTCGGCCTTGACGAAATAATCTCCTAGAAAAACAAGAAAAAGAAGGCTAGGCAACTGCCTAGTCGTGCTTCTTGAACGCGTCGTCCTGGGTCTTGTCGTTCTTTCTGACCCACTCGATGAGCATCGCGGCGTGCTCCTTCTCCTCGTCGCGGTTGTGCGCAAGGATTTTCGCAAGCTCGGCGTCCTTTACTCCCTCGATGCGCTTTTCGTACCAGCTTATGGCCTCAAGCTCCTCTGCGATGCTTGCGCGCGCCTTTCTCAGGTCCGCGTTCTCCACATCGTTTGAATACATGCAAATCCCCCCAAGTAGTGGTATGGGGTTTGCGGATTATTTAGGCTTGTTTCGGTGTTTGCAACGCCAGCGCACCGCGGCAACCCCTTTACCGGCAACTGTGCACCAGCAGCTTATTTTGGTTTCTTTGCACACAATACCTTATGGCTGAAGAATCGGGCACGCCGGACCGCGAGGCGTTCTACGAGCATTGCAGGAAAATAGGCGAGCGTGCGCTTTCGATGGACAACCCGGTAATCGCCCACCACTACGATGCGGACGGCCTCTCAAGCGGCGCAATCGTGTGCCGCGCGTTCCGGCTGCAGCAAAAACAGTACGAGGAAATCACTTTCAGGCAGCTTGACGACAAGGCAATCGAGCGGCTTGCATCAAGCGACCGCAACGTAATCGTGGTTGACTTTGGCTCCGGCCAGGCGCAGAAAATACTCGCAAAGATTGCGCCAACGAATTTGGTTATTATCGACCACCATCAACCCGACACCTCCTTGGAAGAGCGCAAAGCTTTGGGACTGACAGAAGCCAACTGCGAATTATTCAGCTTGTCCGGCGCAACCGAGGCGTGCGCCGCGTCAACCGCGTACTTTTGTTTCAAGCACCTCGGAGACTGGCTCATCAACGAGCTTGCGATGGTCGGCATAGTCGGCGACATGCAGGACAAAGACGTGCTCTCTCAGTCAAACCAAAAGGTAGTTGACGAGGGCGTCGCAACCGGGCACATCAAAGTCGAAAAAGATTTGCGCGCGTTCGGCCGCGTCTCACGTACACTCGTATCCTTCATCTCATTCTGCACCGAACCTTACCTTCCCGGCCTCACCGGCAACGACAAGGCGTGCGCGCTTTTTGTAAACGACTTGGGAATCCCGCTTTTTGAGGACGACAAGTCAACTACGGATTGGCAGACAACGGAAAAGGACGGCACGGGCACTGAGCAGGTAAAGCGCAAGTGGCTGCACTACTACGACCTTGATTTTACGCAGAGGCAGAAGATTGCTTCGGCGCTCATAACTTATGCCTATTCGCACAAGGTAAAGCCCCACGCAATCAAGGCGATGGTCGGAAACGTCTACCTGTTCCCGAAAGAGGAAAAGAACATCGAGATTTACGACGCCTACGAGTTCTCGACAGTGCTCAACGCCTGCGGCAGGCACAAGGCCGAGACTCTTGGGATGAGCGTGTGCCTGCACGAGAAGGGCGCGCTGGAGCAGGCGCGTTCATTGGTGACGCTTCACCGCACGCAGATACGTTCTGGGTTATTGTATGCAAGAAAACACGTCTCCGACTTTGGCGCATTCTACTTCATGGACGGACGCGGCCAAGTCGAAGACTCGGTAGTCGGAATAGTGTGCGGCTCGTTCCTCACAAGCGGGGTAGTTGACCCAAACAAGCCCATCCTCGGTTTCTCGCTTGATCCGAATGGCAACATCAAAATCAGCTCAAGGGGAACCGACGCTCTTGTTGCAAAGGGACTTGACCTGAACGTGATGCTCCGCAAGGCAACGGAAGGAGTCGGAGTTGGAGGCGGGCACAACGTCGCTGCAGGCGCAACCTTGTTTGCAGACGAATCCGGAGAGAATGCCAAGAGGTTCCTTCTCAAGGCAAAGGAAATAATCGAAGGGCAGCTTTCATTGCGCTGAAAACATTAATACGTCCCTCCAACCACCAAACATCTCATATGCCAATCACGCCCCGCGTAACGCTGTCCCCAAACCAGGTCGTTTCGGTCTTCTTTACCAACTACTGCAACAAGCGATGCAAGGGATGCCTTGGCAAGTTCTTCAACCGTGGCGCGTCGCGAAAAAACATCCGGCCTTCCGACCTGCGCGCGCTGCGCAGGGTTCTTGGCTCAGGCACCGAAGTCATAATCACAGGCGGCGGCGAGCCCACCCTCCACCCGCGATTTTTCGAAAGCTTCCACGCGCTGTGCCGCAAGGAAGGCCGCCTGCAGTTGCCTGCGTCGGTAACGATAAAGACAAATGGCAGGAGCTTCTCCACGCCTGCAGGCACGCGCTCTTTCCTGCGCAGGATCAAGAGGCTGGCCTGCGGGGTGGATTTCAACGTGACCCTGTCCCTAGACGACCATCACGCAAAAAGCGAGACGCAGGAAAGCCTCGCGCAGAAGGCACGCAACCTCCATCAAGTAGCGGCTAAGGAGGGCGTCAAGCACGGTTACATGGCGGGCCTGTCGCCAGAAGATGCGGAGGGCTTCGACTCCTCCGAAAGCATCTCCAAGCTGTGCGGCCTTCCGGCCGAAAGGCACGGCAATTATCTGGGGTTCGGCCAGGATAGGTGGCGCAGCGGCGCGGAGTTTTTGGGCAAGGACGACCGGCGCCTTCACGTGACAGTTGGTGCTGGCGGCGAGGTCTACCCTACTGCATCCGCCTTCTATTACGGCAAGCCCACAGGAAGCGTGCGCGAAAAGCCGCTGGAGGAAATACTTGCAAGGGCGCATCCCGGCCTGCTTGTTCCAAAGAATCCAATCCGCAATCTTTTTGCAGGCCCCGCGCCGTACCTTGAGCTGGGCATGGACTCACTTGAGCGCGCGACCGCGCCAAGGCGCACAACCCCTGCAAGCTCAGGCCTAATTGAGCGCGCAAGAACACGCGTTGCTAAGCTGTTTAGAAAATAGCAGTTGCTGCAATCATCGGGTTTGCAGGGAAATTTCCGAGCCGTCCTTTAGCCTGAGCTTCTCGCGCAAGGAAACGGGCGCAATCACTTCAACAACCTCGTCGCCGTAGTGCGAGCGTGCGGGGAAAATCAGCGCGCCGTCAACTTTTCCATTAACGACAACCTTGAAGCATTTGGAACGGCCGAAAGAGCGGCCGTCACGCACGAACTCGTCAGTCTGAATCCCTTTGGAAGTCTTGAGCTTGCGTATGCACTCGATATCTGTTGTGCGCGAGAGCTTGATGTTGAGCGTGCCCGCAAAAGGAACAAAACCGAGCTTGCTAGTGAGCTGTTTTTTGTATTCTGGAAGCGCGATGTAGTATTTTCCTTCCCGAAAACCGCTCGTGACTTTTCCTTTGATTTCGCAGCCTGCATCGCTTGCCCTTGCGGTTTTTCCTGCAAGCGATTCCTTGGCAGCATCCGCGATTTCGCAGATTTTCTGCCTGCCTTTAGCGGCGATGCGCACGAGCTTCCCGCTGCGCTCGACGTAATCGTCATCTTCAAGCTCGGAAACCCAGCGCGACACGGTCTGCTGGCTCGCGCCCTCGGCAGTGCCGCCAAGTTCGGAGGAAAGCGCGCTCGTGGAAACGGGAACCGCTTCTGAAATGGCGCCCTTTGACGAAAGAAGAATCAGCAAATCCAGCTTGCACTTTTTCATTTGTGTTTTCCCTTTTTTTCATCTGCTTGCCATGTGCGAGTACTTCATGTGCGTCTCAGTTGAGAGCCGCCAGCACTTGCGGGTCGAGAACTGCTTTCCGGATTTTGAGACCCTGCACAGTGCGACGTATCTTTTGGCGTGCAAGAAGTCCATCACCTTTCCGGTGAACTCGTTGTCGCGGCCCATCTCCTTTGAGATTGCGTTGGTGGAAAGGGGCGACGGGTAGTTGTCGTACAGTATCCCGAGCACCTGCTCGGCAACCTTTTGGAAGTTTTTCTGCGAGAGGCGCGACATACTTCAAGCACTGCGGAACTCATTTATTCCAGCCAGTCGAAAGTCCAGTTGGCCTTCTTCTGCCGGTTTTCCTTCCTCATCAAAATCCCCTCACGAGCGCACGTACGACGCCGCGAGCATTATGTCCTCGCGGTTGATGTGCTTGCGGCCAGCGTGGTAGGACAGCTGCTTTGCGCGCAGCAAAATCTCCTTGCCGGAGTCCTCGAGCTTTTCGGAGAGCTTGATGCTTGCATCCTCCCCGACGCGCTCGGCGCCGGACCTGCGTATTATGCTGTCCATATCAAACAGCGAGAACGAACCACGTATCATTTCCAATAACCCCCCTATCGCAAGACGAGGGTTGCCTGCCAGCAACCTGGTATTGTCCTGCGGCTGTACTTTGCTTGCCTTGTTTGTTGCACCGTGTTTCCCTGCCAGGAAACAAGCTGCGAAGGCGCCTTGTTTTTTCTATTGTTTTGTGTCTGATTTTTCTTTTGTTTTTGTTGCCGATTTTTCTAATATGAACGCAGCGACGCTGCGAGCCCGTCTATTGCGACGCAAGCCTCTCCAGCGACCACCGAGAACTTGAGCGACGAGGTGCGGTGCGCGTGCATCGCATAGACCTGGCCAAGCGGCATCTCTCCGACGCGGCTCAATCTTGCGCGGCGGTTTGCGTCCGCCAGTTCGAGGAATCTCTCCAGGCTTATGTCCATTGCATCTGCACCTCCTAGTTTCATGTTCGTCATCTTAGTTCATCGTGAAAATGTTCCTGATTTTTTCGTTTGCAAAGTAGATGTTGCGCTTCTTCTTGCCAACGACCTGCTTCTTTACGCTAATCAACGGGAACGGAACTTCGGGCTTGCGAGCAATCTCGGCCTTGTCGTCCCCGCGCAACTGGTAGAGTGCGTTGAACGCGGTGTTCTGCGAGAGCTTGGTCTTTGCCATGATTTGTGCGAGAGTAAGTCCTGCGGTGCTAGGCAAAAGCAGGCTCAAAATCTGCTGCTGCGAAGGCGAAAGCTGCACCCACCATTCTGCGTGCATCGTGGTGAGAAAGTTGAGTGAGTGGCCGTTGGCCTTCGGTTCGGCGGAGTCCGATGCCTCGGTTTCGCTCCCTTCCTCGGTATCTTCTTGCTGTGCGTTCTTGTCAGCGTCAACGATGTTCTTTTCGTTCTGCTTTGCCTGCCGCGCGTTCTTTGACTCCTCGATGATGCCTGCGACAAGCGAGTCGTGCTCGTACTGCTTTTCCAATGCGGTCATTTCGGGAATAATTGTCTGTGTTTGTGAAGTGCCCGTTGTATTCTCCGCCTTTTTCGCGTCTGTTACCGAAATCACTTTCGGCCTCTTGGCGCGCAGCTTGTCCATCCTCTTGTCGTCAAGCGCAAGGTCTGCCAAGTAGTTGTTCAGCTCGTCGAACACGTAGCGCGGGGTGAGCAGGTTCTGCTCGGTGAACGTCTTGTCAAGGAATTCGGAGTCGAATGGAACGAGTCCGCTTCCTCCTACTGCTGCAATGCGGTGTGCGATGATTTCGCGCATTTCCTTTGCCACGAACTTGTTGCGGTAGAACACGTTTCCCTCTCCGACTATGTGCAAAAGCGAGTCGGGGAAGCTGTCCTTTCCAAGTGCGCACAATACCATGCGCAAATCAGGCAGCTCGTCGAGCAAGTACTTGAACTCCATGTACATGTCGGTGTTCTTGAGCAGGTGCGCCTCGTCTATGAAGAACACGACCTTGTGGTTGTCAAAATACCGCACGCGCTCGGCAATCTGGCTGCGGGTCGCTCCCTTGGGCTTTTTTCCTGCGAACATGCTGCGTATCTTGTGCACGATTCCGTGCTTTGCAGCGCCGATTTCAGCTGCGAACTCGTCGAGCGACTCCGGAGGCTGCTTGAAAAAGAAGGTCACAAACTCCTCCTTTGGGAGGGAATACATGACGTAGTGCAAAGCCGAGGTCTTTCCGACTCCCTTCGGGCCCAAAAGGATGCAGGCCTTGGTGTCGAATGCAAGCTTCTTTACCATGCTTGCGGACTCGAACGGGCAGTAGAACTTCAAAAAGTCTTCCTTGTTCTCCAGGCGCAGGTCCTTGACGAACGGGTTTTCGCTCCATCCGAGTACGGACATCAGTTCCTGTTTTGCTTCAAAGACTTTTTCCATGTTCCTTACAACCATTTGATTTTTTGTAGACAAATTTTGTAAGGGATGTTTAAAAGCCTTGGTAAATAGTGGAACTGTAAGTATCTTACAAGTCTCTTCCGGCAGGGTTCCATAAGTGTTTTGTAAAAGGCTCGTAAATGACGCTTATTGCCAAACACCTGGACGTAAAAGACATCTAAAATACTTGTAAGTGGTGCGTAAGAGACACTTAAGAGTTATATATCCGAATTCCTTACCATTGTACAAGACAAGTACGTGGGTTGTGCGAAGGTTGGGGAACTTTCGCTTGCTTTTCGCCTAGCTTGGCCTTTATAAACCTCAAAGTTAGGCACTACAGTTAGGCACTACAAATCGGTTCATCGGAAAGCGCCCCGGCACCGGATTTTATTTGTTCCAATCCCTAGTGCTTGCAGCAAGGTTTTTGGGAAAAAAGATGGCCATAACACTTTCAGCACAAACCAGCCAAAGCCCCGGCCAGATGCGCACGCTTACTGACAACGGCAGGCTCTGCGTGCAGTGCAAGGGCGGCAAACTGATGTGCGGGCTCAAGCAATGCCCCATACTTGACCGTATCGAAGTCATCGCCCCGCGCGCACAGGCGCTCAAGAAGGACGTCTTCGGCCCCTCGCCACCCAACCTGTTCGTGGGAAGGGCTGGCTACCCTGAAGTATATGCCGGCCCCCTGGTCTCGTTTGACGACGAGATCTCAAGCAGCAACGCAATGCTTTGCGACGACCCGTCCAACTGGTTTGGCACTCCGATAAAAGACATCATAAATTTCCGCTCGGGGTTTGCACGCGGGATGCAGCGCTCAAGCATCCGCAAACCAACCCGCGAGATGGAGGAACTCTCTTACGCTTTGCTTGCTGAAAAGCCGGTTGACATGGAAGTGTCTTTTGCCAAAGTGCCCACTTACAGGATTTCCTTTTCCGAAGTCGTCCAGCCAATGGGGCCGTCCGCGCCCTTTTCCAAGCTCAAAGTGACCTCAAATCCGGTCATCCCGAAAAAGATGGATTCCTTGATGGAAGAGAATTTGGACGCGCGTACGGCCGTTTCCGAGCTTTTGGAGCACGATTTCGGCTCCTATTACATACAAAAGCTCCTCTCCGCCGGTCTTTTGGGTAAAAAAGACAGAAAAAAGATGGTTCCGACCCGCTGGAGCATCACTGCCTCCGATAAGATTGTTGCAGACGACCACTTGGACAAGGTTCGTACGTTCGAAACCATATCGGAAGTTTATGCGTACTCAAGCGAGTACCTGTGCAACCGCTTCGAAATCCTCCTTCTTCCCGGAGCGTGGGAGTTCGAGCAGTTCGAGTGCTGGACTCCTGGCACTGCCTGGAATGCCTTCGGCACAACTGCAAACGTCGCACACGAGTACGAGGGGTTCGGCGGCCGCAGCGACTATGCCAAGGAAGAGGGCGGGGGCTACTATGCCGGCCGCATCGCAGCTGCCGAGGCTCTTCTTGCCATGCGCAGGCAGGCAAAGGTAATCATAATCCGCGAAATCGACGAGGGCTACGACGTGCCGGTTGGCGTGTGGGAGGTGCGCGAAAACGCGCGCAACGCCTTCCGCAAGGGTGCTGACGCGAAGTTTGCAACCCTCAAGGATGCTTTGGGATACGTTGCGCCGCGGCTCCGCATCCCGATTTCGTCTTACCTTGCAAAGAGCCGCATCATGGGCCAGACGAGGCTTTCAAGCTACTTTTAGCAATGTTTATTTTTTAGCTCGGACATTTTTTTGTGGGGAATCTTGGTGGACGACACAACAGATGGTGCCAATACTGCTTCGGAGGAAGCGCAAAACGCGCCGAAAAGCAGTTTTGAAAACCTCGGCACAATAGATAGTATTGATGGCCGGCCAACCCTACCATTTTCCGTCAAGGCTCTTGTGATATCCTTCATAATCCTGTATTTCACGTCTGTCGTGGACTTTGTCCTTGGCTTTGGCAACCCCCTGTTCGAGATTGATTTCATGACTCGGTTCTTGGTTGTCGCGTTCATATCGTTTGGGATCGGCATCTTCTGGGAGTATATTTTCTAGTTTAATGCCCAAAACCGGCTTTTGACCCGGGTTCCTAATAGTTGCGGTAAACCGTAAAACTCTCTTTTTTTAGTTTTTTCCAAGAAGCAGAAAACTCCGTTTTAGTTTCTCTAACTTTTTATGTCTGTTCTAGGCTTTTACAAAATCAGTAGTCGAGCCCATAGCTATCCAGAAGCTTGGCGTTCTTCTTTTTCAAATAGTAGGCGTATGCTCCGCCTGCCACAACTCCTGCCAGGTGTGCTGAATAGCCGATGCCTCCTGCCAGGCTCAAAGTGCCCCAAAGGCTTACCAGGGTCCAGAAGAACATCATCATCCACATGGGCACCGGCACGAACGGCAGGAAGATGATTGAAACAGGCAGGTTGGGTTCTAGTATGGCAAGTGCGCCAGCTATACCATATATTGCGCCTGATGCGCCAAGTCCGGGGATGAACGTGCTTGGCGAAAGCAAAGCATAGCCGATGTTGCCGATTATTCCCGTTGCAAAGTAAAGCCCCAGGAAGCGCTTGGCTCCCAGCTTGTATTCCAGGTACGGCCCGAACGTGTAGAGTGCGAACATGTTGAAGAAAAGGTGGGACCAGTCGCCGTGCATGAAGATTGCCGTGACCAGAGTCCACGGCTGTGCGAGCACGAGGCTGGGCGTGACCGCAAACAGGTATGTGAACCAGTCCCGCTCAAGCGGCGAGCTGGGCGTGAACGCAAGCTGGAGGATGAAAACCAGCACGCAGGCCGCCACCAGGTAGTATGAGTAGAACGTGTATTGCTTGCCCATCGGAATCTTCAAACTTTATTTGCGCTCTCAAATAAAAGCCCGTTTGTCGCAAAACCTTCCATGGACCGGCCGCGCGTAGTCTCAGTGGTTTCCAAGGACGCAGAGGAGCGTCTGCCTCCTGACGAGGCTGGCGTGCAGGTGCTCGAGGCATATGTTCCCGCAGGAATGGAATCATCGTCGCAGGCTGCAGGAGTCAAACCGCAGGCAGCAGCCCAAACGCCGCAATTTGCTCAAAATGTGCCTATTCAGTCAAAGCCTTCGGAACAGGACCCTGCAAGCGTGCCTGTTCAGAAGCCCGCAGGAGTCTTAGGTTCGTTTTTTTCAAAAATCAAGTCCCTGTTTGGCCGCTAGGCTCTTGCGTGCTCGCCGCTATTGTTGTCAGTTTTCCGATTTCGGCTCTCCTGCCTTACATGTACACTAGGATGAGCGCAAGCAGCATCACCCAGAACCAGGTGCCCCAGGAGTCCGACTTGTCGTATAGCTTCAGGCTTCCAAAGTACGGCCCGTGGACAAGCTTCGGGTCCAAGTCGATGCCGGGCACGCCCTTGAATATGATGCGCAGGGGTATGGTTAGCGCTCCCACCACGAAGTCGATGGCGACGAAGATGAAATCCAGAGCGGATTCGTAAGTCCTCATTATTTGTCACTCTTTGTGCGTAGTAACATATGTCTTAGGTGGTATTTAAGCCTTACTTTGGCCGGCATTCCCCAAATAACACAACTCCGCCCACAGCCACAAACGTTAAATTGTGCCAAAAAGTAATCGCTTCCGTAGTCCGGGTGCCACAGGAGACTTCCAGTAGGGCGGCCGGGGATGTGTTTCATATGCGCAGGATGATGTGGTTCAAGGTAGGCGACACGAAGTTCCACCTTCTCAAGCTCGCAGGCTCGTTTTTGATAGTCACCTTCATGCTCAAGGTAATGCAGGCGGCGTACAACATCTTCCTTACGATGGAGAAGGTCCGCGCAGCGGAGGTCAACCCCGCGCTGATTTCGCAGTTCTTCGGCTGGACGATGGGCGCGACTGCCTATCCTTCAAGCCCGGCGGCATTCTCCATGCAGGACCTCATCGGCGTGCTCCTCAACCCCACTGCTGATTTCATGATGTGGCTCGGCTTTCTGGTAATCGCGCTGATGGTCTATCAGGCAGGCAAGTTCGTGTTCCCGGTGGAGGAATATGAGAACCGCGTGCCCGAGCACCACAAGCAGGCCATAGTGGAGGCGGTGCGCGCGCACCGCGAGAAGCTGGCGCGCGAGGAAGCCGCAAGGGCCGCATCTGCAAGGAAGACTTCCTACCGGCGCTGAGAGCCTTTCCTTTTTCTTTGTTTTTCTTCTTCTTTTTTTTGTTTTTTTTTATTCAAAATAGCCTTTTTATTCAGACTCCCGTTACCCTGTACGGGGGGTTTTTCATGAAATCTGGCTCTTTGGTTCTTGCGGCAATTCTTCTGTTCGGCCTTCTGGTCCCTAACGTTTCTGCGGGTGCGGTCACAGTCAAGAACGGCCTGCTCAATGCTACTGGGAATTTGTATGCGGGATTTGACGGGCTTTTTGTCGATTCCGTGCTTGGCCGCGTGGGCATCGGCACGCTCAACCCGCAGGCGCGGCTTGACGTCAACGGGTCTTCCCTTTTCAACGGGATTATGAACCTCTCGAACAACCGCATAATCGGCCTTGCCGCTCCAATCAACGGCTCGGATGCAGTCAACAAGGATTATGTCGATGCCTTGGGCGGGAACGTCAATGCTACTGTGTACAACGCCATGCCCCTGCAGGGAGTCATCGACTATGACGCCAAGATTGTGGGGGCCTACATGAATACGATTCCGCTTTCTCTTCCGAAGGCCAATTGCGGGGTGAAAATCACCGCGTGCAACAACGCGCCCACCGCGATGGTGATTGGCGCGGACCCGGTTTCAAGGCAGACCAAGAACCCCATAAATGTAGGTGGCGTTGGTGTAGGCGAAACGTGGGGCTATCCGGGATACCCCGGCCCTTCTTGTGAATCTCCCAGCGGCCCCGGCAGCAGGTGTCCTCTGAACTATGTGTGCCAGTATTGGCAACGATGCTGTCCGGAAGGTTATGGGACGTATATCGGCACAACTTGCTATCCGACGAATTCATCATTCCCGTATGCGGATACCACCAATAACGTGGCATACAACAATCCGCGGTGTCCAAGCGCTTCAGCAGGTCAGGTCTATATACAGTACATCCAAGCTGAAAACACCTGTGCATATTGCCCGACTGATCATCCGGTGTACGATCCGACGAGCAAGAACTGCATCAAGAACACTACGATAACCACCAACTCCATTGGCGGGCTGTGCTCTACCATCAACACGTATCTCCCAACTGCGTTTACCGACGTGACGTTCCTCAACGCAAGCAGTATGCCTACGTATGCGTACAACATACGCGTCGCCTACAACTGCCCGTCGGACTAAACGCGTTTTTGGGAAAATACGCGGGCGGCTTTTTTCCGCCAACCTTTTTCTTTTCGTTTTTTATTCAAATAGCCTTTTTATTCAGACTCCCGTTACCCTGTACGGGGGGTTTTTCATGAAATCTGGCTCTTTGGTTCTTGCGGCAATTCTTCTGTTCGGCCTTCTGGTCCCTAACGTTTCTGCGGGTGCGGTCACAGTCAAGAACGGCCTGCTCAATGCAACTGGAAACCTGTATGCCGGTTTCGATGGCCTTTTTGTAGATTCAGTTCTGGGCCGCGTGGGCATCGGCACGCTCAATCCCCAAGCCAGGCTTGATGTCAACGGGTCTTCCCTTTTCAACGGGATTATGAACCTCTCGAACAACCGCATAATCGGCCTTGCCGCGCCAATCGAGGCAAGCGACGCAGCCACGAAGGAATACGTTGACGCTGCAAGCTCGGGGTCCCTGGGCAACGTGACTTTGAACGTGAACATGCCCCTGCAGGGCGTGTTGAACTACGACGCCCTGGCATCAGGAGGAACCTACTACCGCAATACTATACCAATCTCGCTTCCAAAGACCGATTGCGGGGTGAAGATTACTGCCTGCTTCAGCCCTCCTGCAAAGATGGTCGTGGGAGCTGACCCAGTATCAAGGGTTACGAAGACGCCGATTAACGCAGGCCCAGGCGGGGTGGCAATCTCCTATACGGATTATTCAGCCGAGTATGGCCGGCCGACACAACCCGGTCCCTACTGCGGTTCAATATACGGCGACCAGAATTACCACGGGTTGTGGTGCACCTCCGCGTCGCTTTGGTGTGCGTCCTTATCCTATTGCTGCCCGACCTCTTACCCTAACTACACCATCACCGACCCGCTCTACTGTTACGCCTGCAACTCTACATACGCCAACATTGACCCCGTTAACCACATCTGCTACAACAACCCGCGTTGCTCCGCCGCATCAGCAGGCCAGACGTACATACAGTACAACATAAACGAGAACACCTGCATCTACTGCGCGTCAGACCACCCGGTATACGACCCGACGAGCAAGAACTGCATCAAGAATACGACCATCACCACCAACTCGATAGGCGGGGTGTGCTCGACAATCAACACGTACCTTCCGACTGCGTTCACCGACGTGACGTTCCTTAACGCCTCCGACATGCCGGTTGGTTCCACGCTGATTTCAGTAGCGTACAACTGCCCGTCGGACTAAAGGGGCCTTTGGGCAAGGTGTGCGGGCGGGCTTTCCGTCCGCAAATCTTTTTCTTTCTTTTTCCATTTTGTTTTCCAGTTTCTTTTTCCTCTTTTTTTCCAATTCCGGGCAGTACTGCGTACGCCATAACTGCCTTATTTTTATTTTCAGCCGTGATGTTCTTTCAAGAGGCGATTTAGGATGTCTTTTGTTCGCGGCCAGACTGCTTTGGAATACTTATTGATGATTGCAGGCGGCGTGCTGGTTGCTGCCGTGCTGATGGTTGTGGTAAACAACAACCTGACTATGGCTGCAAACTCGTTTGAAAGCGGGGATTATTCTACGCGCCTCCAGAATTACCTCTCGTCAGGCACCGGAACCGATGATGGCGACTGGGTGATTGTGGGCAACAACCAGTTCTCCGGCGTGCCTGGTTACGTTGGAATAGGCACGACCAACCCGCAGGCAAAGCTTGAGGTCAATGGGAAGATATTGATGGATGACGCTACGGCCGCTTCCGACTCCGCAAACACAGTTGCAACCAAAGGGTATGTAGACAACAACCTAGCGAATATCGCCATAACCGCAGCCAACTCCACTTGGAACGCGAGTGGCAACAACCAGTACTCCCTCGTGGCAGGCAATGTGGGAATCGGCACATCAAACCCGTCAAGCAAGCTGACGGTGAACGGCAGCGTTGACGTATCGAACCACACGATTACCGGCCTTGCCGCGCCGGTCAGCGACTCCGATGCGGCAAACAAGGGCTATGTTGACGCGGCGGGAGGCAGCGGCGGAAACACCACCGTGATTTTCAACTCGACGCTTGACATGGGGATGCCGCTCCAAGGCGTTATAGACTATAGCCCGCCGACAACTAGCTATGTAAGCACGATTCCGCTTTCTCTTCCCAAGGCAAACTGCGGGGTGAAGATTACTGCCTGCAACAGCCCGCCCGGGAGCCTCGTCATCGGCGCGGACCCGGTCCCACGCATAGTAGTTCCAAATATCCACCACGCCACAATACATGAAGTCAGCCCAACTACCAGCGTAGCCGGTAGCTCGGTGACAACTAGCGGTTCTGTAGGCTGCGGAGCGTGGTGTTGGGGAGCGTATTCAAACGTTGCAGAATATTGCACTGCTGGATACGCCTGCGCAGTTACCGCCACTGCAACCTTTGGATATGATGAGTCCGGCAACGCCTGTTGGAGTGGCGGCGGAATCTGCTGTCCCTCCGGAACAACATATGACATTTCCAATGAAAACCACTGGTGCCATAGCTGCCCGTCAGGCACTACCTGGGACGCCATAAGCAGAGTGTGCTACAGCGGAGCGAACACCGCGACCAACAGGTGCCCCGCAGCAGGAACAGGAGAGACGTTCCTGCGCTGGACAAACACACTCGCTTCGCGCACCTGCACGTACTACAACGCCACAGTATACGCGGATACGACAAAGAAGTTCATAATGGAGGAATCGGACAAGTACGTGTACTGCCCAATCGACCACCCAACATACGACTCGACGACAAAGCTCTGCATAAAGGCAAACACGGTTCAGACTACGCCGATTGGTACCTACTGCGCCACGCTGAACACCTATCTGCCCACGTCGTTCACGGACGTCACGTTCAGGAACGCGGCCGACACGGCATACGTCACGTCGACTTACATTATGGTCGCGTACAACTGCCCGTCGGACTAGCATGTGCCTAGGCAACAATTAGGGGATGGGCGTATTGCCCGCCGATTCTTTTTCTTCCTTTTTCTCTTTCCGCTTTTTTTATAATCAGCGTATCTCCTTGTGGTCCTTGCGCATCTCGCCCGTGACCATCTCGGACCTGTTGGCGTTCCACACCGAGCCGTAGCGCTCGTTGAGCTGCTCCTCTATGTTCTTGCTGCGTATGATTGAGCGCGCAATCATGCCTTCGTCGATGAGCGGCGCGTTCTCGGTGACCGCGAGGTCGCCTGCAAGCCTGATTACCCCTGAAAGCTCGCGCAGGCGCAGCGTCAGCGCGTCATCCGTGGCGTCCACTTTCTTTGCGCGGCGCCTGGCCTCCTGTATGACCGCCTCGACTGCGGCAAGGGTTGCGGGAGGAATCTTTCCGTCCTTCTTGATTTCCTGCGCCACGAACTGCGCGAGCTTCTGGCAGTTCGCGGCAGTGTCCGGCATCGCAGTCTGCAAGAGCAGCTCGTAGCCGTTGCCGATGATGCGCGAGCGCAGCGGCGGGAGGATGTAGGGAATGTCGTTGATGTTGGACGCGCCCATGAGCACGAAGTCGCAGGGCACGTCATCAACTCGCACCGACGCGCCGCTTGACTGCGGGTTGCGGCCCACAATCGGGTACTTCTTTTCCTGCATCGCAGTGAGAAGGAAGCGCTGGATGTTGTGGAGCGACGAAATCTCGTCAATGAAAAGCACGCCCTCATGCGCCTCGTGAATCGCCCCTGCGACAACTCTTGTGTAGGGTGGGGTCCCGATTTGCGCGTGGCCTCCGTAAGGGTCGTGGCGCACGTCCCCAAGCAGCTCGGTTTCCGAAGCGCCGGTTGCAACGACGAAGTTCTTGCGGTTAAGCGGGATGATTGTCTTTCTCGGGGCCTTCTTTTTCTGCGTGTCCAGCTTTTCAAGCGAAAGCTGGTCCATCACGCGTATCTTGTCCCCCGCGCCCTCGTAGACTATGATTTCCTCGCGGCCGTCCTCTGTTGAGCGGGTGGTGTGCACGCGCGCCTTCTGGCCCGTTGGCATGTGCGGGAAAAGCAGGTCGCCGAAAGGCGAGCTTTCGGTTGCGTACTTGTCCATGCCGCACGACGGGCACGCGCTGTCCTGCTGTCGCGAGAGTTTTCCGCAGCGCCTGCACCTGTACCCGAGGCGCTCGGCAACAAACGACGGCACTTCGCGGGCGTCAACGAGCTTTCCCTCAAGCTGCTTTGCAAGCTTCTTTTCGCGGAGTATCTGCTCCTTTGAAAGTATCTCTATAATCGGCCGCTCGGGGTTCTCCGGGTTGTGCAGCACGCTGATTTCGTGCTCCGGCTTTGCAAGGCAGTATGCAGTGGCCTGCGCAAGCATCGACTTGCCTGTGCCCGGCGGGCCCACCATAAGGACATGCCTTCGTTGGAGCGCCGCAATCTTGCAGTACTTCACCGCCTCGTCCTGGCCGATGACCTGCTCAAGCGGGTTCCGGGGGATTTCTATGTCCTCGGTGGTCTCGGCTGACAAGTAGGGGAAGTCAGATTCTGCCATAATATTACCATGCTCGGCAAGGCTAATAAAAGAGCAACGAAAGCAGGTCGGGCACGAGCAGGCAAAGCACCAAACCTGCGAGTATGTACGGCCCGAAACGCGGCAGGTCCTTCTGGACCGGGAACTTGCGGATGCCCTCTTCTTTCTCGACTTTTTCCAGAATCTTGCGCTGCTCGGTCGTGAGCACGCGCTCGATTTTGTATTTCTCGACTATTTTTGCAGGAAGCATCTCGGTGCTGATTATGTCCTCGTCCTCGAACTCCTTGCGGGTAACCCAGCGCAAGGCGACTCTTTCGGAAACGTCCTTTTTGAAAATCACGAGGAACACAGCCGGCGCAAGAAGCAGCGATATGAACGCGGTCTTTTGCGGCGCAATCTCAAACACGAAGTTGAGCCAGTAAATGATGAACAGCGCGGCTGCAAGAGTCGCCCCGCCCATAAGGTAGTTGGGGTGCAGCTTTCGGAACCCTGTCTTTTTGTAGAGTTTCCAGGCGTAGATGTAGCCGCTGATTGCCATGCCCAAAAACGAGCACGCCAAGTATATCGAGACGAAGAACGGCAGTATCGGCTCGAAGAAGACGATTTGCTGCTGTGCGGCAAGCCCGGCTGCTGACATTATCTGCGCCATCCCTTCCGCCGGGTAGTAGGGAAGCAGGGCCTGCAGTCCGCAGAAGAGCAGGACGTCGCCTCCGCCGAGCTGTCCGGTGCGGTAGAGCACGTAGCCGATGCCAAAGATTACTGCAGTTATGCCTATGGAGTAGAGCGCGAAGTCCCAGTCGAACACCAGTATGTTGAACAGCGTGCCCAGTGCAATCATCGAGAGCGTGAGCTTGTCGTCGATGAAGCTTGTCTTTGCATCCTGGTATGCCGCAGCGCCGGTGCCAAGCAGGGCGGCTGCGATGCGGATGAGCTCGAAGTTCAACTTGGTATCAGACTCTGAAATAATTAGCAAGCGGGTGTTTTATTCTGTGCGGCCTCAGGCTTTTTTTGCCGCTTTCCGTTCAAGGAGATACTTCCGGATCCTTGCGTAATCTTCTTTGCTGTGCAGAAGGGGGATTGCGCCCATCGTCTCCGGCGGCTCCTCAAACGACGTAAATCTTTCGTAGCGTTCAAGCGAGTAGTATAGTTTTTTGATTTTTTCCCCGCCGCGTTCTTCCGTCAGCTGGACCAGGTGGCCTTCGGTTTCGGGGACCCCCGCAGCCTTGCACGGGACGCAGGATTCGACGAAATAGCGCATCTTGGCAAGGCTTTTGTTTTCAATGCGCGCAGGAATCATTTGATTCCCGCCCCAGGCATCATCTTCGAAAGTCCCTTGAGGAACCCGCGGTTGCCGCGCATCCCCTTTATCATCTTCTGCACGCGGTCGAAGTTGTTAATCATCTCGCGGATGTCGTCCATCTTCTGCCCTGAGCCCTTCGCAATCCTTTCCTGGCGCGTGCGTATCTTCATCAGCTTGGGGTCCTTGCGCTCCGCAGGCGTCATCGAGTTGATTGCGGCCTCGAAGGACTTCATCTTCTCCTCGCTCTTTCCGACCATTTCTTCCGGCAGGTCGTACGCGCCCACCATCTGCATGATCTGCTTGAGCGGGCCCATCTTCTTCATCGCCTTCATCTGCGCAAGGAACGTCTCAAAGTCAAGCTTGCCGTCCTCCATCGCCTTCTGCAGGTTCTCCTCGGAAGACATTTCCTTTGCCTTGGAAAGCAGCGCCTCCAGGTCGGGGAAGCCGCACACTCTTGCGACGAACTTCTTTGCGTCAAACGCCTCGAACGCTTCGGGCTTCTCGCCGGATGCTATGAACGCAATCTTCGCGGCCTTGGATGCTGCAACTGCGGAGAGCGCGCCGCCTCCCTTTCCGCTTCCGTCCATCTTTGTGACTATGACTCCTGTAAGCCCTACTGCCTCGTCGAACTGCTTGGCCTGCTTTGCTGCCACCTGTCCGATGTCTGCGCTGATTACGAGAAACTTCTCATCAGCCTTGATGTCGTGGTCAATGTTCTTGAGTTCAACTGCAAGCTCGTCGTCAAAGGCGGAGCGGCCTGCAGTGTCCATGATTATGACGTCGTAATTCTGCGAAAGAGTCTCAACGCCCTGGCGCGCAATCTTGGCCGCGTCCTTGTGCGAACGGTCTGCGTAGAATCCCGCATTAACCGATTTGCAGACTTGTTCTAGTTGGTCTATTGCAGCCGGCCTGTGCACGTCTCCTGCAATCGCGGCGACCTTGAGTCCCTTGGACTGGTAGAGCTTGGCAAGCTTTGCAACCGTAGTCGTCTTTCCCGAACCAAAGAGGCCGAGGAGGAGAATTTTCTTTTTCTGCACAGTCGGCACATATGCTTCCCCGCCCATGAGGTTGCAGAGCTCCTCGTAGACTACCTTGGTCGCGTGCTCGCGGATGCTGGAACCGGCCTGGATTTTCTCGTTGAGTATGCGCTCCTCTATCTTCTTGCACAGCTGTGCAACTAGCCGCACTTCGACGTCGTTTGTGATGAGCACGCGCTGGATGTCCTTGGAAAACTCCTTTACCGCCTTCTCGTCAACAAGCGCCGCTCCGGTGATGCGCGCAAGCGCCTTTCGGATGCCCTGGCCTAAGTCCATTCGGGTTTTTCACATACTGCGTGTTTGGTGTTTACAATAGTATTTTGCGACGCAAAGCAAGAAAAAGCGGCTTATTACCTGCGGAACCTTATGAACTGCGCAATAAACGGCGTCCTTTCGGTGTTGGCAATCTTGTGCTTTAGCCCCGACGGAAACAGCACGAAGTGTCCCTGTGCGACTTTGGTTTTCTTTCCTGAGGCGGTGACTTGCGCCTGTCCGGAGACGACTATCATCAGCTCGTCAATATTCTCGTGCGCGTGAGTCTCGAACACGCCCCTTGCTGGAAGCCTGCCTATTGTCACTGCCTCCAGCTTGCTGTTCGGTATGTCGGGGTTTGAAAAAACCAGTTGCCGTTGCCCTGCTCCGCCGTGGGCCGCCTCTAAAATGATGTCGTCTGCGTGCCGGACCAACAGTTTTTGCAGCGCCGGCATCCGAATCAACTATGAAAATATTATCCCAAGCGGACCGAGCATCGCCTTCAGGGACTTCTTGCTTGTCTTGAAGCCCGCTATTGCGAACACCCCGAACACAAGGAACGCGCTTGCCGTGATTGCGGGGTTCCAGCCAAAGTACCATGGGACAAGCACCGCAAACAGCGCGGCAAGGGGGCTGGGCAGGCCGTAATACACTCCCTTCTCGGCCTTTGGGTCCTGCACGTTGAACCAGGCAAGCCGCATCACTATGCAGACTGCAAAGAATATCGCGCACGCAACGGTGACCCAGTCAAAAACCGAGCCTGAAAGCAGGATTCCAAGCATTGCGGGAACCGCCCCGAACGACACCGCGTCCGCAAGCGAGTCCAGCTGCAGGCCGAAGTCGTTGTCCTGCTTTGTCCAGCGCGCAACTTTACCGTCAAGGAAGTCGGCGACTATTGCAAGCACGATAAGTGCGGGAGCCCAGGCAATGCCCTGCAGCGACAGCACTATTGTGAGTATCCCGAAAGCGACGCTTGCGAACGTGAACGCGTCCTTCAAACCCAGTTCCCCGGCCTTCCTGTTAAGCAGTGTCATAAAAGTGTAGATGAATTTGTCTGTAATAAACCTGACGAAGAGCAGTTTCCGGGTGCGTCTTGCTTCGTATTGGCGGGCAGGAAATACCGCCGCCCGCAACGGGATGGGGGGCTTTCTAATCGGGTTTTATTGGTTGCTAAACACTATTGTAAATCACCGTATTTTAGGGCCTGTAACTCAGCTTGGTCCAGAGTGCCAGTCTTATATGACGCCACAGCCCCCCTAGGGGGACTATGGTTCTAGGCGAACTGGAAGTTCGTGGGTTCAAATCCCACCAGGCCCATACCCTTTTTTCTATGCCTAACCGCAAGGAATATGGTAGTGTATTAGGATGAAACGAAAAGCCGCATCGCAGTCGTCATTTGAGGACTCCGCCGCAAGAAAGCGCATCGACACCTTGCTTTCCCTTTCTCAGGGAGCCTACCTTGAAGGCGAGCCGAAGCTCTCGACGCGCTACGTGTCCCTTGCGCGAAAAATCGCGATGCGCCACAGGCTCAAGATCGGAGTGGAGTCGTTCTGCAAGCACTGCAACCAGATATTCTGCAAGCAGGGCGCAACGCACAAGGTGCGCGTGATTGCAGGCAAGCCGTACCGCGTCTGCGGTTCTTGCGGCAAAAAGCGGATGGCAGGAAAGGCCAGGGCGAAGGAGATTTGATTTTTTGGCCGCAGCAACTATTTCATCTGCCTTTGCAGCATTCGTCGCTTTCGCTGCCCTTGCGTTCGCAGTTCCCTTCGCCTTCGCGCAGTCATCCGAATCAATCGGCTCTTCCCTTGTCGCGGCGCACATCGAGTATTCGGTTTTTGTCCCGGCAGCCGCAACCGACGTGGTCTTCTCAACTTACGCGTTCGGCAACTTTTCAGCCCAGTCTGCCACGTTCAACTCGTCCGGCGCTTATACGCTTTCAACCGACGACTATGGAAACACCGTGCTTTCATTCCCCTACAAGCCCGTCCCCAACGAGGCGAACAAAATTGTCATTGACGCGTTGGTCAACGTCTCATACGACCCTTCGCGTTCCAATTTCGAGAAGGTGGCCGCGTCTGGTGCGGACTACCTTTCCCAAAGCAAGCTCGTAATCGTCGATTCGCAGGCAGTTGGGCTTGCGGCTTCGATAACGCAGAACGCGTCCGGTGCGGAGGAGGCTCTTGTTGCGCTTTCGTCCTGGGTCTACGAAAACATCATCTACGATTCAAAGTACAAGGACGCAGCGCTGGACTCGACCGCAACCCTTGCAGCCGGCAGGGGAACGTGCGACGAGAAGGCGCACCTTCTTGAGGCCCTGTTGCGGGCAAGAAAAATCCCCGCAAGGCACGCGGTCGGATTTGCGTATTCCGGCGAGGCGTGGGAGCCGCACGCCTGGGTCGAGGCCGCAGTCAACGGCGTTTGGGTGCCCGTTGACCCCACGTTCAACGAGCTTTTCTTCATAGACGCTTCGCACCTGCGGCTTGCAGTTGGCCGCGACCAGGAGGACACGAAATACTCGCTCAAGGCAACAGGCACAAGCAACCTGTCAGGCACAACCGTTGGCGCGGCAACCGGATTCTCCTTCGTTTCGCAGTCCGCATACTCCCAGTTCTTTTCGCTTTCCGCGTCGTTCCCGTCGCAAACCTATGGCGCGTCCCAGGTTGCGGGCATGAACGCGACTGTTCGCAACCTGCTTTCGCGCACAATATCCGTCCCGGTCTCGCTTTCACTTCATCCAGACTTCTCGACTCCTAGCCAAAAGGAGCAGGTCTTGCTGCTTCCTGCAGGCTCGCAGGCAACCGCGGTATGGGACGTCGTGTATCCTTCCAAGGTTTCGGGCGGGTACTCCTACAATTACTCTTCCACAATATCCGCCTACGGCGTCGAGCGCACCGGACACCTTGTAATGTCACAAGGCGACTCCGGCCAGGCGCGGTCGGTTGTTGCTGTTGAGAACTTCGCCGCAAGAAAGCTCTCCGACGGGATCCAGCTTTACTTCTGGCTGCGCAACACCGGAAGCAAGCCCGTTTCTGGCGCGCGGGTCTGCCTTTCGGTTTCTGATTCGTCTTTCGAAAAGACCGTCAGCTACCTTGCAGTAGGCGACACGGTTCGCATGGAGTTCCTAGTCCCCTACGCGCTTGCAACAAGCCAGAACGCCCTTGAGACCAACCTCACAGTCAACCTGGGCGATTCCGTGGCATCGCGCGAAATAACCGTCGACCTTTCCCAAAGCCAGGCAACCGCTCCAGCCAACGGCTCACTGGAGGCGGAACTGTCCAGCGCAATCTCGTCGCAGCAATTTTTCCTTGCAGCGTCCGCAGTTGTCATTGCCGCCCTGGCGCTTGCGCTTGTTGCGAAAAAAAGAAGGCGGCGCTGAACCCGGTTCTGCAAGGCGGCCAAGTAGCTTATTTATAGCGCCGGGCAGTTAGTATTTTTGGTTTCTATGGCAAACTTACGCGGCCAGGGCGCATTCGAGTACCTTCTCATCATCGGCGGCAGCGTGCTTGTCGCCGCAATCGTCATAATGATAGTCCAGGGCTCGGCAGGACAGGCCAACGGCGCGATAACCGACCAGACGCACAGCTTCGTTGACTTCATCCAGAACATGAGCAACGTGACCGGCTAGGCCGCGGCGTCGCCCGTGCGGCTGCAAGCAGGCTGTTTTTGCCCCCACAGCAATCGTTTTAACCTTTCTTTTCGCAATTATTCTTCCAGACAATCAGATGCAGCCGTAGTCCAGAGGTCTTATCTCTTCGGGGCTTTGGCCGGACAACCTGGAGCCGCCGAATTCTGTATTGGGTTTCAATCCAACACTTTATCCGTTTGGCGGGCACTAGGACGTGAGGTTGCCAATCTCGAAACCCGGGTTCAAATCCCGGCGGCTGCATTCATTTTACCGCCCTAGCGGGAGGCATAATATTATTGTCCAATTTTCATAAACTATTCATGGCAAATAAAACGAAAACTCCGCCCTTGGCCAAGTTCGTGCGAGCCATCCAGAAAAGGAAGATGGCCGAGCTTTGGGACAACAAAAAAGACAAAGTTTGGGAAACCGCATAATTACGATTTCCAAAACCTGCTTCTGCGCCTAATTATCTCAACAATCCCGGAGCGAACAGCATCAAAAGCCCCAGTATGAACAGTATCGAGCCGCCCACAATCTTGGAAAAGCCGGCGTAGCGGTCCATTACGTCCGAGGACGAGAGCGCGAATGCTGCGACCCCGAATATTACCAGGTCGTCCAGCATGAAGAACAGCGTGTAGAGCAGTATGTATCCGTAGTACTCCAGGCCACCGAGGTTTGACAGCGCAAGAATCTGGGTGAACACCGCGGGAATCCCGGCTGAGCACATGAACTCGACTGAATTCACCGCAAAGGCAAGTGCAATTATCGCAAAGACCGTAGAGACCGTAAGCGGCGAGGCGATGATTTCCTTCATCCGGTCCATCGTGCCGAGCTTTTCTTCCTCGTCGCCTATCTTGCAAACGGGCCTTCCGCCGGTAAGCAGGTACTCCCTGACTGCAAGGATTCCGCTGCCAAGCGCAATCAGGCCTATGATTATCATTATCGGACGCAGGTAGCCGACCAATAGGAACAGGTTGAGCCAGGCGGTCATGAACAGGAAGTAGAGTATGCCGGATGCAAGCAGGAACGTGCCGACTATGAGCCACATTCGCTTCTTGTCGTTGAGCTCCATCACAAGCGCAATCAGGTACACCAGCACCCACATCGCGCACGGGTTGAACCCGTCAACAAGGCCAAGGACAACTGCAAGTGCCGGAAGGGACATCTCAGTCAGGTTGGTCTTTCCAAGGAACGGTATGTCAAGAGTGAACCTGCTTTCGTTGGCGTTTGCCGAGTTGTTTGAAGCCTGCGGGTTCTTTGCGACGTAGTCTCCAAGCATCGCCTTGAGCTGGATGCCTGTGGTGGTCTTGGATTCGTATCCGAGGATGTAATTATTCCCGACAAACGTCATCGGCACGCGCAGGTTGTCGCCATCCATCCCGTGGTCCTTCATCATCTGCGACATCACTTGCGCTTCGGACGTCTTTGAGATGTCGTGCTGCACCCACGTGACTTGCGGGTATTCTGCCATCAGCTCGGCGTTGAACGGCTTCTGCTCCGCGCAGTGCGGGCACGTTGGAAGGTAGAAGAAGTGCACCGTGAGGTTGTCGACGCAGGTGCCGTTGTTTGCAACCGTGCCTGTTGTCGGCATCTGGGCCTGCTCGAATGCAAGCAAGAAAAAGCCAATCACTGCAAGTGCTATGAACAGGTTGCGGTTGAACGGGATTGAGAGGAAGTCCTTTGCGCCTTTTATCATCGTAATCAACTCTTTTTGCATCATTTTTCTTGCCTTGGAAGTTTTTTACACGTTCGCAGCTGGCGTGGCCTTATGCCGCAATCGCTCCGTACAGCAGTCCGGCTGCAACCGTGAACACCAGTATCAATCCCGCGTAAACCGCGGTCCTTTTTGTGCCCATTATCTTGTTGACTGCAAGCATACTGGGAAGGGAGATTACCGGGTCTGCAAGAAGGTATGCCAAGAGCGGCCCCTTTGCCATCCCCAGCTCAAGGAACGTTTTTGCCATCGGAACCTCAACAAGGGTCGGGAAGTACATGAACAGCCCGAACACAACCGGGATGAGAACTGCAAGGAATCCATTGTTGCCGACGTATTGCGCGACCAGGTCAGCTGGCAGCGCCGCGCCCAACACTCCTGCGATGAACACTCCGGCAACAAGCATTGGGAATATCATTGCAAAGAATCTCCAAGATTCCGACATCCAGTAGTCGGTTTCTTCCTTGGCGTAGTATTTCTTTGCGGCAAAGGCCGTTGCCGCCACAAGCGCCGCTATTGCCGCGTACTTGATTATTCCTTCCTCAAGCCGCGTCCCTGCAAGCAGTATCGCAACAAGGGGCACGAAGAGCATCAACAGCCGCTTGACCGTGTTCTTGTCCTTTTTCTTTTTGCCAAACAGGTTCGCAGCCGCCTTTACGTCTTCGTCCTTGAACATCCTGTCAATGATGATTCCGATTGCAATTGCAAAGACTATTGAAAACGCGATTCTCCACAGCGCGATGTCCCAGCCAATCAGGCTGCTTGTGTACGTTATCGCAAGGATGTTGGTCGCGGGCGCGGTGTAAAGGAATGCGATTGCCGGCCCGATTCCAGCTCCGCTCTTTCTGATTCCCGCAAACAGTGGAAGCACCGTGCACGAGCATACTGCAAGGAGAAGCCCTGCAAGAACCGCAATCGGGTATGAGACGAAGTTGGATGCCTTCTTTCCCAGGTAGGGAAGGAGCAAATCCTTTGGAATTAGCGCACTCATCGCCCCTGCTATGAAGAATGCGGGAATCAGGCAGAATAGCGTGTGCAGCGCTATGTAGTCCCAGATTGCGGAAAGCCCTGCGATAAACAAGAGTGAAAAGTCCATTTGCATCGTCTATTTCGTTTTTTTCATTTTCTTTGCAGTTGTCTTGGCCTTCTTTACCGGCTTTGTTTTTCCTGTTGTCTTTTCTTTCAACTTCTTTGAAATCGCCTTCTCAATCTCTTCCTGTGAGGCGACCTTTCCTGAGATTACTACCTTGCCGTCGATTGCGATTGCCGGTACTGAGTAGACTCCGCGCTCGGTCATTTCGTTTATGTCAAATATGTGCGAGACCGTGGCCTTTGCCTTGAGCTTTGCAACAGCTGCCTTGGCCCTCTTTTCAAGCTCCAGGCAAGCCGGGCATCCGGTTCCAAATATTTCTATTTTCATCCGCGTTTTCACCATCAAAAGACGCTACCATTTTGAAATGTCGTCCAGTATGTTCTTTGCCTTCTGTGTAATTGAGTAGAATCTCTTTGCACCGTCGTTTCGCACCTTCACCAAGCCCGCGCAAAGCAAAGTCGAAAGGTGCTGCGATACAGCGGGTTGGCTTACCTTGCCGCACTTGAGCTTGCAGGCGCAGATTTCTCCCTTTGCAATCCTCTGCAGGAGAGACAGCCTGGTGGGGTCGGAGACGGCCTTCAGGGTCTTGGTTTTAGTGTCCACTAATATAAGAAAACGCTTATATTAATAAAACGGGCGAATTCACCTTGCCTGCTGCGAAAGCTGCAACATCAGAAGAACTCGTCTATCTTCTTCTGCCGCTTGTCGAAGCTGGTTCCAGCGAATGCGGCGTCCTTGTCTCCCCTGTCGATGCTCTTTTTGAGTTCGCGCATATTCTCGTGCATCTGCCTTTCCTTGCGCTTTGCAATCCACAGGAAAGCCTCGTCCTTTGTGCCGCGAGTTACCAGCATCATCACGTTTCCCGCACGCACGCGGCCAGCTCGTCCGCGCCTTTGTATGAGCCGGATTTCCGAGGGAACGGACTCGTAGAACACCACCAAG
>Ga0209340_1000562_pt1 | contig 38165 bp, 39 predicted proteins | sample EPASupsiteSAE323_FD_187266 | JGI IMG/M metagenome (GOLD analysis project Ga0209340, IMG submission 187266) | Bioremediated contaminated groundwater from EPA Superfund site, New Mexico - Sample SAE3-23 (SPAdes) (version 2) | ecosystem: Environmental > Aquatic > Deep subsurface > Groundwater >... | reverse complement strand
GTAGCTGTCGAAAAATGATTGAAAAAGATGGTTAATCGAGAAAATTTAGCGTCTTAGGAGCGGAAAAAGGATGAAATTTTGGCGGAGTCTCATATTTGATGGGAGACCAATAAGTTATTAGGAATCCTCCACTATTTATAGGAAAGTATGCAATACTCAACTGACAAGGTATATTATGAATCATACGAGCCCAAGGGTTGCCGTCAGCAATACCGGTCCGCTGATTTCAGCTCTACAATCCAATTGCATGCATATCCTGCCTCAATTCTACGACCAGATCCATATACCGGCAGATGAGATCATTGAGTACCAGAAGCATGGTGCAGGTCAAGCGATCAGCGATCTGTTAGATGCTGGCTTTCTCGTGGTCCACCAGGATTTTACACCTGATGAAATCGATGCTGCATTGGCCATAGCTGTTGAGATCGCAAGCCATCGAATCACCAGGGATAGAACTCCATCTCATCATCTTGCTGAGTCCTTTGCCATAATGCTAATGCTGAGAAGCAACTTTCGTGCAGTGGAGCTGCTCATCGATGAATTGGCCGCAAGAGATGTTGCCACGCAAAGAAAAGTATCCGTAATAGGATTTCCTGGCATCTTGATTAGGGCTTGTCGGCAGCGCATTATAGGGCCTGATGATGTATTAAATGCACTGACAGAGTGCCAACGACAGGGAACGCATTACTCTCCTAAGTTGATAAACGAAATATACAGCAATTTGAAGAGGTCATAACATGAAAAAGAAATATGAGCCCCATGAGCCGGAAGAAGAAGTGCTGACCGCCGTAGACTCCTTCCAGGATGCAGAGCAATCGGAAGCTCGCTGGCTGGCTTTTGAAAAGGATGAGAGACTGCGCAGATTGTTGGTTGAGCTGCCTGAACCAGCCTTCTCCAAACTCGAAAAGCTGGCTCTGCAAAGAAGAAAGACTGTATCCCATCTCGTGGAAGAGGTCATTACTGGCCTGGTCGATGTTTTCGTTCTTCCCGAAGAAAAAGCCTGATGCAATTATTGGGCTACAAGATGCTCAAAAATAGCCATCTGCCACGTCATCTATTCCCTCGTCGTCTCCTCGCCGTTGCTCGCTTCTGCCTTTGCCCGTTATCCCCCGCGGCTCGCTTGTGATCGTCGAGAGCCGTGCCCCCTTAACCGGCGCTGCATCTGCTTCACGGCTCGCCCGCAGCGGCAGTGGCCTTCTACGACCCGCGATTGGGGGCGGTGGTGGTGGCAGGTCGTGGTGGCTACTCGCAGCCTGCCAACTGAGCCAGAAGCCGGACGCGTCAAACCCCTTCGCAGGTCGGAAGGCCAAACGTCTGGCGGGCTGACCAAGCCACCCTGAAACGAAATTTCTATGGGCAGCATTGCTCCTGCCTACAGAAAATTGCCTGCTTTTCCTTTGTCTTAATGGATTACAGCTCCACCATCTTGGCGCTGATCACGCCCGGCACCTCGGTCAACCTCTTCATTATCTTATCAGATGCCATGTGATCAACGCTCAGAACCATGAGCTGGGGCATGCCCTCGGCTATGCGGCCTACATGCATTCCGCCGATGTTGATATTTCCCTCACCCAAAACCACGCAGCATGGGCCGATGATGTTGGGCCGGTCCTCGATGACGGCCAGTACGAGGTCTCCTTCAGAGGGGATATAAGTGCGATACTCATTGAACTGGACTATGCGCTTCTCCTTGTTGCTGGAGACAGTGCCCTGCAAAACGGTGGTCTTGTTCTCCTTGGTCAGCTTAAGGGTGATGGCATTGCTGTATCCGTTAGCTGACTCCGTCTTGCTCTCCAGGAGCTTGGCCCCCATCTCTTTAAGGGTCCTCTGGGCATTGACGAAATTAACGCTGCCGTCTCCCATGAGGCAGCCCAGGAGGCCTATGATTGCGGATATCGTCACCGGTCTCGTGTCTTTCTCGGCCAGCGATCCGCTAAATGTCAGCTCCAGGGTGTCAAATCCAGTTCCCATGATCTGTCCGGCCAGCGAGCCCATCTTCTCGGCGAGAGTCATGAAGGGCTCCATGACTGCAAGGGTCTCAGGTGAGATGGCAGGCATATTGATGGCATTGGTGGGCAGGCCGCCTCTGGCTATGGTCAGGATCTGGTCTGCCACTGCCAGGGCCACATTGACCTGTGCCTCTGCTGTCGAAGCTCCCAGGTGGGGTGTGACTATGATTCTCTCCTGCTCCAGGATGGGATTTCCGGTTGGCGGCTCCTTGGTAAATACATCGACTGCCGCTCCAGCTACTTTTCCTTCGGCTACAGCTTTTGCAAGAGATGCCTCGTTGATAATTCCGCCACGTGCGCAGTTGACGATTCTCACGCCGGGCTTCATGATCTTGAACTCATCTTCGTCGATCAGGTTTCTGGTCTCGTTGGTAAGCGGTGTGTGGACAGTGATGAAGTCTCCTCCGCGAATCACGGTCTCCAGGTCGGCGAGGGTGATGCCCATCTGCTGGGCCCTCTCCTCAGTGACGAATGGATCGTAGGCGAGGATCTGCATGCCGAAAGACTTCATGCGTGTAGCCACTTCGGCACCCACCCGGCCAAGCCCTACGACTCCGAGTGTCTTGTTGAAGAATTCGACACCTGTGTACTTCTTGCGGTTCCATTCACCGTTATGCAGTGCAGCATTGGCCTGAGGGATGTTTCTGGCCAGGGCGAGCATCATTGCAATGGTGTGCTCGGCCGCGGATATGGTGTTTCCGCCGGGGGTATTGAGCACTATGATTCCCTTTTTGGTGGCGGCCTCTACATCCACATTGTCTATGCCCACTCCGGCTCTGCCGATGACCTTGAGTCTGTCTGCCGCTTTGATTACATCGGCGGTGACCTTGGTTCCGCTTCTGATGACCAGGGCATCGTAGTTCTTGATCGTCTCAATAAGCTCCTCGGGGGACAGGTTGGTAATGACATCAACGTCTGCTCCCGACTGAAGCCTCTTTACGCCTTCTTCGGCTAATGAATCGCTGACAAGGACCTTCATGAGCATTCCTTCTGGACGGTCAAAGATGTAATAGGATTTGATTCTTTCGAGAGAATTAAGTTGATGCGGGCCGGAAGCGCTCATTTCAGTCCTCCTTCAGGCTCGCTGTCCTAGCTGCAGGGCAGCCAGTTCAGCCTGACAGAGTCAAGCGTGCTGTTGGACCAGAGCTGAATGAACTTCTGGATGTCGAATACTCCTGTCAGGTCCTCGGTGAAGTGGCCGTATTTTTCATGGCGGCCATTGAAGTCCGGCATCAGTTTCTTGGACTGCCAGGCGACGTGAGCCTTTCCTATGACATTGGAGTTGATATTGACCTCCAGGGAGGCGTTGCCCCTTGTGTAGTCACTTTCATTGTTGTTTGAGGTGTTGTAGGAGCGGCTGATGACCTCGGTCTCCTTTTCGAGGTGCTCGAAATCCTTGTAGGACTCGATGACGCTCGCGCCAGCATCGTAGTTCTTGACACAAATGGTGTCTTCCGTCCTAACATTGCTCATGGCCTGGTAGAATGAGGCAGGCATATCTGCGAAAGCAGGGCTGGATATGAGGAAAATTAGAAACATAATTAGCGTCTTTCTCATAGCCCGCATCGAAGTAATTCATGGGATGACTTGTATTTAAGGTGTTGGTAAAAAGAAGGAACCGAGGGCAATAGCTCAATTATGCTTTTGCATTCCAGAATTGCGGGTCCGAACTTGTGCATTTGAGATACAAACAGGTGTGCGAAAATTTGATGCATGAAATCATTATGAATGACTGCACCAGCATTGCATCGTTAGGCATTTTCGGCCATTATTGACCAAGTGTCTCTAATAATCTGCTGGACGCGGCCCGAAGTTTCATTTCATCTCCCTCTCTACAATCGAAATAGTTCCGGAATTTCATGTACGTTGGAAGATTTGTGGAATAGAGGTATAGTGGGAATAATATTTCTTGATCTGTCTCCCGACATCTGATCCAGGCAATATTGAACTCTTCCTTGCATACCTTTGATTTTAAATAATCTGGCGAAAAGAACACAACAACCTTTCTGCATTTATCCAGGCTTTCAAATATTTGAGGCTGCCAGGGAGAACCAATATCGATACTTTTTCGATCAAGAAATATTCGAATGTTTGGATGGGACCGAATGAGTTCCTTTTCAAAGAGTTCTATCTCTTTATTGTTCTCTCTTGCATAACTGATGAACACATCATATTCAATCTGAGATTGGCTAAGAGGTTCCGACTGTTGATACAAAGTCTTCCTTTGAGAGAAGACCTTCGCCGCTTCTCTCCCTTGCTCCTCCGAATATGCAACAATCTTGATGCAATCTAAGGGCAAGCCAGTTTCCATCCATTGGATTGCGGCCTCCAACAACGGAACAAACATCATCGATATTTGGTAACCCTGATTTCCTGCCGCAACAATTGGCATTGCGACGGAAGAAATATCAGTTTTCTCCCCAAGAATTGGAGTCAATGCACGAAATATATCGCCCACGAGTTCTGGTGGCTCTCCGCGAAATAATGGCTCAAAGCATAAGATTCGTTTAAAGCGGAGTCCAAGATTTGGCTGGCTAATCTCGTGTGAAAGCCAACAGGAGAAATCGTGCCTTAGATCTATCTCCTTCGATTGAGCCAACTCGGCTACTGATAAGCCCTTTCTGTAAAGAGCACCGATGAGCGACGTGTTCGTAGGAAGGTAATCGTTTGGAAAGGCTGAAACAACCAAGAGATCTACGGCTTCGTCTGGGCGCAGCGCTGCTAAATCCCCGTGATATAGTTCTATTCGTTTTCCTTCTTTGCCACGAATCCTGATTGTATCTAGGAGTTTCATGTCTAATGCTCCATTACTTTGGCAAATATGTATGTGCATACCGCCTAATTTAAAGCATCTCTACTTCTGTAAGCCTTCTGGAGGATGCTTTGGTTAAGCTGCCTATAAGTCTTTTAGCATTTTAATGCAACGTGTGCTGGCAATAAAAAGTGAATAAAAAAACGTCATTTCGTCGACACGATCTTTATGACATCTCCGTCCTTCAGCTCGTACTTCTCGCCGAGACGCATCTTGCTCTTGGCGTCGATAGCAAAGAGGAAGCTCTCGCCGATGTCAGAATGGACACGGAAGGCCAGGTCGTGGGCCGTGCTGCCTCGCTTCATGAGGAAGGCATCTGGCAGAATCACGCCCTTTCTGTCTGTGAACTTGCTCTCGTCCTCCACAGGATAAAGCACGATGTAGTCCAGTAGCTCGAAGACCGCACGATTGATGCACTGCTGCACACCGGTTCCGCCGTACTGCTTCATGAGCGCACGGATCTTCTCGAGCCCCGCAGTCTGAGCTTTATTCAGTTGCCCGACGATCTCAAAGTCTGCGTCTCCCGGCCTGTACCTGATCAGGCCGGCCTTCTCTGCCATGCGTAGCGCAATCTCGGCTGCCCCGCTTACAGGTATGACCAGGTCATCCTTCAGCTCAGTGAGCTTCTTGACGTTCTCGGCAGAAGCCACATCCATCTTGTTGGCTGCAAGAATCATGGGCTTGCTGTAGGCGCGCAAGAGCCCGGCAAACCTGAGCACATCCTCATCGTTCCAGCTTCCCAGCTCCTTCTTCATCTCCGACAACGCGCGACGGATCTGGTTGTCCGAGACCCCAGCTCCCGCCATCTGGTCTATGAGAACCTGCTCGGGCTTGCCGCCGAGGGCCTTGTAGTTTCTCATCAGCTTGTCCCAGTTGCGCTTGAGAATGCCATTGAGCCACATGGTGATCTCGTACTCCAGGAACTTGACATCCGAGACGGGATCGTGGTTTCCGAGGCCCACCGGGTTGCCCTCGGCGTCAGTGCCTCCGGAGGCGTCCAGTACGTGGATTACCGCCTCGGCCACGCGCAGCGCATCCAAAAACTCGTTGCCGAGACCCTTGCCGAGGTGAGCATCAGGCACGAGGCCCGCCACATCAATCAGCTCAATGGCTATGAAGCGCCAGCCGTCCTTGCAGCGACCGCAGCCATCTTTGATGCCGAGATCCTTGCAGGGGCACGGGACGCGCACGTAAGAGACGCCGTGGTTGGCGTCGATAGTAGTAAACGGGTAGTTGGCGATATCCACATCTACCAGGGTCGCTGCCTTGAAAAATGTGGATTTGCCGGAGTTAGGCTTTCCAGCCAGCCCGACGGAGAGCATATGAAATCAGTGTTCCTTTTCCTTCACTAACGGATTATGCCGCTCACGTTCATCTCGGCTGACTTCTCTACAAAGCGCTTGACCTTCCCGGCAGCAAGCCGCCCGGCCAGAGCCAGTCCCTTCTCCGAGACCGTCTTCTCCTGCACTGCGCCCGCAGCTATTGCTGCAGAATAAAGCTCCTCACCGGCTTTGGTTCGGGTGAGAACTGTAGACCATCCATCGGCTGAGCCAACGCTTCCAACAGAGACATCAGCCAACTCGCTGGAGAAATCGAAACACGGGCCGCATCCTGGGAATGTGAACTCGTCGGTCTCCTCGATCTTTACCTCGTGGGCCTTTCCGGTTTTATCGATCACCCGGAACATGCCCTTCTTTATCTCAAAGCGAGCTACGTCCTTTGCCTCCAGCCCGAACTTGCCCTTGACGAGGCCCTTCATGAGCAGATCGTAATCGAAGTTCTCCATGCAGAAGAGTCCGACGAGGAGAGCGATTTTGTCCTGGCCGAACTGGTATGGCTCATCCAGCAACTTGACCTTCCTCAGTCCCTGGATCTGACAGGGTGTGCCAACAAAGCCGATCTTCTTGAAGCCCTTATCGAGAGCATCCTTGACAGCCAGAACGCTGTTGTTGATTGTGTACTTTGTTCCTGCAGCAGAGACTATCTCGTCTGCAGAGGTTGCCCGACGGGTCACAGTCCTCCACTCTCCGTCCTTGTCGGTAACGATAGCACAGTCTATGATTCCGGACCTCAGGGCCTCGACCAATAGAGCTGTGGCCACGCCGCCGTCCTGAGCCTTTCCTGAAGCATTAGCGGCCTTGGCGGAAACTGCTTTGCTGTAAATTCCCAGGGCCTCGTTCTCCTTTCTTGTTCGTCCAAAGAGCTTGGACTCCATTGCCCCCATGTCCAGGAAGGTCCTTGGGCAGTAGGTGAAGCACAGGCCGCAGAGGGGATCGTAATTTACCAGGGCGGGCTTGTTCTCAACGTGCTCAATTCTGGGGCAGAAAGCCTCGCATGTGCCGCAGCGACAGCATATGTCCGGTTTTATGACCTTATACTCCAGCTCTCCGAATCCACATTCCAGATAAGTGGGCTCAGCATATTTCTCCTTAGCAGCCATGATCATGATCTCCGAAAGTTGGTGGCTTAGAATATTCTCCCGACCTAAAGCTTTTATGGTTCAAATAGACTTATGAAGGCTATGATCTTGGGTCTGGATATCGGTGGAGCCAACACCAAGGCCGCCAGCTCTGACTGCCTTTTTGCCGATAGCGTCTATCTGCCTCTCTGGAAACATGCGCCGCTTTGCGAGCTGCTTTCTCGATTTGCGGCACGAAAGCCCGAGCCGCAAGCCGTATCCGTGGTCATCACCGGAGAGCTAGCCGATTGCTTTTCCAGCAAGCGCGAGGGTATCGAGAGCCTGACGGCGGTTGTGAAGCAGGCCTTCTCCTGTCCGGTCCTCTTCTGGGGCACCGAGGGCTTCTCCTGGTCGGACCCGATGGAGCTGGCTGCGGCAAATTGGTCTGCATCAGCTGCCTTGCTGGCGCAGGAATTTGGCGACTGCCTCTTTGTGGATATGGGCAGCACAACCACCGACATCATACCCATCCGAGATGGTCGGGCGCAAGCCGCGAAGACCGACTTTCTCCGCCTGGCCACTGGCGAGCTGGTTTACATGGGCCGGCTCAGGACTAGGATTGATGCCCTTCTGCCCTCTTCCAGACTGTGCGGGAGAATTGTGCCTTTAGCTCCTGAGTTTTTTGCCATCATGGCAGACGCCCGTCTGGCTCTCGACCAGATCTCTCCGGTGCATTATGTCTGCGACACCGCGGACGGTGCCAGAAAGGATCGCGAGGCAGCGTTGCGGCGTTTGGCCCGAACGGTGTGCTCCGACCTGGAGGAGATTGGCGAGGCAGGGGCATTGGCCATCGCAAAACAGGCCTGCGAAAGACAGAAGGAGATCCTTGTGCAGTCCATAGCCAGGCAGGCGGAAAAGCACTGCTTGGATCGGGTGATTGCGGCAGGAATCGGCGAGGGTCAGATAACGGAGGCTTCGGCGTTTTTAGGGCTGGAGTGCGTGGCCCTCTCGGAGAAGTACGGAGCGAAGATATCAGACGTGTTCCCGGCCTTTGCAGTGGCAAGGCTGGCGGAGAAACAGTGGGCTGCAGTAAGCTGAATACTATTTCGGCTAATACTATCAGGATTTTGGGTATGAGCTGTATTACTATGATGATTATTTCCAATGCGAAATGCGCCAATGCACATTTAATTAAACTTAAATAGTTAAAAATACAAGTAATCTCTTGGAGCCTTCCCCTGGATCAATCCCTTCTATTCCGAAGGCTCATGCCCCCTTCATTTCTTCAGTCATGGAGTTGAATATCCAATCTGAGAAGTGCCCCTGTTTCCTCATGTCTTGCCCAGGACCACATCAAAATGATGGCGATGGAGACAAAGCAACATATTTAATATCTTCAAGGCAATGGAGATTAAGCAACCAGGCTGATTGTACTGGTGGAGTACAGATAAATATGAAATTCATGTCGCTCATGCGTTTGGCTCTGATTATGATGATTATGGAATGGTGCTGCGGTGCCCTCGAACCATCCGATCTTCCTGAAGTGATCTCTGATCAGAGCAATATGAGCAATTTGGACCTGAGCAACATGAACATGGCAGATATGCACATGAACCTGTCAAATATGAAATCAAGTGATATGAAGGGAACTAATATGGCTGGATCCTTCCTTATTTCCGCCTGGTTAAACGACGCCAACCTCTCAGGTGCCAGCCTGACCAATGTTGACCTGACAGGAGCATTTTTGAACAATGTCGATCTCAGCAATGCAGATCTATCCGACTCAACATTAAATGGAGCGAAAATCACAAAATCAAACCTAAAAAATGCCCGGCTTGTGAACGCAGATCTCACAAATGCTGATCTATCAGACACGGACCTGACCGACGCCGATATGACTGATTCCAGGCTCTTTCGAGCTGATTTAAGCGGAGCAACCATGCGAAATATGTACCTGTTCCAGGCCAATATGATCGGAGCACATTTGAATTGGGCTGACCTGAGCGGAGCTTTTCTCTCCCGATCGCAGCTTTCCAGGGCAGAGCTTTACGGCGCGAACCTGAGCGGTGCAGATATGAGCAACGTCGATCTCACCAGAGCTTATCTCATGCGAGCCAACCTGACAGGTGCTATTTTGGATTCGGCCAGCATGGCATATGCAGATCTGACGGAGGCAAATCTCCGCGGCGCATCTCTCACTCGAGCCGGATTGCAATACGCTGACTTGACCCGAGCAGACCTAACAAACGCAGATTGCTCAGATGCCAACATGGACTCCATCAGACTGCAGGGCGCGACCATGACAAAGACCAAACTTGATCGCGCGCAACTGTATAAAGCCGACTTTCAGGGATTGAATCTGGTCGGGGCTTCATTGAAAAAAACAGTGCTGACGATATCATATCTGGTTAATGCCAATTTGAGCCATGCGGACCTCAAAGGTGCAAGCATGAATTATGTGGATTTTACTGGTGCTGATCTAACCGGCACAAATTTAATGGATATCAATTACGACCAGTTTACACTCAGCTCTTTGGCTGCGGCGAAGCTAGACGGAGCAGTTATGAATGAAAAAATGAGAAGCGATATTAAGGCTCAATCCAGCTCCAGCTAGATGCCTTGATATTAAAGTCATCCAATTATACTTTTCTGAATATTGGATAGTTATCGACGCCAGGACCACCGCGAATCTTGTGCGGGCTATCGCAAAATCCATTGCCATCAGAGTCGCTGCAGCCGGTTGAAGGCCCACTGTAATCGCTGTAGAGATTGCCAACAGATCCATTGTCCCATTTTGCCTCTCCTCTGGAAAAAGCGTTGTCTTTCTTATTGCCGATTAGTGTATTATTGAATATCAGGTTGCTCTGGCCTCTGTTCCCTTCAATATTCAGGAATATTCCATAATCGTTCTTGTAGATATTATTCAGATCTATTGTGTTGTTTGCACAATTCAGATAGTCCGCTTTTAGGTAAATCCCATAGACGTTGTCTGTTATTGTGTTTTTCTCAATACAATTTTCTTCAGAATCCAAGAAGAATATTCCCATTGAGTTGTTCAGGAGAGTATTGTTCAGGACAAATGAGTTAGATGTATTCTGGAAATAGATTCCTGCAAAATTTTTCTCAACCATCAGATCCTTAATGGTGATATTGGAGCAATCTATGCAGTAGACATTTCCTGCATTTGAGCTGGAATCGATAACCATGTCCGATTTATTCGTCAGATAGTAAAGCGATCGTCCCTCTATTTCGTTGCTGGTATCAATATCGTTGGAACTGCGGCCTGCGAGGAAATTGTTCATATTTCCGTACATGCTGTTATTTCTTAAAGTATTGTTTGAAGTGGAATTCAATGCAATGCCAAAATTGCAGTTAAAAGCTTCATTGTTCAGCAGAATATTATTGCTTGCATTAACCAGATATATGCCTATACCATGATTGTTTTTTGCAGTGTTGTTGAGAACTGTGCAGCCATTTGATTTTATCAATATTCCAGCTTCATCCCAGCCCCCTGCCCCCTGAAAATTCAGGTTTTCCAGGCGAATGCCATCTGCCAGAAGAGTGATGGAACTGCCCATTCCCCCGGCATCAATTGTAGGAAGGCCATTTCCTGTATCCACTCCCCTGATAACAAGAGGTTTTGTGACAACCACATTCTCGAAATAGGTTCCGCTTTGAATCTCGATTGTGTCTCCTGGCTGGGATTTGTAGATAGCGTCTTGTACGGATTTGTCCGGAGATATCCTTGCAGTTCCAGCCAATCCAGTCTCAGGAAAGAGAAAAAGGAGAGTCATTAAGCATACGACAATAGACTTAAAAATTTTATTATTGGTCATCATACATCACTCCGGCCATGAAACATTATACACTAAAATTGAGTTCAAACTTTATTAAAGAGATGGATGAAAGGGTGACTGGTCATTCCCTCGACCTTCTGGCCGATTGGCCAACCAGTCTTACCTGCTAAAATCCGATTCGCCATCCTGCATTTTAGCTTATCAGCTCATTACCTCATAGGTATCCTTGTGAGGATTGATGAGCAGCCGCTCGGCTATCTCTTTTGCTTTGATCTCTGCTTCCGGCTTGAGAGTCTTGAAGTACAGCTTCCAGATGGTTGCCTTCTTGACATTCACCACATTGCTAAATCCAAGCCTGTTTCTGAGCCGATCTCGCGTGGAAATGGCCTCACCATCCTCAATGTGCAGGGCTACTTTGACTGGCACATATCCCTCTTCAAAGACAAGCTCGTCCACGAGAACCTGATGGCTCTCCTTGTTCTCATTGACCAGCTCTTTCGCGAAGCTTTTGGCCAGCTCCTGGGGGTCTCCGGAATCGACCTCGATGGAAAAGAGGCGCTCCTTCTTGACGTCGGAGAGGAAGTTGCCATAACCCATCCGACGGACCAGGGTATTCTTGACAGTGGCCGCCTCGGCATCAGGTATCTTTAACCAGACACGCAAATTGATCTTCTGGCTCATGCGTTCACCTCTATGTAGCGTTTCATGGATTCGAAGACCCGTCTGCCTGGGCCTGGCTCATCAGGCCTCTGCTTCCTCGGATCGAATGCAGGAAGCTGCCAGGCGAAGAATGATCTCTCCGGATGGGGCATCATGCCAAGCACATTTCCCTCTTCATTGCAGATGGCAGCAATGCTCTCCGTGCTGCCGTTGACATTGAAGGGGAATTCGTTTATGACTCGACCGTTCTTGTCGCAGTAACGGAAGACCACCTGATTATTCTCATTGAGCTTTTTGATAAGACCTGGAGTGGTGGTGACCAGATTTCCCTCGCCATGGGCAATGGGGATCTTGATCAATGCTCCCCTTTCCAGGGCAAATGTACCGCAGCACCTTTTCGACGGAGCCTCGTGCCTGAGCGTAACCCAGTCGCAGTAGTAGCCACGTCTAACGATCTTACCAGAAGAGACCATCACGTTTTGGGCGAGAGCCATGTCTACATTGATGCTGTCGCTGCCGGTGGCGCTGCCATTAATCCTGATCTCATTTGCGCTTGCTTTGGCATCGACTTCAGCTCTGCCCGAAAGCAGACCTGTCTCCACCAGAATCTGAAATCCGTTGCAAATTCCGATGATGGGCTTTCCATTGCCAGCTTCTTCCTTCAATGCGCTCATCACAGGCTCTTTGGATGCAATTGCGCCAGCCCGCACTCGGTCTTGATAGGAGAAACCTCCTGGTATCACAAAACCGTCAAAACCAGACAATTCCGCAGCAGAACGGTTCCATCGGAAGAGCTCGCCATCCATGCCCACAGCTTTTACAGCCACCAGGGTCTCGAACTCACAGTTCGTGCCCGGAAACTGCAAAACAGCGATCTTCATCTCATCGCCTCCACTAGACCAGTGGTCCAAGCATTCCTGGCCAGGTCCAGATCTAAATCGATTACAGCCTTGTCTGCTCTCGACATTGCAATCCGTCTCTTGCTTGACACAACGCCGATTGAGATCGGCTCCAGGTTATAGCTCTTGATAATCTGCTCCAACCTGGCTTCTTTGCCCTTCTTGGCCTCCAGCACGAAGCCTGAGGATTCAGAGAACAGCAACTTGTCAGTTCTCATGCTCATGTCGGTCTCTTCGCACTTCACAGGGTCAAGGTTGATCTCGACTCCGAACTTTGCGGGTCTTATGAGAGCCATCTCGGCAACAGTTGCCGCAAGGCCGCCGTTACTAATGTCATGGGCTGAAGCAATGAGGCCCTCATCTATGGCATCGATTACTGCGTAGATCATGCTCCTCTCTAGATCGAAGCGGACGATTGGCACTTTGGCACCAGTCTCTCCAAAGATGGTTCTGTAGTATTCGGAGCCGCCAAGCTCATCGAATCTGGGGCCTATCAAATAGAGCTTGTCTCCTGCCGTCTTGAGGTCCTGGGTGACAGCCTTTGAGAAGTCCTTCATGATGCCGACGCATGCGACCACGGGCGATGGATCGACTGAGCCCTGGGGGGACTCGTTGTAGAAGCTGACGTTTCCTGAGACTATGGGTACAGGCTGCTGCTGGGCCTCGTAGCCCTTGAGGTAGAGGTTCTTGCAGGACTCAGCCAGGCCCTTGACTCCCTCCCGGAACTCCCAGAAGGCTTCCGGCTTCTCTGGGTTGCCGTAGTTGAGGCAGTCTGTGAGTGTGGATGGGACAGCTCCGATGGCAGATACGTTTCGCATGGCCTCGGCTGCAGCCGTGGCTCCTCCCCAGAAGGGGCTGATTCGGCCATAGAATGGGTTGCTGTCCACTGCCAGGGCGACAGCAAACTTCTCGCCTCGAACAGGGGCGATGAGGCCGGCATCGGCCTCGCCGGGACGGATCACAGTGTTTCCCATGACCTCGGTATCATAGTAGCGATAGACGTGCTCGCGAGAGGCGATGTTGGGGGACTTGAGGATCTTGAGCATGACAGCGTTGTAATCCTCAGGTTCAGCCACATCGGGCTCGGACAGGCTGGCTACGCGAGGCAACTCCTCGCGCTGGTAGCGGATTCCGCCGGTCAGATGCTGGATGGGCACATCGCAGACCGTCTCGCCCTTGTAGGTGACTGTGAATCGGTCGCCGGTATTGATCTTGCCGACGACGCTTGCGCGAGCGCCCTCGTAAACGTTTGGTAGGTCCCAGTCCTCGTTGTAGATCTTAAGGATCTTCTCCCTAAGTTCAGGGGGCGAAATGATCAGGAAGCGCTCCTGGGTCTCGGCTATTGACAGGACCTCCGGCGGGAAGTCAGCGGCCTTGTGCATGTCATCCAGGTTGATCTCCATGCCGAAGCCTCCTGAAGAGCCCATCTCAGATGTGGCGCAGGTGAAGCCTCCGCCTCCCAGGTCCTTGAAGCCGATTTCAACACAGGTCTCGCGGGCCAGCCGGAAGAGATCATCATTGGCCTTGAATAGGACGTTCTTCAGGAATGGATCTGGAATCTGGACTGCGCCACGATTGGTCTCCTCGTCCTCATCACGTAAAGCCTCGGAGGCGAATGTGACGCCCCCCAAACCAGATGAGTCTGTGGGCTTGCCGATCAGGATTACGTCGTAGCCTCTCTCGCCTGCCAGAGGCGGGGCCCTTGAGCGAATGATCTGGTCGCGCCGGACGATGCCGAGTGATACGACGTTGACCAGGCAGTTATCGTCGAAGCTCTCATTGAAGACTATGTCTCCGCCTATGTTGGGGACGCCGAGGGCGTTGCCGTACTGCCAGATTCCGTCCACCACTCCCTCTGCCACCCATCGGACCTTGTTGGCCTTGGGGCCGTATGGGTCGCCGAAGCGCAGTGGGTCGGCGCTTGCGATGACTGTCGCACCCATGCAGTTGACATCGCGGACTATGCCACCGATGCCGGTTGCAGCTCCTTCGTTCGGAAGGACTTGGCTAGGGTGGTTGTGGCTCTCGTGGGAGATGACGACGCACCATTTGTCGTCGATTGCCACGATTCCGGAGTCTTCGACAGGGCCCATGACCACGTTAGGGCCATCGGTGGGAAGGAATTCTTTGAGCGTGGCGCGAGAGCTCTTGTAAGAGCAATGCTCTGACCACATGGCATCATAGCAGAATAGCTCGGTGAGGGTTGGATCTCGGCCCAGCACCTCGGCAATGGAGCGCGCCTCGGGTACAGACATGCCTATGCCCACGGCTCGCAGGCTGGCCTCCACTTCAGGGTCGGACAGACCGATTATCTTCAATTCAGGTACACCTCTGGTTAGCTAGGTCTATGCTTAGCGAGGTGCATTATCAATTTATCGGATCTTAAGAAGGGCTCAAAGCAAACGTGATAAACCGAAGAGAAGACTTTGCTCAACAACTGAGTAGGCAATGGATCAACAAATATGGAACAATAGTATTTGAAGATCTGAATATAACCAAAATGGTTCATAATCACAACCTGGCGAAGAGCATCTTGGATACAAGTTGGAATAAACTGATACAGTACACTTCGTACAAAGCGGAAGATGCTGGTAGGAAAGTGGTATTAGTCAAAAAGGATCTATCTATCAGAGCTGCTCTAAACATTCTCAGACTGGGGCTACAGTCTGTGGCAAAAGCCTAGATGCCCGCCAATTCATTGCCGGGAGTGGTCACATCTTTCATTTACCTGAAGGAAATAAGACAGAGCTTATGTGCTTTCGTCGCCTTTGATCAGGAGCACAGGAATCGTGGACTGAAAGACAACCTTCTCGGCAACGCTTCCCAAAAGGAATTTTTCAACAGCCGTCCTGCCTATCTTTCCCATGACAATTATATCTGCTTCTTGCTCTCTGGCAGCCTTTAACAGCTCCTCTGCGGGATTTCCCTGGGCTATGATTTTGAGGCAGGAAACAGACATAATCTGTGCGCGATTCTGCACGAACTCAATTGCCTGCCTTCCTTCATCCTCCATGAGTGCCAGAATCTTCTCCTTTAGCCCCGGCAAGGTCGCATATCCCGGCAGATGGGATAATCGCGAGATGTCCATGACATAAACCGCAATGACTGTGCCTTTTGCCTGCCGAGCGATATCTATGCCAATCACAGTAGCCTTCTTGCTCGTATCCGATCCATCGGTAGCTATCATTACTCTCTTGATCATAGTATCCGCCAATTGCCTTAATTCTATTGCAGAGAGAATGTTATAAAGGATATGCTGCCAAAAAACGTTCGGATGAATAGAAGGCAGAGAGCCAGATCAATATGCCTGGCTCCTCAATGGATTTCAGATTGATATCTTGCTCTTGGCTATGAACTTGATCAGCTCCGGGCTGATCCTGGCATTTTTTTGGATCTGGTTGGCTATATCGTCTAGGCTGGTGCCGCTGACCACCATTGAGCGGATCTCTTCTTGAGTCGCCTCATCCACAGTGAAGTACTCATCCAAATCCTTTCTATGGCCCCAGACATCTCCTTCCAGGAGTTCGATGCCCTGCATATCCAAGAACACCTGTATTGCACTTGACATGGTTTTCCTATAGGATGGTGGCACCTGGATCATCCTCAATCTGGGACATCTCTGCATTAAATTGAGGAAATCTACATTGCTGGCGCGAAATGCTAAATGAATGGTCCTTTCGTTGGGATTGAGGTTAGGGATCTCATTCCTTGTGCTGACAACTCTGAGTCTCATATTATCTCCAATTTCCTAAATAAAGTTTCTTGGTATTAATAGACACTTTAGATAGACACATCTGTACAGAATGATATCTCCAGTCCACCATCTGGTCAAAGAAAGAGATTCTGCAACTTATCCATTCGTGAAGTTAAGCAAAACAATTAGAATCATTCTAAAAAAAGGTAAAGGGGGCCAGACGGGGGTTTTCTGGCACAAATATTTCGTTAAGCAGTGATCTTGGTCCTGGCAATATACTTCACTAGATCTGATCCGAGCCTGGCCTTCTTTTGCATTTGGTCTGCAACATCGTCCATACTTGTACCGCTGGCAGCCATGGAACGGATCTCATCGAGGGCTGATTCATCCACAGTGAAGTACTCGTCCAAGTCCTTTCTGTGGCCCCAAACATCTCCCTCCAGAAGTTCAATGCCCTGCATGTCCAAGAAGACCTGAATGGCATTGGACATGGTCTTTCTGTAGGATGGTGGCACCTGGATCAACCTCAATCTGGGGCACCTCTGCATCAAATTAAGGAAGTCTACATTGCTGGCACGAAATGCCAGGTGAACCATCTTCTCATTAGAATTGAGATTTGGGATTTCGCTCCTCGCGCTTACAACTCTTAGTCTCATTATTTATCACTCCATCCATTAAAACGCATCGATATTATTAATAGACACTTGCACTGCACACATCTGTCCAAATCAGATTTGATGATGCATAAAATTTACAAAAAATTAGTAAATCTTTTGTCGTCATCAAATGCAGCAAAACAACGTACAATGGATTGTTCTCTGGGCCAAATGGCATCAATAATTTCATATTAACTGCATAGAAAAATATGTAGCAGCATGCAACTAACATTTGTTGCCATATTTTCAATGTTAGTCATTTTATCTCTTAAAAATCCATACATGTAAAGCATTTCATGGGCATTATGCTAATTTTGGCGTTAATGCCAACTAATCTCTAACAGCCCTTTGAGTTGATAGTCAACTGCTGCGCCCTTAAGGAGGGGTTCACATCATCCTCGCCATCCGTGGTGGCTCCGCAAGTCATAATTTCCTCTCCACCAGCTTTATATAACATATCCATGGTTGTGCTGGAGAATTAATAAATGGGCTATTGCCTTAGTTGAATCACGCATTGGTCAAGGCGGAGAAGCGAAGGGGATTTAAGGAAGAGGGACCGTATAGGAGAAGATCTTAATGGGCAGGGTTAAGCTTACAGACACGGTTTTTAGGGATGCTCACCAGTCTCTTCTGGTCACCAGAATGAGGACCCGAGACATGCTACCCATAGCGGAGAAGATGGACCAGGTTGGCTTCTACTCCCTTGAGACTTGGGGCGGAGCAACGTTCGATACCTGCATCCGGTACCTGAACGAAGATCCTTGGGAGAGGCTAAGAGCATTAAAGAATGCTATGCCGAATACCCCGATGCAGATGCTGCTTCGCGGACAGAACCTGGTCGGATACAGGCATTATGCTGATGATATAGTTGACAAGTTTGTGGAAAAGTCAGCCATAAACGGAGTCGATATCTTCAGGATCTTTGATGCCGTGAACGATATTCGCAACATGGAGCGATCGATCAAGGCCGCTAAAAAGATGGAGAAGCATGTTCAGGGTGGCATCAGCTATACAATCAGCCCGGTGCACAACAATGATCTGTTTGCTCAGTTTGCTGTGAAGCTCGCGGAGCTTGGGTGCGATTCCATATGCATCAAGGATATGGCAGGGTTGATCACACCCAAGAATGCTTACGACCTCATTCGGGCTGTGAAAAAAGAGGTCAACCTGCCGATAAATCTGCATACTCATTGCACCAGTGGCATGGCCCAGATGAGCTACTTCCACGCCTGTCAGGCTGGAGTCGACATTCTGGATACGGCCATGTCTCCCCTATCAGGCGGCAGCTCCCAGCCGGCCACAGAGAGCCTGGTGGCATCGCTGCAGGGAACGCCCTACGACACTGGCCTCGATCTGGAACTTCTCACAGAGATCAAGAGGTACTTCGAGAAGATCATAGAGATTTATGCTCCTGTCTTCAACCCAATAACTGCTCGTCTTGATACCAATGTTCTGGTCTACCAGGTTCCCGGAGGCATGCTCTCCAATCTGGTCTCCCAGCTAATCGAGCAGAAGGCACTGGACAAGTATGATGAAGTTTTGGCCGAGATACCGAATGTTAGAAAGGACCTGGGCTACCCGCCATTGGTCACACCTACCAGCCAGATAGTGGGCACACAGGCGGTATTGAATGTCATCACCGGCGATCGGTACAAGATGGTTCCAAAGGAGGTCAAGGACTACGTCAAGGGCCTGTACGGAAAGTCTCCGGCCATGATCGATCCAAAGGTTCGGTTGAAGGTCCTCTGCGATGAGGAGCCCATCACCGTGCGGCCCGCAGATCTGCTGCCTCCTGAGTACGAAAACGCCAGGAAAGAGGTCGATTCACTCAAGCTCGCCAAGCAGGAAGAGGATTATCTCACCTATGCCCTCTATCCGCAAGTGGCACTCAAGTTCCTGCAGGGCGCTGCCGTTGAGGAGCAATTGATCAAGAAGCCGCCGGCGGCAACGACGCCATCATCCTTTAAAGCCGAGCCCATGGCCCTCAATGTCGAGATCGATGGTGAATCCTATCTCGTGAAGGTGGCTCCGGCTGGCATGACAATTAAGGAGGCTCAGCCCAAAGCCCCCAAGGACGGGCTGACTGTGCCCATGCAGGGTGTAATCATCCGCTACATGGTCAAGAAGGGTGACCGAGTAGCAGAAGGAGATGCTGTGGCAGTCGTCGAGGCCATGAAGATGGAGCAGAACATCATGGCCGACAAGAGCGGCACAGTAAAAGAGATCTACATCAAAGAGGGCACTACGGTTGCACCAGGCGATATCCTGATGACCATCGAGTAAATACCTGCTACACTCTTTTTTATTTTAGACGAATACCCCGCAGCTTGCTGCGGGGATAAAGGGCATGCGTCTTCATCATAGGCTTGGATCAGATTAGATGGATTCCGTCTTTATGCGGCGACGCCTCGCATGCCCCGCCTGCTTGCAGCGGGGTGCGCCGCCGCAACTTGACTTAAGGGAAGACATTAATATTGCATAGTGGTATTACGAATTCTCTTTGATCCGTTCCAGCATCTCTTTGGCAACCGCGAGGCTTGCCGCCTTCGTTTTCATGCGGGTGCTCATCCGCAGACAGTCGCCATCGTAGCTGCTCTTTTTGTCTACAATGAAGAGGTCTACCTTGCCAAGCATTTCTCTCACGCCTTCATCGCTGACAGGATACTCCAGTGCCGTCATGAGCTTGGCTATGGGTCCGCTCACGGGCTTGTTTGCAACTAACGGACTTACGGCTATAACCTTTTTCTCAGCCAGCTTCTCGCTCACGCCAGGCAGCTTCAAGATTGGGTCTATGCTAGTCACCGGATTGCTGGGGCCGATGAGGACCGTGTCCTCTTTTTCCAGCAGATCAAGAAAGCCCTGGCTCGGCTTGGCCTCTTTCAGGCCTCCAAACAGAATGCTGATGATCTCCGGCTTTCCCCGGCGCTCAGCCCAGAACTCCTGAAAATGCATCAGTCCTTCGGGGGTGGAAAGCATGGTCGAGACCTCGTTGTCCGTCATGGGAACGACATGCTGCATTATGCCCAGTGCCTTTGCCAGCTCTTCGGTGGCCTGGCTCAAGCTTGCACCCTCGCGCATCAGATTAGATCGAAATATGTGAACTGCCCGATCGCGATCGCCCACCTGCAGCTTCTCTTTGATGCCGAGAGCTATGAGATAGTCGTATGTCACAGTCCGGTCACCCTTGATGCCCCACATTCTCTTCTCGTCGATCATATCTGCCAGGGTGTAGAGCACGGAATCCACATCGGGAGATATGTAGTTTCCAGAGATCCAGATGTCTTCTGCAGTGTTCACCACTACGGAGAGCTCTTCTGGCTTCATAAGCTCCTTAAGCCCCATGAGGAGCTTGGGCGTCCCGGTGCCGCCGCTCAGAACCAGCATATTCAATCAACTCACACATCTACTATTATCATGCCCGTCTTGAGAAGGGCAGCGTCCTCTTCTGATAGAAGGGATTTCGCAGCTTTTTCGCAGTCGATGGCGCTGTTGCCGAGAGGGTCCTCGAGGACGAGAGTCAACGGAAAAGCTCCCTCTCTGGCCAGCCGGATCTTCTCCAGGATCTCCTCACCCTTGCTGGTGCTCTCCAGGCTGTTTGCCTCTCTGGCCGAACGGGTGGCAAAGCTCACAACTCCCTCGATTCGGTCAAGGACTCCCTCGACATTGGATATGTAGCACTCCGAGGAAAAACCCGGCTCGATGTCCACACCAAGCTCCGGAATGCGCAATGTCCCGCTCGACGATCGGATGACCCTCGCATCCAGATCCTCGATGCATGTGATTGGCATCACGAAGCGAACAGGCTCCTTTTGCGTCAGCAAAATGGTGTCGCTATGCCTGTAGCCGCACTCGCAGACTCCAGCTATAACCATAGACTCACCGAAGTGAGGAATGTCCACAGTCTCCCATGAGAACTGCATCTCAGCCGAGCACATCGGACAGAGAGCATTCGTAGTAAGATTCAATCTTTGCTCCCGACCACCTTTTCGCGGTCGATCTTTATGCCGTTTGGCACCAAAACTATGAGATCGTCGCCAATTCCAGCTATATCCCCGGAGACGTCATCGATGGCCTTTTTAAGCTCGCCTATCGCCCGATCCAGAGCAGCTTTGTCGCGCTTCAGGCCTGCGATGTCGACCAGGATTATGTTGCCTGCATAGATCTCCTGCTTTATCTCGGGCAAGACTTCTACATGCCCCAGCTCCGCCACCCTTAAAATGATATTTGAAGAGCCGCCGGCCTCCTCGAACTGTCCTAAATCTACCTCAGAGTAGTCCTCCTCTTTGGACTTTCCTATGAGCTTGAGCTTCTCCAAAAATCCCGCCATCTATGGTCCCTACCAGGGAAATGTTTATTATTATATTTATATCTAACGTCGTTACATGTCCACGAGTTTCAGTCCCACCAGGCCCATAGCCACCATAAAGAGAATGACAATCAGGGCAAACCCGGATGATCTCAGCTCTGAGGGAAGGGCTAATTGTGCCACCAGGATGAGGACGATCATCAGAAACACGAGGCCAGAACTAATGCCTATTTCAATCCAATTCTTCTTCACAGAAGTATTGTGCATCCGCCCTTAGAAGATATACTTTTTCGCCCGAAGGCCATCATTGTCCGCAAGTGAAGCTACCAGGGCGCGGGTCTTTTCTCCATGCCAGCCGAACGCGATGAAACGGGGATAGACCGGCAGCCTCTCTCTCAGATCGTAGCCGGACAGGCTCTTATGAAGCTCGACTTCGCTCGGCCAGGGCCTCTCAGGGTTAATGCCGTCCGCAGTCAAAGGGCTGATTCCGCCTAAATCCGAGGCACCAGAGGCCAGTAGGGGGCCGGGATCTGCGAGGTTAGGTGGGACCTGGACTGCCACCTCAAAAGGAAGGATCTGCCGGGCAGCCTCGACTGTACGGCACAATTCAGTCATCTTCGGACGGGGTGCTTCTGCCAGCGAGGTTTTGGGCTTCGGATCCAGTGGCTGAATGATGACTTCCTGAATATGGCCGAATGTTTTATGGAGCCGGGCTATTGCAGCGATGGCATCCAGGCGATCCTGCCAGCTCTCACCTATGCCTATTAGTATCCCGGTTGTGAATGGGATCTTCAGCCTTCCGGCAAGCTTCATGTACTCAAGCCTTGCTTGCGGTCTTTTTCCAGGAGACGATGCATGAACATCCAGATCGGCAGTCGTCTCAAGCATCAGGCCCATCGAGGCATTGTAAGGCTGAAGCCGCCGCAGATCCTCTTCTTCCAGAAGTCCTGCATTGGTGTGTGGCAGAAGCCCAAACTCTATGGCAAGCTCAGACAGCTCTACGAGATAGTCCATCAGATCTGCTACACCAGCAGAAGAAAGGATTTCCTCGAATCCAGAGACCGACCAGGGGCTTTCGCCCATTGTAAAGAGGGCCTCGGTGCAACCCAATAAAGAGCCCTCTTCCAAGAGTCGCATGGCAATGGACCTTGACAGCAGATGGGCCTCTTTTGCATCCCTTCGAAAAGAGCAGTAGCCGCAGCGATTTCTGCAGAGATCGGTTACAGGAAGAAAAATATTTTTTGAGTATGTGACAGTCTTCATCTCGGCCTTATCTAGCGGCGAAATTCTACCAGCTTGAGGACATTTCCGCGCGGGCAGTCTTCAGGAGCCTCCCCGACGATCTCCACAATGGTGCACTTTTCCCCATCCGTGAGGCCTATTGGGTGGCACATGTCATACATGCTGCAATCAAAGTCATCGCATTTCATGGACTCGAATACGATTTTAGATCCGGGAAATGCCTTTCTGGCGTCAAAAGCTGCAATTATTGGGCTCTCTGCAACTTCCACTGCCCGCACCCCTGCCTCGTGGATGGGACAATCATGAACCAATTCTCCTCGCGTTCCCAATACGCGATAGCGCCTCTTTGGTTCTAAGTTGATGCAGGTGTTTCGCAGCTTGCAGGTCTCGCATTCTGGTGTGGGACCCACGAAGGTGAACTCCATGCCGATGCTGGCAAGCTTTGTTCCAATTAACGTAATTTGGGTAGATGCCTCGGACATATTTTTATCTCCTTTTATATTTTTAATTATTATGTGATAAATTTAGATAATTCCCGTCGCTTCTGCTGCCCTGAGGGCAGCCATCCGATTCAGTCCGGAATCCAGGATGGTATAACGTTCAGGTCGAATCTCGCAGGCGCCAATCAGAGCAGAGATAACGATCTCAGGATCGAGGTCGATATCTGCAGCAGCGGTAGGAGCGCCGACCGTCTTCAGGGCCTTCTTGATCATCTTCCAGTCCCCGCCATGCAGGTACATCATCATGATGGTGCCCAGTCCGCAAAGCTCCCCGTGAAGCGCCCTTCTTGGGGCTATCCTGTTCACAGCATGGGCGAACTTATGCTCTGAGCCGCTGGCCGGGCGGGATGATCCTGCGATGCTCATGGCCACTCCGCTGGATATGAGCGCTTTGATCACAATCCTGGCGGATTCCTCGAGTCCTGGCCGAATTTCTGCTGCTGAATCGACTATCATCTGAGCAGTCATGCCGGACAGGGCGGATGCGTACTCGCTGTACTCTTCGTTTCTCAGCCTGTGGGCCAGTTGCCAGTCCAAGATGGCGGTGTAGTTGGATATGATGTCGCCGCAACCTGCTGAGAGAAGCCTTGCCGGGGCCTGAGCTATGATTTTTGTGTCAGCCACAATCGCGAGAGGCGACTGGGCCTTGATGGATGTAGCCTCACCGTTGACGGTCAGAGATGCCTGTGAGGAGCAGATACCATCATGTGAGGCTGCCGCCGGAATGGAGAGGAACTGCAGTCCTGCCTTCAGAGAGGCGAGCTTGGCTATGTCTATTGACCTGCCTCCGCCAGCTCCGATGAGAAAGCCGGTCTTTGTCTCATGGCAGAGCCGTTCTGCGCGATCTACCTCTTCAAGCTTGGAGGCGCTGCAGATGATGGTCTCGACCTCGTATCCTCTTTCTTCTAAGAGGGCATGTATGGTCTTTCCCATTACGCCCTGGGTATTGGGGCCGGTGACGATAAGGGCATTCTTTGCAAGATGCAGGCTGGAACAGATCTCCGGCAGTTCCTGTATCACGCCGCTGCCTAGCGCTACGATGCGGGGAAGTTCCATCCACCTGGATCCTATCAAACTGCCTCACCAACGAAAAACGGGCTTTAACGTAAGTGATCCTTACGATATAAAACCGTATCCTTATGAGGTCACGATCTCAGAGCGGAGGTCCGAAAGAATGCGGTCCCGGATAAGGTTAACCTCGGGGCTTGTCCGGTTGCGCGGGCGGGCAAGTGGTATCTCGATTATGTCCTTGATTCGTCCAGGTCTCGCAGACATGATCACGATGCGATCTGCGAGGTAGATGGCCTCATCTACGCTGTGGGTGACGAAGACCACGGTCTCCTGCTCCTCCTGCCAGATGCGCAGAAGTTCAGACTGCATGATGTTTCTGGTCTGGGCGTCCAAGGCACCGAAGGGCTCGTCCATGAGCAGAGCGCGGGGGTGGTTGACCAGAGCACGAGCAATGGCCACTCGTTGCTTCATGCCACCGGACAGCTCGTGGGGATAGCGGGCTTCAAAGCGCTCCAGGCCTACCATCTTCAGGTACTGTCTGCCCTGGGCCAGGCGCTGTTCGGAGGGAACGCCTTTCATCTCCAGGCTGAAGACGACGTTGTCTATGACTTTCCGCCAGGGGAAGAGCGAGTACTCCTGGAAGACCATTCCTCTCTCCGGGCCCGGGCCTTTTATGAATTTCCCATCGAGCAGAATGGTGCCGGTTGAGGCCTCTTCAAGGCCGGCAATTATTCGAAGGAGGGTGGTTTTTCCGCAGCCTGAAGGGCCTATGAAGCAGACGAACTCATTCTCCTCGATATTCAGGTTGATGTCCTGCAGGGCTATCATCTCTTTTCCATCTGCAAAAAATTGCTTGGATACGCCCTTGATCTCCAGAAGAGCCATTGGATCTGCAATATCATGCCGGGTGGCTATAGATCTTTCCATTCAGGAATCTCAAGAAAAGGGGGTGAACGGGAAGACCGCCCATCTATCGCCCAGAAACGTGTAGGACCGGTGCGGCCTCCCTTGCCACTAATACTAGAATGCACCGACTCCTATAAATCCTCAAGCCGCGCGGGGCGAAAGTATTCTCAGATCTTCTCAGGCTTTTCGAGCAGTTTTGTCTTCGTCATCAGCTCGCCTGTCCTCGCATGAGGATGCCGGGATACGCTGTCGCACGCCTTCTCAATCTCTCTAGACTCGTCGGCCAGGCGGCCTGCTGCCCGCATGACCTCGTGCCCTGCCGCGGCAGCCAGAGCTATGGCCTCCAGCTCCTTGAGACGGAAGCAGGCAGCGGCATCGATTCCAGCCACGGCCTGGGCCATGTACAGAGCGCCGACTGCCTTGGCGCGAGCGTAGGGGTTAGAGAAGTGCATCCTTTCGGCGCATTTCTCGGGGGTTGCCAGAATGGCTGGGAGCTTAACCTCACCTGCTGCGATGCTGATCATGGTTTTATCCAGCTCTTCCTGGACGAGGCGTAAAGCTCCGCAGGCAGCCAGAACCTTGAGAGCATCGGAGTTGAATAGGGCCATCTCAGCCGGGTCGAGGAATTCTCGTTTGGCACCGATGAGCGGGTCCATCGGCAGGATGATGAATCCGTAGCCCTCTGCAGCCAGGGCGTCGCGCGCCTCCTTCTTGCTCGGACCGTCGGATATGATGATGGTAGGAATGCCTTTGAAGAGCCCGCGAGCCGCAGTTGGTCCGGCGGTGGCAGCGTTCGGGCTGCTGATGACCACCAGTTGTGGGCCCCAGGCCAAGAGCTCAGCAGCAGCCTCGCCCTCTTTCTTTGTCATCTTGGGTCCGAAACTGATGATCTTGAATTCGATGTCGGTTCTTTCCGCAATCTCGTCTAAGGAGAGATCAATAGCCGTAGAGGTAGCTATGTTTCCTAGCTTCACAAAACCGATCTTGAACATGCCGAAAATAGAGGCCAGGAAAAGATAAAAGGATTTTGCTGGATGCTGATTGCCGGCGAAATGATAAATATCAATCATGACAACACCAATTCTGTGAGCGATCTGTTGGATTTCACCAGGAACATCCTGCCCTTCCTCCGGGATCTCGAAGAGGACGAGGCAGGTCCGGATGCAACGGAAACGGCAGAGATGCTCGGCATTCCTGCAAAGAGCATGGTTGTGCTCAGCAGAAACGAAAATCCCTATGGTCCGAGCCCTCTCGTGCGAGCAGCCTTGAAGGATGTGCCGATGCATAGGTATCCCGACTCGCGCCCGTTGCTGGAAGCCATCTCCAGTTACACAGGCTATCCGCGGGAGTGGCTTGTCTCAGGAGCCGGCATGGATGAGATCATCACCACCATCTGCCGGATCTTCTTAGGCTGCGGTGACCTGGCGCTCGTCCCGGTTCCAACCTACAACGTCTATGGGTTGGCAGCCCGGTTATGCGGGGCACGCCCGATATTTTCCGCGAGGCTTCCCGGCTTTGCTGTGGACCCGGAGGTCCCGCGGGGCGTCAAGATGGCCTTTCTATGCTCGCCGAACAATCCAACGGGAAATGCCCTCACAGAGGAGAATGTGCGGGCTGTTGTGGAAGGGACTGATGCGATTGTCTTTTTGGACGAGGCCTATGCCGAGTTTGCAGAAAAGAGCCTGTTAGGCATGGTGAGAGAATATGACAACCTCGTGGTAGGCCGCACACTCTCCAAGGCCTTCGGTCTGGCAGGCTTGCGGCTCGGATACGCCGTGGCACCGCCCTGGATTACGGAGCAGTACCGGCGCGTCGCACCCCTGTTCAGCGTGAGCAGCCTCTCTTTAGCAGCGGGCGTAGCCGCTCTGCAGGACCTGGATTGGATGAAAGAGTGCGTTAGAAAGATTGTCTCGGAACGGGAAAGAATGCGCCGGAGGCTGGCTGGCGCTCTGCCATCACAGGGCAATTTTCTCTGCATTCAAACCCGGCAAAAATCAAAGGCTGTAGCGGAGAGGATGCTGCAGAAAGGAATTCTCGTGCGGGACTGCAGCCTCTTTCCCGGATGCGGAGAGCATTGCCTGCGGGTGACCATAGGCAGGCCGGAGGAGAACGAGCGCTTTATTGAGTTGTTTGAGCGGTCTATTTAGAGATGCCTGATGCGGACAAAAAGGTGAACGGTCAAGAAGAACGGTCAGTCGGAGTCCTACTGTTCAACTTATGCCCCTTTTACCAGTTCGAGCAGGCAGTATTGATAGGGCAGGCCCTCAGGTTTTTCGTAGAACCTGTCCTCCAGCCGTCGATAGATCTCATCTATCAGCTCTTTGTTGTCTCGGTCCAGTCCGATTCGCGTCGACGATTCGCTCCATGCCCGGACGACACGGGCCAGGGTAGACGCGAGCCTGGATCTTTCCTCAGAATTGTCCAGCCAGTCCTTCACCTTGCCGAAATAGGCGCAGGGAACTGTCAGTGGGTCGCAGGCGTTGATTGAAAAGCACCTGAGATCGGCCTCATCGACCGGTTTTGACATTTCCTCTGGCGTGGCAAAGTAGTCGGGAATGAAAATGGCGTTTAGCTCTTCTTTGGAGATCCTATTCTCCTCACACAACTCCTGGCAGATCTCTTTGAGATTGTTGTATCCCGGCGACGCAGGCCACCGCTCGCCACCCAGATTGGCAAGGTTGGCAAAGAACAGGGCTCCACCCTCGACCAGCGACGTCGAGCATTCGAGCAGAAACGAGCGCCAATCAGCAATCCACTTTTCCGCAAACTTCCTGTGCTGCAATTCCGGCAACTGATTTGGCTGAATGCAGAGAGGATGCTGGAAATAGTCAGGCGCAACGGTCTTCGCATTCATCCAGTGCAGAGCAGTGGAGGAAAAGCCGATCTGGAGTTTGCCTCTGATCTCAGGAAACGGCTCATAAAAAGATCGCTGGATGTACTGGGCCTCGACGTGCTTTAATTTCGCCAATTCTGAGGCAGCCCAGAATGTCTCAAAACTCGCAGGGTCCGCGATGTCAATGTAGACCAATTTGATTGTCAGCGCAGGATTCACCTCGTGAATCTGGCTGATGACTCTCTCAAACAGCTCGCTCGAATTCACTCCATCTGCGGCTCCGTAGTCGGCAATAACAAATGCATCGTTGGAGTTCATGGCTGCGATCTGCGGCGATATGCGTTCTATGTAAGACGCGATCCTTGGCAGCACTGCTTCATTCACTGCGCGGGCCGTATCCGAAATCCGGCTGTAGTCCTTGGTCATCGTCGGCGAATATTGTTGTGGCGAAGCAATCTTTGCGTTCTTCATGGGCATTGACCTCATAGCTGATATGGTAGTAGAATTGCCTACGGAAAAATAGATATCCTAGAAGGAGAAGGAGGGCGATAATGAGCGAAGCTAGAGACCGAAAGATGAAGCGTCAGCGCAGATGGGAAGAGATGAAGGCCGTTAAAGTCCTGCGAGCTTGCAGGAGCAGGCGATATATAGAAAACCAGTGAGCCTTTCTTTTTTTTGCTTCGAAAGAGGCCCAGAAAATTATAGTGATCCTCGGCTTGGCATCGCAGATCTATTCTATGCAAACGGATTGTTTTCAGTCCGTAAACAAATTATCTCGCAGAGAGATTCATAGAGAAAAAGGAGAGGCTTCTTAGGGAGACAAACGGTTCTAATCAATCTTCTCCGAAACCCTCACCATCTCATGATCAGCATCAACCTCGACCAACGTGCCGTTTTTCGTTCTCAAGATCTCCTCAGGCACCCCGTCCACCAGGGGAATGCCGCTGATGATGGCCCCCACTGCCACAATGGGCTCGGAGCGAAGGTTTATCATGGCTGCCGGGGCGAGCCCTTTCTTCTTGAGCTGGTAGATGACGTATGAGCCGACGGTCGAGCCCTTGCCTCCTGGAAAGATGAGCACCTTTCCGGCTATGCTCTGGCCGAACAGATCGTGCGCCGGATCAACCACAAATCCCGTCTCAGGGTTCACGTTTCCAAGAAACGATATTGCCTGATCTGTCACCAGAGCCGGGCCGCTGCCAGCGCCGGAGGCGACCCTGTGGCACTTGACCTCCATTCTCATCGCCTCCCCAAGGAAACGTTAATGCATTCTTCCATAGTCCCGAGCCCTGCTTTGACCTTGCCAAGCCCCGGCAGGTAAGCCAGTGCCTTGCCTGAATTTACCATCATCTTGGCGAATCGTTCTGTCGCCGGGGAGACGACCATGCAGGTGTCGCAAAAGACCCGCGCTCCGCTCTCCTCGATCGTCCGCACCAGATCCGGGTGCGCTTCGGCGATCTTTTTGGCTGTGCAGACCCACAGAGTCTTTTCTACCGTTCTGCCTTTCAGCAGTCCGGCAATCTTTTCCAGTTCCTCTGAAGAGCAGTGCGGGCAGCCAAGAGCGACAGCGTCCGCGTCCTCGCCCGAATTTGCTGCATAAACCTCGTCAATCTCCTTTCGGCCGATGCTGATCCGCTCCTCGGCTTGCCAGGCAGGCGGCGCGGGCGTCACATCCTCCACGTAATAAAGCGCGACCGAGCCGCTGGCGGCCATGCTGGCTCCGAGGGCCTTGAGTTCGTCGCCTGTGGGTGCGCCCCTCAGCCGGAAGAAGGGAATACCGTCTTTTACAATTCGTCCCACTAAAAATCCGAGAGCCCCATAATCCGATCCCTGCAGATCGGCATCCACCTCCACGAGGAAGGTCGGCCTGCGAAACTCATCCAGGTGGTAGCCGTAAAGGGCAGTCTTTCCGACCAGCGCGGACGCGAGTGCCGAGGGGCCGCCTTCCCGGTTGGTTCGGGCGCCGATGACGGAATTTGCGTAGGAGACGGCTGAAGACTCGCTCCAGGCAAGGTGATCGCCCCTGCTGGCCAGGTCATAGATCTGATAGGGAGTGCAGGTGCAGTCGATGGTGACGCCTAGTTTCCGATAGGCTTCGATTGTCTCTTGCTGCTTGAGAGCGAACTGTTCGGTGATGCCCATCTCCTTCCAGCGGCATAGGTCCATGCCGGCAGGATTGAGGATGCTCGGCACAGCCACCTGCCCTTTCAGATCAGAGATCCACTCAAGGCCGGCTTCGCCGATGTTCTTGTAGGAGACCCCCGCGACCTGGACAGACCTCACGGGCACGAGCCTCTCTGCGCCGTAAATGTCGCCCAAAGCTACGAGTATCTCCATCATGCGACGCAGGGTCTCGCCTTTTTCGCCCTGATAAATGCCTTCTTCCTCACGGGAAAGGTACATGGCTGTTGCCTTTGGATCTTTTTGCTATAAATCTTGGCTCCATTCTATTGAGCCAGAGTCTTTGTGCGTCCTTTGTGGTTTGGTTTTTGGGCGGCAATATGGGAGTTAGAGCTAGCTGCAACGCTCACCACAAAGGAACAAAGACACAAAGACGACTTAACGATGTTTGAGCTTAGAAATAAAAATTAGACCAATCGGTGCAGAGGATGCGTCTCTCCCGGCGCGGTATCCAGGTCATGTACAGCTTCGGCGATGAGGATGTCGGCCAATGCCGTCGCAGGGAAGATGACGTCTGCCATCTCAATTGGCCCGTAGAGCAGGAAATCGGCAGCAGAAAGAAGTTGCATGACCCCTGCCGCCGCGTCGCAGCCCTTTCTGACGGCAGCCTCTTTTTGGGACAGCCACGGCCAGGATGATACTGCATTGTGGATGCCGGAGCCGACAGGCAGGCCGAAGCGCGCCTTGGCCGCCACTGAGAAACGCAGAGCCGATCCGGCACCACTGCCCAGGGGCAATACCGCAGGATCGATGAGCAAATTCGTGATCCTCAAATCCTTGGCAGTTGCCAGGAGCCCTTCAGCCCGAACTTGGCCGCCGTTCTCCAGAATGGCAAGCGATCCGTCCACCCCGGGCTGAGAAGGATTGTAGGCCAGGATTATGGCAGAGTCAACCTCACTGTCTCTAATCGACCTGGCCTCTGACTCGTCCGTCGCCAGGCTGATGCTGTTGTAGATTGCGCGGTCGGCATACCCAATCTCCGAGACGAGAGCCGCGGCTGCCGCGCGAGTGGATGCATCAGCAGAATCGATGATGAACGGGCCGCTCCAGACGTCATCCATAAAATCCAGATAATTTTGAAAGGCCTGAATGCTTCTGGCATACAGATGCAAAACCGATGGGCATCCCGTCTCGGCTGACAGATCCGCCTGGCGTTCTATCAGCCTCTTTGCGGCCTTCTTGTCGAAGATGCCGCGTCCTTCATCCTCGACTATCCTGTGGCCGTGGTAGAAGATGGTGCCGCATAAAACAGAAGGCAGCTCTCCGGGCTGGCCGCCAAGCTTCACGCCGCCCACATTCACAATGGACTGTTCTCTTTTAAATCTAAACAACTTTCATCCCTCCGCCGCCTCAATCGCTGCCCCTTTGACAGCCTCGTCAATCACAATCCAGGCAGTTGTATCCATAGCCACACCTGCACCAAAGAAGAGATCTCCGTCTCCAGCGGCAGCCAGCCGAGGTGCCGCTTTTCTCTTTATTACCTGGAATGGCTCGGCAGGATATGGCTTTGCCATGCGGCTGTACCTGACGATCAGCTCCTCGATCTGAGCCGCGTCCTCGATGCCGATGCAGTCTATCAACTCGATCTGATCCTGGAAGCGGCTGATTGCCTCGGGCGGCAGATTCTGGATAAATGGTATGGCTCCATCGGACCCAATTATCCTGCCCTGCTCATCAATGCCGTTTTTGTGCAGAGCTAGAATGGTGTTGCCGGGCAGGTGTCCCTTTGACTCCACTCCGCAGAGGATGAGAAACCGGATATTGCAGTTGGATATCACATTCGCCACGATCTTCTCAACCCCCAGGTTCTCGGTCTTGCACTGGCCAAAAATCGCGGCTCCGCGTAGCATGAGTTGACTTGCCAGGGTCACCACTGCTACTGCCGCGGCGGGATCGCCCACCTGATAGTCGCCGCGCACCGGTGGCCAGGTCTCCTCGTAGCCTTTTATTCCTATCTGGACTATCTCTCTCATGCCGCTCCTCCAATTATTCCTAGAGACCGATCAGCATTTATTGTTTTTCCAAAATCAGAGGTCTTTATGAAAAATTGAAATACGAGTTTGGATAATAGGTGAGTTATGCGATAGACTGGATTTGGCAATGAGTTTTTCCCTCAAAGCCAAGACTATTTACCTGATAAGCATGACCGGATGATGGTGGCACTAAAATGGCCTCATACAAAGAGAAGATCCTGGAAGTCATAGGGCAATCAGACGTTGGATTGACCACCGTAGATGTGGCCAAAAAAGCTGGCGTCAGCAAGACCACTGTCATCAAGTACCTATCAGTTCTCAGCTCTGAGGGCGAGGTCGAATTTGTCGAGGTGGGCCCGTCAAAGCTGTGGAGAAACAAAGGAATGGGAACAAAACATGCAGATGAGCCCGCAAAGCTATTGAAGGCGGAGGCCCTCCCAATGGTTGACATTGACTTTTATAATGGTGATGACAAAACCATCTACTTCTCATTTCGGGTTGATCCTGAACAGATCTGCGCACTCATGAAACGCGCCAACAAATGCATGCAGAAGGCGGCTGAGACATATTGATTGGGGAATGAGTTATGTCAAACAGCTTGCAGATGTCTATACCACGGGAGCTTAAAGACTTCTTCCGGGTTGAAAGCGGTCAGACGTTGCTCATCAAAGGCCTGCCCGGAACTGGAAAGACCACTATAGCCCTGGAGATCATGAACAGCCTATGCGAAGACCGCAATGGAATGTACATATCTACTCGGGTGGATCCACGCAGGCTCTATGCCACAAATCCCTGGATAGAAGAGGTCGTGCCACCCAAAAATGTGGTCAATGCCACTCAGACCAAGCTCCTTGAGAGCCTCAAGGGAATGGGAAAGGATCTGTCCAACTACTATGCAGTCCTGGATTTCTTCAAGGTGTTCTTTGACGAGACAGAGGAGATGGACAATCCAATGATAATCATCGATAGCTGGGATGCTGTCCTGAACTATACCGCGCACCTCATAGGCAACGCCCAGCACAGCTTCGAGCAGAACATCTGCGAGTTTGCCCGCGATCTGGATACCCACCTCATATTTGTCTCAGAATTTTCGAGTGTGATGCCCCTCGACTACATCGTGGACGGAGTTGTGACTATGGAGCAGTTCCGTCTGCCGGGTTATGCTGAGGGGAGCATGAGGACCCGTTACGTCCGCCAGATCAAGCTCGATAAGCTGCGGGGCGTGGAGATCGGCAATAAGACGTACACCATCACCCTTCACAAACGCCGGTTCAGGTTCTTTCAGCCTTATCGAGAGCATGAAGACGCCAGAATTGTCAGCGACGGCGTGAGGATTCCCGATCCCAAAGAGGGTCGCATCTCCACAGGCATCCCTGACCTGGACGCAGTGACAGGCGGGCTGAAGTACGGCTCATGCAACGTCATGGAGATAGATCACGGCGTCGGCAAGAGGTATTATCAGATTCTGACTGCTCTCGCCTCCAACGCCATCAAGAACGGCAGAGGTGTCTTCATCCTGCCCAGCATCGGCTACCAGCTCAGCTCTCGCGACATATTTGTTCCTTCAAATGTCATCGTCGCCCAGCCAAAGGGCGATGACCCGGTGAGCTGGGGTGAAGAGCTACAGGAAAAGTGGAAAGTACTGAGGGAGAGAACTGGCCGACCAATATTGAACATCATTGGCCTTGATACCATTGAGTTTGCCTTCGGCTATAAGGCGGTTCTAAACATGATTAACCTCATGATTCGCGACTGGAAGGAGACCAACGACATTAATATGCTTGTGGTAAAGAGTGGCCAGGAGAGCATAAACATGGCCATCCACACAGCCGACGCCTACCTGCTGGTAAACGAGCTGAACGGCGGATTATGTCTTTACGGCATCATTCCAAGAACCGAGCCCTATAACATGCTCCTGGAGGACAGGAACAGGATCAGCCTGACGCCCATCGTCTGAGCCTGTCTCATTTATCTGCACCTTTTTTTCTGCCATCATTGAACACAATGTGTCCTGAGGCCTTTGTGTCTTTGTGGTGATCTGCCGCATTCTGATCACCACAAAAAAATATTTATGTCTGATCAGGCCTTGGCCAGGCCCTTTGCCTCGTGTGCCAGTCGGACTGCAGCCTCTTTCCTCATCATTTCCACGAACTCTCTTTGTGTGACGAAGACCAGAGTGCCTGTGGGACAGGCAGCAACGCATGCCGGAACCTCGAGGTCCTTGCATCGATCGCATTTGACTGCCTTTCTGACCTCCGTGTGCCGACCTATGACTCCGTAGGGGCAGACCATCGCACACATCCAGCATCCCACGCAGTTCTCCTCATTGCGATCGACGATGCCCGTTTCTGGGTCCTGTCTCATGGCCCCGGTGCGGCAGACCGCGACGCAAGGAGCGTCCTCGCAGTGTCGGCAGACCAGGGGAATTCTCTGTCCTTCCGCGGTCTCCACGTAGACCCGGCGAATAGGCCCTGGCTTCTCGGAGACTGCGGAAAACAGATTCTTGCTGGAGGAATGCTCGACAGCACATGCCATCTCGCAGGACCTGCAGCCCATGCATCGATCCAGTCGGACGAAGACTTCTTTTTTCATGGTATCACTCTACAGCCCCAGTTTCTTTCTCTGGCTGTCAATGTGCTCGATCATGAGCATCGCAGCCTTGAACGGATCTGGCTCTACTGCGAAGCTCGCGCCCACCACATCTTTAGCTCCAGATGTCAAGAGTCCGGCTACAGCCGCGCTTCCGAGGACGGCAGGCACGGTGCCGAGAACTGTGAACACTCCTGAGCTCACGACGTAGGCTCCAATGGACACTGCCTTCTCGCTCATCCACTCCGGAGCGGCTCCAGCAGCCGGAAGATCGCTTATGTCCACGCCAAGAGCGTTTGCTATGGCCGCGGAGGCTACCAATATGCGGCTGATGTCCACGCATGAGCCCATATGCAGCACCGGCGGAATTCCGAGCGTCTTGCATACACCCTTCAACCCCTCACCCGCCATCTCTGCGGCTTCTGGGAGAAGCAGTCCGGCCTTGGCGCAGGCCAGGGCATTGCAGCCGGTGGTGATCACAAGCACATTGTTCTTGATCAGCTCTTTTACCAGGTTGATGTGGCCGTAATCATGGACGACCTTGGGGTTGTTGCAGCCGACTACGGCACCGATGCCCCGGATGGCTCCGCTCTTGATGGCACCTAGAAGCGGATCCAGCGTTCCGCCTAAAGCTCCAACGATCGTCTCCACAGAGAAGCCCACCATGCATTTCGACTTCTCTTTGGGTATGTGGACCTTGGAAGCATTGCGGTTCTTGTAGTTCTTTACAGCTTCTTCGACGATTGCCTTTGCTGTCTGGAGCGCAGTCTCTTCATGAAACACCATGTGGCGTGCGCCCGGAAACCTCGCTTTCGGAGAGGTGGAGATGAACAAAGTATGGAAGCATCCGGCAAGAGCGCCCAGAGCCGGCATCACGCACTGAACATCCACAACCATGGCGTCCACGGCACCGGTGGCTACAGCCAGCTCCTGCTGCAGGAAGTTTCCGGCAACCGGCACGCTGTGGCGCATGAGAACCTCATTTCCGGTGCAGCACATTCCCGCGACGTTGATGCCAATAGCGCCCTGTTTTTTTGCCAGCTCAACCATCTCCGGATCGGCTGCCGCTGCTACAATCATCTCGGAGAGAAGTGGCTCGTGGCCATGGACTATCACATTGACCTTATTGGGCTCAAGGACTCCCAGGTTGACTTCAGAGAAGGTGGGTTGGGGTGTACCGAAGAGAACATCCTGCAACTCGGTTGCGATCATGGAGCCGCCCCAGCCGTCAGCCAGGCTCGTCCGCAGTCCATGAAGTATCAGGTTCACATAGTCGTTGTCAACGCCAGTGTGAGTTCTGTGCATGCACTCCACGATCTCGCGATCGATGCCTCGCGGCTCGATGCCAAGCTTCTTCCATAACTCAAGCCTCTTGGCTGGTGCCCGGCGGGTGAACTGGATGGGTCCGTCCTGCTTGCCGAACTCAGCCATGATTGAGTCGGCGAGAGAGATCTCTGTCTGTACGCCGTACTCATTCATGAGACGCTGCATCTTGGATTGGTCTTTGATGCTGTATGAGCTGGCACGGCCATAGACTACCTCTCTGAAGGTGTGAGCCACATCACGAGCGTGATCAGAATGAGCTGCAGCCCCCGCTGCGATGCTTCGCAGAAGGTTTCTGGCAACTATTGTATCCGCTGTGGCTCCGCAAACGCCCTTGGTCGCTCCCTCTCCAAATGGATCAATGCGACATGGTCCCATGTTACAGTTTCTGCAGCACAGACCGAGCTCTCCAAAGCCACATTGTGGCTGTTGCTTTTCATAGCGATCCCATGCAGTCTCCAGGCCAGTTCTCTGACAGACATCCAGCATATCCTGGCTAGCCGGATCTATTGACCTCTCACGAACGTCTTTCGCCATACTGAATCAAAGGGAAAAACTGCTGCAACTATTTAATGTTAATCTATTTTATTTTAAATTAATTAGAACAGTTTAAAAAAATTAATTCAAAATATAGATTAGACAACATGTTTTATAAAAAACAATAATTGGAAATTCACACGCAATATGAGAAACTATCTGCAGAATTTATCTATATCCGATATTTTTGTTTTCAATGGCTATTTAAATACTTATAAAAAAATTGTGTTACCAAATTACAAGAAAATTAAAAATACTATTACTATGTTTGGTCGCATCCACGACAAGCAATTTATATAAACAAATGACTTTCCCCTCAATTGCATGGGACATGTATTCATAAGTCCCCTCAACTGGGGTCTGGGTCACAGCACCCGAGACATTCCCATAATTGAGGAGCTATTATCACGGGGGCATGAGGTTACCGTTGGAAGCAGCGGCAATGCCCTGGCACTTTTAAAAAGAGAATGCCCTGAATGCAGCTTTCTGCTCTTTAAAGATTATCCTGTTCCCTACAGTGGATCTCGATTTTTTCTGCCAGCTTTCGCCGCTGGCCTGCCAGCCCTGCTTCGAGCCATTGCCCAGGAGAAAAAAAGGTTTGATGGGATCCTGGAAAAGAACAGATTCGACCTGATCATCAGCGACAACCGCATGTCCGTCTACAGTTCCAGCATTCCCAGCTACTTCATCACGCATCAGCTGCGCTACAGCCTGCCCCGCCCGCTCTACCCAATTGAGATGATGACCATGCCCTTCAACAGCCACTTCCACCGCAGGTTTCAGGGAGTGATTGTGCCGGATATCGATCCTGCCGCAGGAAGCCCGAACCTCAGCGGCAAGCTTTGTGTCTCCAGCCAGAAGGCCACCAACTGCCGGCTTTACTACGCAGGAATTCTGACCAGCACCAGGAAAGTTTCGCTCTCCGAGGACCTGGATTATCTGGCAATTGTATCAGGCCCTGAGCCGCAGAGGAAGAAGCTCGAAGAGATCATCATGAGGCAGGTGTGCAAGTTGCCCGGCAAAAAGACGGTGCTCTTGGGAAGCCCGCAAGAGGAGTCGCACAGGAAACTGGATAAAGATACCACCGTCCACTCCTATGTTTCAACAGAGGAAAAAATTGATCTGATGAACCGGGCCCGATTCATCATCGCTCGTTCCGGATATACGACAATGATGGAGATGGCAGAACTCGACAAAAAGCACGGGCTTTTCACTCCCACCCCAGGCCAGACCGAGCAGGAGTACCTCTCCAGATACTATGTCAGGCAGGGCTGGTTCCTATCAAAGAGCCAGTACAGGCTGAGGTTGCCGGATGACGTGGATGAGGCTATGCCGTACCGGGGATTTCCGGAGATGAAAAAGACGCAAGAGAACGTAAAGACGCTTTACGAGGACATATTCCGGCGACACCTGACGTGAGCTATTGCCTTGTCCAGTAAAGCGACAATTCAGTGCTTTTTTTCTCTCAGTTGTCCTCTGGCGAGCGAGGCAAAGATTCCGAGAACGCATAGAGCTGAGAAGACTGCAAATGCTACCTTCACGCCTGCCAGAAACTCCGGGTAATGCTGCTGTGTGATCTCAACCTTTCCGAGATAAAGTGAGAAGATCATCATTGCAAAGCTCATGCTTGAGACCTGCCCGATCAGCCTCATAGTACCAAGAGTTGCCGACCCCACGCCGTAGTGGCGCGGCTTTATGGATGACATGATGGAGGATTCCTAATAACTTATTGGTCTCCCATCAAATATGAGACTCCGCCAAAATTTCATCCTTTTTCCGCTCCTAAGACGCTAAATTTTCTCGATTAACCATCTTTTTCAATCATTTTTCGACAGCTAC
>Ga0209340_1000561_pt1 | contig 38168 bp, 25 predicted proteins | sample EPASupsiteSAE323_FD_187266 | JGI IMG/M metagenome (GOLD analysis project Ga0209340, IMG submission 187266) | Bioremediated contaminated groundwater from EPA Superfund site, New Mexico - Sample SAE3-23 (SPAdes) (version 2) | ecosystem: Environmental > Aquatic > Deep subsurface > Groundwater >... | reverse complement strand
CAGGTAAAATAGAACCGACAGTTGCTTTTCCACATTTACCTGAAAATACAAAACCTGTTTCTCAAGTGGGTAATATAAAAATAGATCAGGTAATTATCGGAAGCTGCACAAATGGAAGACTTTCTGACCTTAAAATCACAGCAGAAATACTTAAAAACAGGAAAGCCCATCCTGATATAAGACTTATTGTAATTCCGGGAACGCAGGAAATTTATCTTGAAGCTATAAAACATGGCTATATTCAAACAATCATAGAAGCAAACGGAGCTGTCAGCACTCCAACATGCGGGCCATGTCTTGGTGGACATATGGGTATTCTTGCCGGTGGCGAAAAAGCTGTTTCAACTACAAACAGAAACTTTGTCGGTAGAATGGGTGCAAAAGACAGCGAAATCTATCTTGCAAGTCCTGCCATAGCTGCAGCCAGCGCAGTATTAGGTAAAATAGCCTCACCGGATGAATTGTAATGAGTAGCACCCTTGTGATAACACAATGTACTTTAGGAAGAATTAGTAATCCAGATTCGTGCGTAGCACTTTGTAAACAAAGTTAAATTTTTTTACAAAATATACAAAATCGTTAGCAATTTCCATGATTGTTTTTACTTTATAAAAATATATAACTTAATTTTATTAAGGCATATCTAACTTTAATCTGTTTTCAGTTTTTTCAAGTTAGCAAGGTTAATATAAATTAAAATATACCCGAAAACATTACTCCAAATTTAATTAGAGACAGGTATAAAAGCATGACTTCACCGATAACAACAAATTCTTTAAATACAAATGCCAGCCAGGTTGCATCTCCTGCACCGGAAAGTATCTGGACGAAAGAAATTAATCCCGGTGTTCCTCAGGGTTATGTTGAAAGCAATGATTCTTTTAACAATTCATCTCAGGATCCTGCCGCAATGAATTTAAATCCTGAAGTGAAACAGTATGCCCAAAATTCAGCAAATAAAATGAAAAATATTTTAATTGCAGCAGCAGCAGCGATTGTAACAGGTATATTATTTATAAAAAGAAAATCTATTCCTGTTTTAAAAGACTGGAGCAGTAAAATTGAGAAACAAATGCAGGAAAAACAGTATTTTGAATCTATGAAGAAATTTTTTCAAAATAATTCTTTAGGCAAAATTTTACAGAATAAAAAATCTGTCACCACACTTGATGAATTAAAAGAATATGCCAAATATGCAATCAAAACACCTGATGCAACTATCAGAAGGATAAAAATTCACAGTCAAACTTTGGAAGAAAATCAGTCAATGGCTGATGTAATAAAAAATGTAAGATTAATTGCAGAAGATTTTGTAACAACATCAAAGAATAAAGGTAAAAGACCCGTAGTTCATATAATTTTAAATCCTGAATATAAAAATAAAACAGGAGAAATTATTGAACAGCTTAATTCTAAAAGCGAATTAAAGATACTTAATGATAATGGCAAAAAAATACCTCTTGAAAAAATCATTCAAAAAGTAGAAATGACAACAGAACCTGCCGGAAAAATCTATGAAAAATTAATTGGCGATCATTCAGCACTTATCAATGTTGGTCCTCCAAGAAATATAGATACAAAAGAATCATTATGGAATCTGATAGTCAGTTTCTTTACCAGACCAACTCCAAACAAAATTCCAAATTAAAAAAATATAAAGATAAAATTCATCCTTTTTAAAGTTCTCTGGAACGGCGAGGATGAATTTATTGTTTTAAAAGATATAATTTATCCTGATAATTTTAAAGCTTGAATATATGGAGCTGAACACTCTTAAATTCTGAATACTTATAAGTGATCTACACCCTCTGGTTAATTTTTGTTCACTCAATCTATTGGCCGATGATTCCATGAAAAATAAAAGTTAATCTGAATATACCGTTTTAAAACGGGTCAAAAACATGTGATAAAGATTTAACTCGGGGAGTATGGGGTGAGGATGAATAAAGTGCGTGAAACCAAAAAGTTTTTAGCTGTTGCAGTGCTTTCAGCAGGCATTTATGCTTCATTTTCAATCATGCCTGCATATGCGGCTGTAGCTACATTATCTGGCATAGAAATTAGTCCGGCAAATAACGGCTCGTATCAAATTATGGTTAAAACCGACAAAGAAGTTTCCGTAGAAAAATATACAACAGCAGACAATAAAATAGTTCTTGATTTAAAGAACACAAAGCCTGCAAATTTTGTAAATACAGTGTACAATAATGCTTCAAAAATAGACCATGTTATAGTTCAGCCTGTTTCTGACGAAGAAGTCAGAGTATTTTTACAGGGTGCTAATATTTCAGGAAGCAATGTTTCTTTAAGTACAAAAGTTATACCTCAAAGTGTTTTTGACAGGGTAAGTCCGACTCCTGATTCAAATCAAAATTCTTCAAACAGCAATACAACAAATAGCACTAATGTTAATAATACAAATACACAGCCGGATTTAAATGTAGCTGATACAACTAATGTAGAAACTCCACAGGATCAGCAAACGATTGTTCTTGATCGTCCTGTAGATAACTATAAACCTGTTGCAACTATTGATAACGAAGATCAGTCAGACAGTGAAACTTCTGTTGAATCAGTACAAAATGCTATGGGAGCAAATACATCGCTTAAAAAGTTATTTAATACTGTAGCTCTTGACTGGCTTTTAAGATTCTTAATGCTTGCCTTTGTAATGATTGCAGCATACAAACTTTTTGGATCCAAAAAGAATATTAAAATTAATCTTTCTTCAGAAAGAAATAGAGAACTTGATCTTCTCAGATCTTTAAACAAAAAGCAGGGTTTGATTGGGACAGGACTAAGAAATTCCCAAGCTAATACGCTAAAAAAACCTGGATATTCTTCAATTTCACATTATGGACTTAAAGAATATCAAAGCAGTCAAATTCCACCGGTTAATACACCTGCATCAAATCCAAGACTAAGAAGTGAATTTAATATTCCAAAGACTTCGATTAAAAACGATGCTTTGTTAAAATCATCAAGATTATCAAATACTTCAACCATTTCAAAAACAGCAAGAACACCAGCTCCGTCAAAAATCAGAAACAGCGATATTACAGCAGCAAAAGTCAATATAGACAGCAAAAAATTCCTTGAAACAATGGCAAAAATTTATGAAAGAAGCGGCAGAGTTGATCTTGCCCAGGGAATTCAAGATAATATAATGAAACCCAAAAAACAAGTTTAATCAAAATTTGAGGATTTAATGTAGATACCCCGCAGCAAACTGCGGGGTTAATTCATTCTCATCTTTACTTTTCTGCCTTGAGATTATTAGAAGAAACACTTTTATCCAGCAATTCCCTTATTTTAATTTTATTTTCATAAGAGAAATATTTTAATTGACCAATAATAGCTTTTTTTATTTCATTATTAGCATCTACAAGAAGTATTTCTGTAACCGGAACTCTATTTTTTTCCGGTAAATATTTAATTACTTTAGCCAACGCTTTTTTTATCTCATTATCAGCATTAACAAGAAGTTTCTCTGCGACAGAAACCTGATTATTTTCCGATAGGAAGTTGAATTTATCAATAATAATGAATTTTATCTCATTATCAGCATCAACAAGAAGTTTTTCCACTATAGAAACTCTTTTATCTTCCGGCAAAGAGCTAATCCTATGTATAATAGCCTCTTTTACTTTATTATCAGGATTAATGAGAAGTTTTTCTATAACAGAAACTTCTTTCCCTTCCGGTAATAATCTGAGATTATAAGCTACAGCTTTTTTTACCTCATCATCAGCATCATCAAGAAGCTTTTCTGCTATAGAAATTCGATCATTTCCTGGCAAATCAATAAAATTTCTAATAATAGCAAGTTTTACTTTATTATCAGAATTAGGAATAAGTTTTTCTGCTACAGAACCTCTACAATCTCTGGGCAAACTACACAGTTCTTTAGTTATAGCAAGTTTTACCTCATCATCAGCATCGACAAGGAGCTTTTCTGCTATAGGTACTCTATTTTTTTCTGAAAAATATTCAATATTCCTAGTAATAGCAATTTTTATACTATTATTACAATCAGACAAGAGTTTTTCAGCTACAGGAATTTGTTTATCTTCTGTCAGATTGTAAATTTCATGAGCAATAGCTAGTTTTATTTCATTATCAGCATCAACAAGGAGTTTTTCTGCAACAGAAATCTGACTTTTTTCCGGTAAAAAGCTAATCCTATGTATAATAGCCTCTTTTACTTTGCTATCAGAATTAATGATGAGTTTTGCTACAACAGGAATTTGATTATCTTCAGATAAAAGTCTAAGTTTATCAACAATAGCTATTTTTATGTCATTGTCAGCAATTTGAATAAGCTTTTCTGCCCCTTCAACTGTATATTGATCAGGTATACAGTCCAGACGATTAACAAGTTCCATCTGTCTTTCAGGATTATTTTTGGCAATGCCTAACAATGCGTTAAAGTACGTCCATTGTTTTTCATCATTCTGAAAATGGTATCTCGGTACAAGCTTGCCTTCTGTCATGGCATCTACAGTTGTTTTTAATGAGGATTCATCACTTTTTAAAATATATTTAAAAACTCCATAAGCCTGCTCACATCTTTGAACACCGGCTTTTCTTATTGTGTCTTCAGAGGCACCATGCCAGTTTAAAGAATAAACAATAACTTCAGTTCCTGCTTTTTTAATATCAGTAAATAGTTTTTTAAGCCTATCGTTAGATAATTCAAACATATGGTAGGCAGAAATGGCGAAAATCGGTCTATGCTTGTATGCAAGTTCTAAAGCTTTTCCGGGGCTATCTGCTTCATGTATTGTGTAACTGTTAAATTCATCTCCTAAAACATTTTGTAAAGCATTCTTTTTGTTATCTCTATAATAATCTTTGTCATCAATAATCAAAATATCGTGATCACCTTTAAAAAAAATCGGATTATTTCTTTGAGGTGTCTGAAAAATATTTTGTGCAAGATTTAATTTCATCTTTATTTTTTCACCTCAAAAATATCAGAAGAAGCACTTTCATCCAGCAATTTTCTTATTTTAATTTGATCTTCGTCATATAAATAATCAAACTGATCAATAATAGCTGTTCTTATTTCATTATCAGCATTAACAAGAAGTTTTTTTATAATAGAAATCAAATCATCTCCCTTGAAATATTCAAGATTATCAACAATAGTTAGTTTTATCTTGTTAGTAGGATTAACAAGAAGTTTTTTTGTAACAGAAACCAGTTTGTCTGTACGCAAATATCCCAAATTATCAGCAATAGCTTCATTTATTTCATTGTTAGATTCAGGTATAAGTTTGTTTACTACAAAGGTTCGGTTATCTCTTGATAAAGATGGAAATTTATTAACAATAGCCAGTTTTACTTCATTATCTGAATCGGATAAAAGTTTTTTTATTATGGAAAGCTGGTCATTTCCAACTAATTCATAAAGTTTGTTAACAACAGCCAGTTTTATTTCATTATCAGCATTAACAAGAAGATTTTTTAAGATAGAAGTTTTATTATTCAATGAAATATTTTCAAGATTATTAACAATAGCCTTTTTTACTTCATTATCAGAATCAGAAATAAGTTGTTTTGCAACATAAATTTGCTTATTTTTCGGCAATAAATTTAGTTTAAAAGCAATAGCAAGTTTTACATTATCATCAACATTAACAAGAAGTTTTTCAACGATAGACATTCTGTCAGTTTCCGGTAAATATCCAATCATACTTGCAATAGCCTTTTTTACCTCATTATCAGCGTTAATAAGAAGTTTTTCTGCTACAGGAGTTCGGCTTTTTTCTGATAAGTATTTAATATTAAAAACAATGCAAGTTTTTACCTCATTATCAGCAATTTGAATAAGTTTTTCTGCTACAGAAACTTGTTTATCTTCAGATAAACATCTAAGATTATTAGAAATAGTCAATTTCATATCATTATCAGCAGTAACAAGGAACTTTTCTACAGTTGAAACTTGTTTATCTTCCGGTAAACATCTAAGATTACAAACGATAGCCATTTTTATTTCATTATCAGCAGTAATAAGAAGTTTTTCCAGAATAGGAACTCTGTTGTTTTCCGGTAAATACTCAAGTTCATTAACAATAGCAAGTTTTACATCATTATCAGCATCAATAAGAAGTTTTTCTGCTATAGAAACCTGTTTATCTTCAGGTAAGAAGTCAAGTTTTTTACTAATAGCTATTTTTACGTCATTATCAGCAATTTGAATAAGTTTTTCTGCTCCTTCAAAAGTATATTTAGCAGGTATACAATCCAGACGATTAACGAGTTCCATCTGACGTTCTTTGTTGTTTTTAGAAATAGTTAATAATGCATTAAAATAATCCCACTGCTTTTTATCTTCCTGAAAATAGTATCTGGGCACAAGTTTTTCTTCTATCAGGGCATCTACAGTTGTTTTAAATGTGTGGTCATCATCTTTCTGAATATATTTAAAGACTCCATAACCCTGTTCACATCTTTGAACACCGGTTCTTCTTATTACATCTTCAGAAGCACTATACCAGTTTGAAGAATAAACAATAACTTTGGATCCAGCTTCCTTTATTCCATCAAACATATTTTGAAGTACAGCAGCAGATGCATCAAACATATGAAAAGCAGAAACAGCAAAAAGAGGTTTATGTTCTTTTGCAAGTTTCACAGCTTCTTCAGGACTATCTGCCTGATGTATTTTATAACTTCGAAATTCGTCTCCTATAGCATTTCTTAAATCTTCTTTTTTAGATTCTATGTAGTAGTCATCATCATCGATAATTAAAATATCGTGGTCACCTTTGAAAGAAATGGCTGGATTTCTTTGAGGTGTCTGAAAAATATTTTGTGCAAAATTTATTCTCATCTTTATTTTTCCACCTCAAGATTTTTATTTGGATTAGTTAAAATTTCAATTAAATCATATGTATTTAAATCTTTTACACTATTGCTGTCTTTAAATTCGCTGGATTGATAACCGGACAATCTTAATTGACCCGACATTTGATTAATAAAATCATTTCTTACTTTTTGATCAGATAATTGTTTATTTATTGGAATATTTCCTACCAGTACATCTTTAAGATTATATTCCCTGATTAAATCTTCAAACAGAAACCGGTTTTTTCTGACAAACTTTTCTATACCCGGTTTATCATCAATTATTATATATTTGTTGCCTTGATCATCATAAATTAAAAATCCATGCAAACTTACAGTTGAAGGCTTTCCATCCTTATCAAATGTTCCGTTTTGAGCCTTAAAATCATCTGAATTTGTCCAGTTAGTGTTAGAAAGGCTAATTCCGACAGGTAATAAATAAGGATTGTTCGGGTTTTTTCTTTGAGTGTCTGTGGTAATTCCAAGAGCTTTTTTGAATTCTTCAAAGCTAAATTCGGGAATTTGTTCCTGAATTTTTGGCATTATGGAATTTAAAAGGTATTCTTGTGTTCTCCAGTGACCGCCGCCCATTGACGATAAGTCAGGCTCATCTGTAATAACAGGAAAAATACCGGGAATTTGTCCGTTTGAAACATTTATTCCAGGTATAAGTAAAATAACACTGTTAAAACCGGCTTTTTCACCTGAAAGATTAACTCTATTTAATATATTTTCAGAATATTCATCTTTAAGTTCCTGTTTTATTTCATCAACAGTAAATAAAGTTTGTTTTGAAAGATTTTCAAGTGATTTTTTAAATTCTTCTCTGGTTATATCATCAATAATCTTAAGCTGCTCCTGATTTCTGTCATTTTGAACTTTAAAATTACTATTTAACCCGGTAAATACAATTTTTCCTGCTTCTCTTGGTTTTTGAGTTCTTTGAGCTGCAAGCAGTCTTGTTGTTGCTATTTTTGCAGGAGATACACTAACATAATTTACACCTGCGTTATAGCTATTTTCGATACTTTTATTATTACTTCCCTGTTCTCCGCATAAACTAAATTCTATATTAGGTTTAATGTTTCTGGCAGAACTTATTCCCTGTTGCATAAACTTAATTACACCAGGATATAAGACAGTAAATGGATTATCTTTAATAATTCCTTTTTCCTGATATACTTTCAGAGTTTTTTCAGAATCATTTCTACTTAGTCCAAGAAGGAATTGTGTCAAATCATTTGAGCCGATACTAAAAAAGTCAGCATCTTTAGCTAATTCATCGGCATTTGAAACTGCATCGGGAATTTCTAACATAGGGCCAATCTTAAAATCATTACTGAGATTTTCTATATCTGTTTTACTTTCAAAAGATTCAGCCAGAGTTTCTTTTATGGTTTCTCTTATAATGTTTGAAAGATACTTAAATTCTTCTTCTGTACTTATCATAGGTAACATAATTTTGGGTTTGCAATTTACCTGCATATAAGCTTTTACAACAGCCCTGGTTTGCATTTTATAAACATCAGGATTAGCTATTCCAAATCTGCTGCCTCTGTTACCCATCATTGGGTTTGTTTCTTCTACTTTCTGCACCTGGGAAAGAAGCTGTTTGGCATTATGAAGTTCTTCTTCCTGAGCTTTTGTCAGTTGGGCATATTCTGATACGGCTTTTAAATATGAAATTTTACTGATAAGTTCTTTTGAATCAGGTAAAAATTCATCTAAAGGCATATCAAGTAATCTTATTGTTACAGGTTTACCTTCAGCCTTTTTAAATATTTCTACAAAATCAATGTATTGTAATTTTTCAAGTTCGTTTAAAGCATTTTCTCTTTCTTTACTTCCGTTTTCAGTTAAAATAATCTTTCTGACAAATGGTAATCTTTCATTATTAAAAAACATATGTTCTGTTCTGCAAAGTCCAATTCCTCTGGCTCCCATTTGTACTGCAAAGTCTACATCTTTTGGTGTATCTGCATTTGCCAGTACTTGTATTTTTGAAATTTCATCTGCCCAGTTAAGAAGATCAAAAACTTCTTTAAAAGGTTTATTTTGTATAGTTTTTAAACCGCCTTCTATTATTTCTCCTGTTTTTCCATCTATTGAAATTAAGTCGCCTTCTTTAATAATCTTATTATCAGTTTTTATATAGCCTAAATGCTCGTCTATAACAACATTTTGGCATCCTACTATACAGGGTTTTCCTGAACCTTTTGCAACAACTACCGCATGACTTGAAGATCCCGAATTTATCGCTATAATTCCTTCAGAATTCATTATTGCAGCTACGTCATCTGCATTGGTTTCATTTTTTACTAAAATTATCTTTTCACCTTTTTGAAGCATGTCTTTAGCTTTTTCAGTATCAAATACAGCTTTTCCACAGGCAACGCCGGTACTTGCTCCTATTCCGCTGATAAATAAACGATTTTCCTGAATAGCTTTATTTTTGTCCTGAGGATCAAATTCTTCAAATAAAGTTTTATCAAGATCATCTGCAGTAATTTTGTTTATGGCATCTGTTTTAGTTATTAATCCTGTTTTGCACATATCAACAGTTGATTTAATCTTTGCCTGAGGAGATTCATCGAGTTTATGTGCTGAACTTATATAAAGTTTTCCATTTGTAATGTTAAAGTGAATGCATTGAGGTTCTTTAAAGAGAGCTTCAATTTTTTTAGAATATTCAATTAAATTATTATATATTTGAGGATTTAATTTTTCTAATGCATTAATTTCTTTTAATCTTGTTTTTCCATCCAGAAGATAATAACCGGTTTTTTTATCTAGAAAATATCCGTTTATAACAGATTTTCCGCTTTGAAGATCTCGCGTATTTATTATACCCATTGATGAAGTATGTTTTGTATCGTTAAAATTAACTGATTCTACAATAATATTTGTACGAAATTTTTCTATAGTTTGTACTAATTGTGTTTCAGAATCTTCGGGAAAATCTTTGCCAGTTTCTTCTTTAATTAATTGTTTATATGCTGATATAACTTCGTTTTTTACTATATTACCTGATAAATAGGCATAATTGTTATTTTGGTGTTTTTTTTGTATATCAGACAATGTTTTATTAAATTTTTCAGGATCTATATCCAGAACCGAAATGCCATAACTCTTTATTGCTCTGCTATAAAGATCATAAACATATTTTTCATTTTCATCATTTTGTCCTGACAAAAAAAGCATGCTTTTCGCCGTATCAGCATTAAATCCGATATATACCTGTTTTTCTTTATTTTTCACATTTAAAATAAGCGGATTTGAAGAATCTCCAAATTTCTTTTTAAGTTCGGTTTCCAAATTGTTTATTTGTTTTTTTACTTCTTCCGAACTATTGGTATCATTGAATTTTTCTATAACAAATCCTGGATTAACGGTGATATCGGCGGATGATAGCTTTAAAAGATTTGCAGTGGAGTTGTCAAAATTATTTATATTAATATTATTTAAATCAGCATTTTGGAAAGAGCATACTTTAAATGAAGAACTTCCCTTAAAATTAACCAGATACCTGTTAATTAAGGAATATTCTTTCATAGGTGCTGAACAGTAAGATGGCAACTTTGTTCCATTCTTTTTTAAACTGACCTTACCATCCAAACCTTGTTTGTAGTTATTTTGTTTTACTTCATAGTTAACTATATTTATCATGTTCTTATTAAAAAAAGTCCATGCAATTTATTGTTTTTTATAATGAAAATAACAATAAATTTGTAACAAATTTTAACTATTAACAGGGTTTTTATCTAACAGTTCTTTTATTACAGCTACAGTTTCTTCAGATAAGAATCTAAATTCATTAATAATAAACTGTTTTAAATCATCATCATCATCAATAAGCAGTTTTTCTGCAACAGGAACTTGATTTTTCTGTGGTAAATATTTAATTTTTCTAGCAATAGCGAGTTTTAGTTCATTATTAGCATCTACAAGAAGTTTTTCTACAATAGAAACTTGTTTGTCTTTTGGTAAGTGGTTGATATTACCAATAACAGCAAGTTTTAGTTCGTTATCAGCATCAGCAAGAAGTTTTTCTACAATAGAAACTTTATTTTCTTCAGGCAGATTGTAAAGATCATCAATAATAGCAATTTTTACATCATCATCAGCATTATCAAGAATTTTTTCTACAATAGAAACCCTGTCTTCTTCTGGCAAATCGTGTAAATCATGAGCAATTGCTATCTTTACTTTACTACCAGCATTAACAAGAAGTCTCTCTATAATAGGTACTAATATTTCTTCCGGTAATTCAAAATCAATATTATTATAAATAGCTGTTTGTATGTCATTATCAGCATTAACAAGGAGTTTTTCTATAACAGGTATTACTAAATTATCAGGAAAATTGCCTAGATCGTCAATAACAGCCATTTTAACTTCCTTATCAGCATCAACAAGAATTTTTTCTGCAATAAAAGCAGGATCTTCTATTGATAAATATTTTAAATTACGGGCAATAGCTATCTTTATCCTGTTATCAGCATTAATAAGAAGTTTTTCTATAATAGGTATTACATTTTCTTTTGGTAAACAAGGAAGATTATTAGCAACAGATCTTTTTAGACTGTTATCAGCAGTATTTAGAATATTTTCCGCAATAGAAAGCTGTTTATCTTTCGGTAAATATTTAAGTTTATACATAACTTTAATTTTTAAATCATTATCAGCATCAATGAGAACTTTTTCTGCAATAGAAACTATTTTATCTTTAGGCAAATATTCAAGATTATTAGCAACAGCCTGTTTTACATCGTTATTAGCATTGTCGAGGATTTTTTCTGTAATAGAAACTTTTTTATCTTCCGGTAAATGTTTTAAATTATGAGCGACAGCGATTTTCACATCATTGTCAGCATCAATGAGAATTTTTTCTGCAATAGAAGCTTTTTTATCTTCCGGTAAGTACTCAATATTACAAGCAATAGAAGCTTTTACTGTACTATCAGCATCAACAAGAAGTTTCTCTATAATAGAAATCATTTTGTCTTCAGGTAAACAATAAAGATTATTAATAATAGCCTGTTTTACTTCATTATCAGCATTAATAAGAAGTTTCTCTATAATAGAAAATCGTTTATCTTTTGGTAAAAATCCATAGCTATTAATAATGGTAACTTTTACTTTGTTATCAGCATTATCGAGAATTTTTTCTATAATATCAGTTCTATCATTTTCTGAAATATTATCAACATTAATAAGCTTGTTAATATTATTAATAATAGTCCTTTTTATATCATTATCAGAATTAGGAATCAGCATTTTTATAACAGGAATTCTGGTTTTTTCCGGTAAATATCCAAAATTATCAAGAACAACTTTTTTTACCTTACTGCTAGCATTATCAAGAAGTTTTTCCGCAATAGAAAAGTTGTTATATTTAATAAAATTTTCGAGATTACTGGCAACAACTATTTTAACATCATCATCAGCATTATCGAAAATTTTTTCTACAATAGAACTTCTATTTTCTTTTGGAAGATAACAAAAGTTATTTAGAATAGCTTTTTTTACCTTATAATCAGCATCAATAAGAAGTTTTTCTGTAATAGGCAGTATTTTATCTTTCGGTAAATAACCAATTATATTAGCAATAGCAAATTTTACCTTATAATCAGCATCAATAAGAAATTTTTCTACAATAGAACTTCTATTTTCTTCCGGGAGATGACGAAGATTGTAAATAACAGCTTTTTTTATTTCATTATCAGCATTATTGAGAAGTTTTTTCGCAATAAAAGTTCTATTTTCTTCCGGTAAACACTCAAGACTATTAACAATAGCAATTTTTAATTCATTATTAGCATCAATGAGAAATTTTTCTACAATGGAAACAGTTTTATCTGCCGGTAAAAATTTAAATTTATCAATAATAGCCATTTTTACTTCATTATTAGCATCAATGAGAAGTTTTTCTACAATGGAAACAGTTTTATCTGCCGGTAAAAATTTAAATTTATCAATAATAGCCATTTTTACTTCATTATTAGCAATTTGAATAAGTTTTTCTGCTCCTTCAACTGTATTCTGAGGAGGTAAACATTCAAGACGGTTAACAAGTTCCATCTGACGTTCTTTATTATCCTTAGAAATTTTTAATAATGCATTAAAATAATCCCACTGCTTTTTGTCTTCCTGGAAATAATATCTTGGTACACATTTTTCATCTATTAAAGCGTCTACGGTTGTTTTTAATGTAAGGTCATCACCTTTCTGAATATATTTAAAAACTCCATAAGCCTGCTCACATCTTTGAACACCGGTTCTTCTTATTACATCTTCAGGAGCATTATACCAGTTTAAAGAATAAACTATAACCTTGGATCCGGCTTCTTTTATTCCGTTAAACATATTTTGAAGTACGGCACCAGATGCATCAAACATATGAAAAGCAGAAACAGCAAAAAGAGGTTTATGTTCCTTTGCAAGTTCCACAGCTTCTTCAGGACTATGCGCTTCATACATTGTATAATTTTGAAATTCATCTCCCAAAACAGTATTTAAATTATCTATTTTAGAACGTCTATTAGAGCGAGTATCATCAATAATCAAAATATCATGATCACCCTTAAAAGAAACAGGGTTGTTTCTTTGAGTTGTTTGAAAAATATTTTGTGCAAAGTTTATTCTCATCTTTATTTTTCCACGTCAAAATTATCAGAAGAAGCACTTTCATCCAGTAATTTTTTTATTGCAATTTGATTTTTCTCTGGTAAATATCTTAAATTATCAACCATAGCTTGATTTACTTCGGCATCATTTAATTTAATAAGTTTTTCTGCAATAGGGACTTGCTTTTCCTCCGGTAAACAGTCAAGATTATAGGCAATAGCTTGGCTTACTTCATTATCATTTAATTTAATAAGTATTTCTGCAACAGAAACACGATTTTCTTCAGGTAAACATTCAAGATTATTAGATATAATTTGATTTACTTTGATATCATTTATTTGAATAAGTATTTCTGCAACAGTAACTTGATTTTCTTTCGGTAAACAGACAAGATTATTGGCAATAGCTTGATTTACTTCGGTATCATTTATTTGAATAAGTTTTTCTGTAAAAGGAGTGCGATTTTCTTCCGGTAAACATTCAAGATTATTGGCAATAATTTTATTTACTTCGGTATCATTTATTTGAATAAGTATTTCCGCAACAGGAACTTGATTTTCTTCCGGTAAACATTCAAGATTATTGGCAATAATTTTATTTACTTCGGTATTATTTATTTGAATAAGTTTTTCTGTAAAAGGAGTGCGATTTTCTTCAGGTAAATATCTTAAATTACCGGCAATAATTTTATTTACCTTGGTATCATTTAATTTAATAAATATTTCCGCAACAGGAACTTGATTTTCCTTTGGTAATAGAATGATTCTTTGAGCAATAGATTTTTGTATCTCCTTATCAGCAATTTGAATCAGTTTTGTTACTCCTTCAACAGTATGTTTAGCAGGTAAACAATCAAGACGGTTAACAAGTTCCATCTGCCTATCTTTGTTATCTTTTGCAATATTTAACAAGGCATTAAAATAAACCCACTGCTGCTCATCATTTTGAAAATAATATCTTGGGACAAGTTTTTCTTCTGTTAGAGCATTTACAGTTGTTTTTAATGTAAATTGATCATCTTTTTGAATATATTTAAAGACTCCATAAGCCTGTTCACATCTTTCAACACCGGCTTTTCTTATGACATCATGAGAAGCTCTATGCCAGTTTCCTGAATACACAATAACCTTGGATCCTGCTTCCTTAATGCCGTTGAATAAATTTTGAAGTCTATCAGGAGATGCATTAAACATATGAAAAGCAGAAACAGTAAAAAGAGGTTTATATTTATTTGCAAGTTCTACAGCTTCTTCAGGACTATCTGCTTCATATATTTTATAATTTTGAAATTCATCTGCCATGACATTCTGTAAAATTTCCTTTTTGCTATGTCTGAAATGAGGCGCATCATCAACAATCAGAATATCGTGGTCACCTTTAAAAAAAATAGGATTATTTCTTTGAGGTGTCTGAAAAATATTTTGTGAAAGATTTATTCTCATTAATATTAACCTGTATAAAAATTTTTAAATAAAAAATCGTTCCATATTTTTATTTAAAAAAAGCACATATTTTTAATTGTTTTTATAATGAGATAATTAATAAATTTGTTACAAATTTTAATTAAAAGATTTCTGAAATAGGATCGCGGTTAATACATTCCATTGCGATGGATGCATTTTCTGCTACTCTTTTTGGCACATTCGGAATTATAGTTAGCTGTCTTAAAAGATCTATAGTTCTTTTAAATATTCTAACCAGATCACCCTCTCCAATATCAAGGCCTTTCACGAGTTCATCCCATTCTCCGCCCTGAGCCCAGAATTCTACAAATGGTGATAACTGTGGATTAAGAAGAATTGGAGTTTCAACATTATGATTTGTCTGGATTTTCCAGACTTTTTTCATTATATCCCTTGCATCAGCAAGTTTTTTTCTTGCCATGCCGCTTAACTGAAACTTTGCATATAAACCCTGTTTCGGCTCTTCAGTAGCAACAGCGCAAACAACGGCTGCAAGTTCAGAAGGAGATAAATCATCCAGAATGCCGCTCATTATAAGTTCTGCAAAAAACAGTTCATTTTCAGACCTGATACTGGCAGTAGTGACGCCCTTATTTGTAGGATAATTATCTTTTAAATAGCCCATATCAATCAAAACATTCATTAAATTTACAAACTGTCTCCAGTAAATATCTTTTTCAAATTCAATAACCTCGCTAATTCTTTTATAACGGCGGTTAAATCTCTCTAAAATCTCAAGATTCTTTATATGTTTTTTGTAATGCTTGCAGAAGTTACATTTTGACTTTTCAAGCTTTCTTAAAAGATCCTTTGTTTTTGTTTCATATTCTGCAACTTCGGGAGCATTTTTTCTTCCTGCTCCTTTAGCTTGTTTTCTTAAAGTGTTTGTCAGTTTTCTATGTTGAACATAAGTATTTTTAAGCTTGTTATATTCGATAATATCATTATTTGTCAGTGAATAAGGACATTTAAGATTATTTATATCATCAATAACTTCTTTAATCTTTGTTTGTTCAGTATAAAGAGGCTTAAGTCTTTCAGTTGAACTAAAATAACCGAAACTTTTTAAAATAAGTTCCCTTGCATCTTCAAGTTTAAATCTTTGAAGCAGATTTAAAACCATAGAATAACTGGGGGTAAATTTGCTCCCTAAAGGATCAGATGCAGAAGATGCCAGTTCTGCGACTTCATCAGGTGATTGAAATGAAGTTCCGACGATAGTTACATATCCGACTTCATCCATGCCTCTTCTTCCTGCTCTGCCAGACATTTGCAAAAACTCACTGGCCGTTAATATTCTATGTCCTTCATCAGATCTCTTGCTTATGGAGCTGATAACTGTACTTCTTGCCGGCATGTTTATTCCGGCAGCCAGAGTTTCTGTAGCAAAGACAACCTTAATAAGTCCCTGCTGAAATAATTTTTCAATAAGAACTTTCCAGCCCGGCAAAAGTCCGGCATGATGACTTGCTACGCCGGAATAAAGATATTCAAGATGCTTGCTTTTTGCCAGATATGGAGTGTCCAGAACCTGTTCATCTATTATCTGTAAAAGTCTTCTTTCTTCAAATTTGTTTAGAAGTTTTAATTTAGCACATTCTGCCATATTATCATCACATTTTTTGCGGCTGAATGTGAAATATATTGCAGGCAGCATATCGTTTGTATGTAATACTTTTATTAAATCAACAGGAGAAGTTTCTTTTACCTTTTTACCCCCTCTGAATAAAGGTTTTTCAGGTTTAATTTTTGTATTAAGCTTTCCTCCGGGTGAAAAAAGCGGTAAAATTTTATCAGGATTTTGCCTTGAAAAATAAAAATGCCTGAGCGGTACAGGTCTAAAATCAGTATTTACTAATTTTGTTTCTCCATGAACAGAGTTAATCCATTCAGTCAGTTCTGAAGCGTTTGCAATTGTTGCAGAAAGAGCAACAATCTGAATATTATTCGGGCTGTAAATAATACTTTCTTCCCACACAGTGCCTCTTTGTTCATCGTTCATGTAATGAACTTCATCGAGAATAACATACTGAACATTTCTAAGATTTTCTTCAATTTTGCCCAGATTTGTCCCATAAAGCATATTTCTATAAACTTCTGTGGTCATAACAACAATCTGGCCATCTCTATTTATAGTTGTATCACCTGTTAAAAGTCCTACTTTATTTTCACCGTAAGCTTTTTTAAAATCGTTAAATTTTTGGTTGCTGAGTGCTTTTAGCGGAGTTGTATAGAATACCCGCTTGTTGTTTTGTAAAGCTTTTTTTACGGCAAATTCAGCAATAACTGTTTTGCCGGCTCCTGTCGGAGCACAAACAACAACGCTTTTACCTGTATTTATATAATCTATGGCCTCAAGCTGAAATTCATCGAGCTTAAAACCAAATCCCAGTTCTTTTTCATCAATCGAATATTTTTTCATACTCTCTATTGTAGCATTAACTGCCTGACATTATATGGTTAATTATTTAACTCATATAACCAGCTTTATAACTGTAAAAAATTTAATTCAAAAATTTGTTGTTAATAAAGTTTTTAACGTAGTCTTCTTCGTCCTCTTTTGATGAAATTTTTCCATCTACTTTTGACTGAAGAAGTTCTCTGAAGATTTCTCCAAAAACAGGTCCCGGAATAAGGCCTGCTTCTATAAGAGTTTTTCCTGTAGTGTAAATACTAATGTTTTTAAGTTCTGTTTGAAAGAGATTGATTTTTTCCTCTATAACAGGATCATCTGTACATGTTAGTACAATTAAGACAGACTCTGTGAGATAACCTTCAAGAAGCTCATAGATCTCAAATCTTGTCTCAGCTGCCTTAAGAAGATTTAACCTTTTTATTAAACTTTTTGCTCCAAGCAAAATTTCTGTTTCCATTCCGGAAAAATAAAGCCTGTTGGATACTTCAACTATTTTTTCATTTTCAAAGCCTGTCAGTAAAATCCCGAGATAAATCAACCAGATAAAATCCTTTGAAATTAGGGATTTATAATATTTTTGAATAAAATCCCAACATTTTTTAGAAATATCAGTAATATTTTCAGGAATATTTATGTTTATATCTATAAGATTATAAGCTTTTTCGGCTATAAACATATTAAAACATTCGGTTTTATTAAGATTAAAAGTTTGTTTTACTTCTGATTTTATTCTTTCACCTGCAAGATTATTAAAAAGACAACTGTCTATGCAGGTTTCCAAAAGTCTTTTTGTTGCTTTTTCCACGCAGTAATTAAATCTTGTACTGAATTTTATTGCCCTTATTATTCTTGTTGGATCATCAACAAAGCTTAAGGGATGAAGTATTCGTATTTTTTCATTCACTATGTCGTTATAACCATTTAAAGGATCTATAAGCTTGCAAAAACTGTTTTGATTCAATGATAAAGCCATTGAATTAATGGTAAAATCACGTCTTACGAGATCATCATAAATATTACAGCCTATCTCTTCGACTGTTGGCAAACTGGCAGGCTTTAAATAACTTTCTTTTCTTGTACTTGCAATATCCAGTTCAATATTTTCACCGTCTATTAAAAAAATTACCTTTGAAGTCTTAAATTCTTCGTGAATTTCTTTAATTATGCAAATTTCAGGATATTCTTTCTGAAGAAATTTACTGAATTCAACGGCATTTTCTTCAACTGTAATATCAACATCAAAAAAGTGATTATTAAAAGAAACAATATTATTACTCTTTGCACTTATAATAATATCTCTTACAATTCCCCCCACTAAATAAACAGGAAGTGATATTTTATCTGCTGCTGTATAACAATATTTAAGCGCTTTTCTTAGTTTTAAAGGAATATTTTTTTCGAATTCTTCCTTTAAATATTGTTCATCAGTATTTATTGCAAAGCTTTTATTTAAAATTAAATATTTAATGTTTTTTTTATCTTTGCCAACGAAAATACCCTTATTAAGACCCGGTCCAAGATATCTTTTTAACTCAGATTTATCTATATTATCAACATTTATATCTGCATTATCTGTTAAAGTTGCTATAAGATTTATTGGATAGTTATCCAGACCAAATTTTAATATTCTTGTTAAATCTTCTTTAACAGCGAAGCTTATTATTTCTCTGTTTTCATCGAGAATTCCAAGACAATAATCCTCCGAAGGAATCATTTTTTCACATTCCCTGAGACTTAAATTATTATCTGCCGCTAAAACTTTTCTTACTTCATATTCACCCATAAAGCTATTTTATAAAGCTTGGTTAAAAATATCAAAATTATTTTTAATATTTGTTAGTTTTAAAAAAATCGCATCGGCAAATTAAGTTAATAATTCGTAAAAATGGTGATTATACGTTGACTGAATTCAAAAAAAATGTTAATCTAATTGAAAATTCAGCATTATTTGTGGATTGAAATTAAACCGTCAGCGGACGGTTTTTTATTTTTGTCTGAAATATGTTTTTAAGAAGTGTAAAGCTGTTTATTAAATTTTATTCCTGTTTCAGGAAAAAAGAACCAAAAACATGCTTAAATTTGACATTTTCCTGTTGAAGAAAATTTACTCTTGAAATCAGTTTATGATTTTCACTAAGAAGTTTTTTTACCTGATTTGCAAGAATTTCATTGTCTCTTGTTAGCTTTCCGGCATCTATAGAAGGATTAAAGATATTTGTATCTTTAACCTTGTTTGCAATATCACTTGTAATTTTTTGAGCTATTGATTCAGCCAGAAGAGCCAGTGTCTGGGATGTAATATCTACAGTAATTTTTTTAAAATCATCCGATGCAAGATTGTCATTTACCTGAAGAGTTGCAGGCCTTACAGTTGGCATATTAGATGAATTTATTACTCCTTTATTTAAAATCAGCATTATTTCTTCATCGTTTTTGCCATTACCTTTTAAAATTATGCCCTGATTAAGCTTGGATACCGCGAGATCATCAAAATATTCAATCCCTTCATCATCTTCATAGACAGGATCAATTCGCCAGTTTTTTAGATAGTAATTAATCTCATTAATATCAAAAAAATAATTATTTTCTTCAATTTTATCTATTAACTGTTCTAGTGTGTACATTCCAGACCTATTAATTCAACTTAGCGTGTATTTAATACCAAAAAATACTTTCGGTTTAAATTATATCGTATAAAATCTTACAAGAACATCTCCCAAAAATATTTTATTTATAATAAATTGGTGAATTAAACCTTTTATCAACTTCTTAATACCTCAAATAAGCCCCGATACTTTCATACTTTCGAAGTTCTTCAGCAGCTTCATCTTCTACGAGATTAACTTCTCCCCCATTTTTTAAAGTAAGCCTTATTGCTTCTTCGACAAGATCAGTACGTTTCATATTTCCGTTACATTTAGGGCAACCGGCCTGATATTGGGTTTTTTCAATATAATAACATCCATCACATCTCCAGCCTTCAAAAGAAAAATCTTTGACAGCAGTAAGAAGGCTAATTCTACCCTCTTTTGCAAGTTGAATAGTGTCCTGCATGCCTAATGTTTGAGTTCCTCCACTTTGGGCAAGAGTAATTTCATCTTTTACAACTTTTAATTCCTTTTCTTTTTCAGTTTTTCTGAGATCTTCCAAAATTGTTTCCAGAATTTTGCCTGTATTTTCTCTCATATAAAGATTATCTACATCTATAACCTTCACATTAACCCGTTTAGGTAAATCCAGCCTGAAGTTTTTAACTTCCTGCTCCTGACCTATAAGAATTACGTTATTAAATTGTTCTTCATCAAATAATTTTACGGCAGCTTTTGCAGTTTCTTCATAGTGCTTGTGTATCTGATCTTTAATATGTCTTTGATATCTTGCCTGAGCCCAGCCGCCCTGTTCATGATATCTATGCACAATATCAGTAATATCTTTTTCACTCATAATGGAACCGCCAAGCTTAAGGCTGAATATTCTTGAGTATTTGGAATCAAACATAATTACAAGGGTATTTTCAAATTCTTCTGCCTGATAGGCAAGCTGCTTAAGGTGAGGGAAAGAATCAACGGAAAAACTGTTTTCAAAGGGCAGAAGTGATTGAAATGTTTCAAAGATACCTAGTTTATTGCAGGCAAAAACAGCTGTTCCATGAGCCCGGGTTTTAAGATTGTTTTCCATATAATTTAGAATTTTTTCTTCATCTTTTTGAAAACATACTAATTTATCCCTGTCATTTTTTTCTTTTATTTTATCTTCAGCGTTTCTAAAAGAATCTTTTAGAAATATTCTATTTTTTTCCGCTTGTTCAAAAAGATTTTCATGCGAATTAATACTTAAATACAACGTAATAAAGGGATAATCTGTTTCTGAAAGATCCGAAAGATATTTTATCTTTTCTTCTAAAACTTTATTAATGGCAGCCATTTATAAAACCCTCCCTGAATGAGAACTGGCTTATAATAAAGTTAAAATCGTTGTTTTATAATACCCAACTAGACAAAGACCGCTACATAAATATAATTTTTAAAAAATATAAAAAATTGTGGCTGACGGCCGGTGACGATGCCTGTAACTAGATTACAAGAGAAGGTACTAGAGGTAGAGAAAAAGTAAACTTGCTGCCTTTATTTTCTTCACTTTCAACACTAATTGAACCACCATGAGCTTCTATTATTTGTTTTGAAAGATAAAGTCCCAAACCTGTTCCAACCTGTCTGAATCTTTTGGCTTGACTTGTGTATTTATTAAACAGCCTGGAAATGTCCTGTTTAGATATTCCCTTACCGTTATCTATAAATGAAATTTGAATTTCATTATTAACAATTTCACTTTTAATAACAATTTTGCCATATTCATGAGTGTAAGATACAGCATTAATCAATAAATTTGTTATTACTCTTTTAAGTTCCAAAATATCTACTGAAACAATTATACTGATTTCCATAAATTCAAATGAAATCAAATGATTTTTATCTTCTATAAGATATTTTAATTCATTACAGCAAGTCTTTATAAGGCTGATAATATCTGTATCCTCTTTGTTAAGGCTAATATTTCCATTTTCATATCGATATGTAGAAAGCAAATTATCAACCATACTAAACATATATTTGCTTGAATAAAGGGTATCCCTAACAATATCAGTTTGTTCATTTGTTAATTTACCAAAATTGCCTTTTAATAATAGTTCCATTGCCATTATTTCTGCTCTTATAGGAGTTTTTAGATCATGAGTCAAGGTTGCAACAAATGTTTCTTTTTGTTTTTCTACTTCCTTATGTTCTGTAATATCCCTCAAAACAAGAACATAACCTTCTGTTTCTGATTCGTTTTCAAAAACTTTGGAATAATTAATCTGATAAATTTTTTCACCGTTTTCATTTTTAACTGAAATTTCACTAAAAGAATTTAAACCAAAAAACTCAAGACTAGAGCAATAATTAGGTTCTCTGCAATAACAGTTAAAAAATTCATAAAAATCCCTGCCCAGAATATCTTCCTTATTTGAACCAAACCATTGAATAAATCGTTCATTACAGGAAATTATTTTAAATGATGAATTAAGCATAACAATTCCATCAGCTGAAAATCTGAATATCAAATCGAGCTTGTTTTTTTCTTCTCTCAATTGATCCTGGAGGTCTTTGATTTCAAGGGTATTTATGATTCGTGCCTTCAATTCATCAATATTAAAAGGTTTTACTATATATTCATAAGAACCTAAATTAAGTCCTTTAATTATGTCATCTGTTTCATTAAGCGCAGTAATAAATATAACAGGTATATCTTTTGTTTTTGGATCGGACTTTAAATATTCAATTACTTCAAAACCGCTCATTTCAGGCATCATTACATCAAGAAGAATAAGATCAAAAGTTTCCTTACTGACAGCTTTAAGAGCCTGCTTGCCGGAATATGCAATAAAAGAACTTTGATTTATCTGTTCCAGAATTTCTTTTAAAAGTTCTGCGTTCATTGGATTGTCATCAACAACAAGAATTTTATGCCATTTATATTGAGAATCAAGAATTTTTTCAGAGTGGTCTGAGTAAATATTTTGATATTCACAGGAATTACTTTTCTCAGTTCGAGTTTCTAAGTGACTTTCTACAAGTGAAACAAAAGTTGAAATATCGATAGGTTTGGAAATAAAACCTGAACAACCTGCCCCGAAAGCTTTTTCCCTGTCACTATCCATTACCATAGCTGTAAAAGCAACAACAGGAATTTTTTCTGTTAAAAGATCCTGCTTTAATATCCTTGTTGCACTTAAACCATCCATTACAGGAAGGCTTAAATCCATTAAAATTAAATCAGGACTTTTTAATCTTGCTAATTTTATTCCATCCGAAGCATTTTCAGATTTAAGCACGTTATGTCCGGCTACACTAAGTAATTCAGTAGCCATTTCCAGATTCATCAGGTTATTTTCAATAATAAGAATATTTGCCATAAAATGCACACTTTATAGATTATATTTTCTATAAAGAATGTTATCACTAAAAATAAAAATCTAATATGGGTATTTTATTAAATATTCTTAATCTTTTTATACAATTCAAAAACATCTTTTGAATTGTACTGTGGTGAAAATTTTTGTACATTTTGTCCTGATTGAATTGTAAAATCCTTTTTACTATTGTCAGGAATTGCTTTTGTTTCTTTATCAGTTAAGTATTTACTTTTTATAAAGCCTGCTGTCGGAGTAGATAGAAAAGGAACAACCATACGCCTTGCAAATACAGTTGTTATAAATAAAGTAATAAATAATTTGAATCCGTTTGAACAAACTGAATAATGATTTAATGCGGATTTCATAGGCATTCTGCCAAGGACTTCTTTACAGGCAGCTTCTTTTTTAATTAAATTTTCATCTATAATATCAAGGTTTTTTCTGTATTTTTCAGGATATTTTTCTACTATTTTTCTTAATTCTTTTTCTGCTTCGGCTAAATTAATCTGTCTTTCGAGATCATAACATGTTTTTCCTTCTTTTTTCAGGATATCTTCTGCAGTCTTGCGCATATATTTTGTTAATGCTTGTCTCTGTTTACCAAATAATTTTTCTGCAAGCTTATCCTGAATTGAATTGGTTAAAACTAAATAACCAAGAATCCATTGAGTGGCAATGTTATATACTCCATTTGAAAAATCAAGCGCTGCAACAAATTTTCTCTTTTCTTTAGGAATTTTCTCATTAGTAATACTTTGCCAGACATAAAAAATACATCTGACTCCATCTCTCAGAAGATTCCCCACAACTAAAACTCTGGCTGCATTTGTAGTACTTTTAACAGCATAGTCCATTACTTTTTTTGAAGTTTTTGTTCTTGCTAGCCAATTTATAGGTTTTCCGACAGTTTGCACGTTCATAATTAAATCCCGCTACCTTTCTGATCATTTTTACAAAGCTGCGGGAAAAATTTTTCCATAAATCTTGGATATATCCAGTTTAATAAAACAACTACAAATGGTACTGTAGTTAATGCAAGTGTAATACTGGAGGTGTTTTTAAACTGTTTTAGATTTTCAATTCTTGTATAAAATACTTTAACGATCCCATTTTTTACAACTTGTTTAAGGTCCTGTGCTGATTTACCAGTAAAACTTTCTATTAATGCTTTTTTTGTTTCTTCATCGTATTTTATTGCATCATTAAATAATTTCAGGCAAATTCCTTTTTCTTTTGCTACTAAATTTTTTATATCTTCAATACTTTTCGGTGATTTTTTAAGTATGATTTCTTCAACTTTTTTAGCTACCTGTTCCGCTTTAAAAGTAATTAATTCATTAATTTCTGCTTTTCCCATTTTACGTAAAATAAGTTTATTAATTGCCCTTGTTTCAGCAGGATTAAAATTTGCGAGTTTCTGACAGTTAGTTGATAGATTCTCAAGATCTCCCAATTGTGAAAAAATAAAATCTTTTTTATGCTGTTTTAGTTCTTTTATAAATTTTTGTTTCATTGTATTTGATTCAAAATCTTTATATATCATATTTAAGATTCTGGCTTTTTTATGAGGTTCTAAATTAGTTAAAATATCCTTTACAGCTGTAAAATCAAGATGTTCTCCTAAAATTGGCTTATTATTAAAGCTCTCGTATTTAAATTTTTCAATATATCTTTCTGAATTTAAACTTAAAGTTAGCTGTGTAACGGTTGCTATGACTGCAGAAATAGGTTCTCTCCATGCAGAATATACTCTTGTTTCTTTATCCTCTTTAGATATTGGATTGTATGCAATAACAAAAGGACATACAAAAGCAGTACCAAAGTTTGCTACTAAAATATTAAACACATCTCCTTCAAACTTATTAATATAGTTGAAGAATTTTGTCATTCCGTTTTGATTTTTTTTAAAATTGTTTAATGCTTCTTTTGCAACTTTACGTGACATATCATTGGCAGAAAAGTTAATCTGTCTGCCTGATATATAATTATTATTAAGTGTTTTATATCCTGTATAGTCAGGAGTTGAATTATTGTTTATTCTCATGATCTCAATAAATTTATTTCATCTAACTTTTAATATAAAGATAAAACATAAATTAAATTGCCTGATTATTAAGACATGTTAAAAATATATTTTATGATTATAAACAAATCAAAATAATAAAATCGGATATAAATTATTTTATTAAAAAATAATTAGAATATTAATTTTAAAATAAATAGCAATTTTATTAATACTTTATTTTTATAAAATAAAGTATTAAATATGGAGTAAATAATTATGATTAACCAAATTCAAACTTTTAATTATGTGCATAACAAACAAATTGCTAATTCTAATCAAACAGTCAGTTTTAAAGGTATAAATATTGGTAATTTACCTGAAATAGAAGTTCTTGAAGGAGTATCTCCAAAATTTGTCGAAACAGTTGTAGAAGCAATTAAATCTTATCCAGCTGCATTAACAGACAAAATTTATCTTTATGATTTTAAAGTTGTTCTGGCAAAGGAAATTAAAGATGGACTTGAGCACTGTAAATGGTATACAGATATAAAAAAGGATAATCCTGAATATAATAATTTATTGGGATTAACCTATTATTCAGGAAGCTTTCCTTTTACTGAAAGTAATCCTAATGGAAATTTTATTTTTCTGGCTGATAAAGTAAAAGAAGCTAGTAAACTTGTTAACCATGAATGTTCACATGCTACTCTTTTAATCGATAAATTAGAAAGAAATCAGGATTTTCAGCAGGCAGTAAAAAGTGATATAGAGGAATTGGCTAAAAAAATGCAGCAAAATTTATTGCCTAACCAAAAAAGACTAATAGAACAAATTTTTTTAAATGAAAATAAAGATGAAGCGTTTAGAGAAATAGTTGCAGACACTCTTGCCTGGGGATGCCCTGGCGGTGGTGCTTATGGTTCTTTACTTTATGATAAAAATCGGGATGATTATTTAATGAAAAAATTATTCCCTAATTTAATAAGTACAATAAATAAACATTATGGTGAAAAAGGATTGGTTTACACTGTTTATTAATATTTTCTTATTATTTAAATTGTAGTTTTAAATTGCAGGATGGGCAAAACTGCCCATCAAGAATAATCTTGTCCTAATCAGACAGGCTTTTAATTATTAAATTCGGTTATTACAGTTTTACCACCTTATTTAACAAATTCATTTTACTTAATAAATTAGTTCTGATTTGTGATGGTTCAGTTATATTTTTAAGGCTTTCTTTTATTTCTCCGGCCATATTTTTAATATTTTCAGTCACTTCATTAGTAAGGTATAATTTTCGGACAGGCTTGGAAATATGTCTTTTAACATAGTCATCAACAAAGTTCATAGCGTTTATAAAATATTCATCTGCGGCTTCAACATGTCTTGGATAAACATCTTTAGTAAAATCTAAATGAGGTGCAATTGAAGGTCTATATGCTTCACCGGGTGGTATATCTGATTTTTTTAATTCTTTACATTCTTGTGTAACTTCAAGAAAAGCCCTATAAAATTCTTTTTCTCCTAATAGATCTATAAGATTTTCAATTTCTCCTGTAAAAAGTCCATCAGGATTGTATTTTCCATAATGAACCTTTATACCTTGAAGTTTGATTAATAAATTTTTGACATGTTTTCCATTTCGGCTTAATTCATTACCTTTAGAAGTGCTTCTTTCAAAGCTATCTTGAACGGATTCATTTAATTTAGGCCTAAAAGGAACAAGATCTCCATTAAACGATATATTTTGTAATTTAATTCCGTTAATATTGTTTAGCATTTTTTATCTCCCGAATTTATTATATTGTTTTAAAAACAATCACGATAGATTAATTGCATGATTTTTCTCTATTATTAATAATCATTAAGAAACTTGAAACTAAAAAGAGGGCTTTTTGCCCTCTTTTTTAATATTTAACCTGAGATTTATTTTCCTAAAAACGGAGTTATATTTAATATTCCAGCTGCTAATAAACCAACGGTTACTAATGAAATAAAGACTTCAAAAATTATGTTCATACCCAACAACTATCTACCTCATAAACTAATTACAAATTATTTAATAATATAATATAACACATTAGAAATTTATTTTTCCAAGAATCACAGGTCCTTCTGCGTTAATAATATTGTATGATAAAAGAGATTCTCCAGGAAGTAAAGATCTGTTTCTGGATTTTATTAAGGTTTGTGCAACCTTCATAATGGCTGCGGTTACATCAGAAAGAGCTTTTATGCCAATATTACCTGCATTTACATTTAATGAATTCTGGGTAATAACTTCAGGGGTATAAAATACTCTGTTAAATGCCAGAGGATTTATTTCCATTCTGCCTGAAATATGAACTATCCTTGCTTCCGGATTTATATCAGCAAGATCGCCAATGTTTATAAAACCATTATTTCCTATCACAAGTTCTGATTTTTGAGGATAATCTGCGACAATTACAATTTCAGCTTCATGCAGATGCTTTAAAATATACAATTGATCCTGAGGCTTGTCTGTGTAAGCTGCATAAACTACTGCACCCATTGTTTTAAGCAAACTAAGAATAGTCTCCATTAATTCACCGCTTCCGACAAGAAGTATACGCGAATTTAATATATTCAAATCAGCCTGAAAACATCTTTTAATTACCAGATGAGCAAAGTATTTATTTAACATAAGATTTTTATCATCAGGATCAACAGCTATAACTGGTATTTTTCTTTGAGCACATCCTTTAAGATCAACCCCTTCAATATTTGTAAAATCAAAATTTTTGGGGAACATTGATATAATACAGTTTTCATTTAATTGTGATATAAACTCGGAGTCAATGTAAGAAACGCCGTCTCCTTTTATTACAATATCCAGCTTGGATAAAATCTGCGGATTTTCTTTCTCTATAAAAACTATACGATTTTTTAAATCAAGTTCATTAATAAAAAAAGAAGTTTTATTAACAGTTTCTATGTCTCTTGCAGGCACATAGATATTTGCAGCTCCAGCCAGACTTGCCATTACAGGAGCAAGAGCAGGTTCAATTAGTGAAACAGGTAAGAGAATATTATAATCAGTAAGATCAAGTTTAAAATCTTTTATGCTCTGTTCAATTAGTCTTATTAACTTATAATTTTTATTTTTTCCCAAATTTCTTACCTTTATCCGTTGACCATTAATTGTATTTTAGCAATAGACAAAGAATAATGAAATTTGTAACGATTTTGTATAAAAATTGTGGCTAAGCCACATTCTCAGGTTAACGTCTTAAGAATTTTATTAAGCACCTGAATAAGTTACATCTGACTACCAGCATGAACCGACTGAATCTTCAGCACATACTTTTCCATTTATCCACGTAGCATAACCAAGTTCAGCACCCCTGAAATTTGCGCCGTCTATTTTAGCTCCTTTAAGGTTTGCTCCTTCAAGGTCAGCTTTTTGAAGATTGGCATTTGTAAGGTTTGTTCCCTGAAGATTTGCATCTTCAAGCTCTGCTTTTTGAAGGTTAGCATCGCTTAAATCAACACCGTGCAAATCAGCTTTTTCCAATCGGGCATTACAGAGATTTTTGTCTCCTTTAACAGCACGGTTGTAATCTGCCTGGCAAAAATCATCATCGTCTGCGTAGATTGTACCTGCTGATTGAATACTTATAAGAGTTAATAAAGTTACTGTCAGAGCAATAATTTTTGCTTTCATCTTATTTTCCCCATTTTTATTATTATCTCTCAGATTTTATATAATTTTATCATAATAATCTTATCATTTAAACTAATCTATAATAGAGAAATTTTTGGATATTGATATAAGAAATGCCAGTTTTCCTTTATTACCGTTTGGAATTACAATTCCGTTTGTAATAGATAATGTTGGCACGGGTCTGTATTTTAAAGCAACTCCGATAAGACCGTACGATTCATTCCTTGAAGTCCAGTCCATTGCCAGCCTGAGTTTATTTCTAATAATTACCTGTTCCATACCAAGTATAACACCTGGCTTGTCAGGTAAATAATGTTTATTTCCGGCTATGTACATACCGGAAGTAAGTGTTGTTTTTGTCTTTTTAATTTTGGTTGAAAAATGGGCATAAGTAAAACTCTCCGGTATATCACTACTTGTTAAATAGGGATTCAGACGGGTTCCAACCGTAAATCTGTTTGCCCCTCTAACAAATACTTTTTTAGCAGCAAGATCAGCTCTGACTCTTGTTTCTGTTGATATAGAAGTAGCTACACCGGTTGTTATTTCAGTGCCAAGACCACTGCCAAAAGTAACAGCAGGTGTTAATGTGACATATTTACCCTGTCCAAAAGGTTTAAAACGATTAGATTCTTTTATTATAATATCTCCAAAAGGAATTATATCTGAAGATGGAACTATTACTATTGACTGTACTGCGCATGATACTGTATTACAGAAAATTAATAACAAAAAACTAAGTAATAAATTTATTTTTAATTTTTTCATCTCCAGCTTACTTTCAATATAAATTATGCTATTTATTTTTAAGTTTATGACAAACAAACGTATCTATATGGTAAGAATTACAATCAGGACATTTTCCATCACATGGTTCAAGATGAATAGTTACTTTTGCATTGTTCATTTCTTTTGCAAGATCATCTTCAATTCTGTCACAAAGGGCATGGCCACTTTTTATAGTCATTTCATCAGGAACAGTAAGTGTAAATTCAATTAACCTATCAGCCCCTGCTTTTCTTGTTTTAAGCTTTAAAATGTCTATAACTTCATCAGGCATATATTTATTGACAATATTTTTTATTATAATTCTTTCTTCTTCAGGCAAAGAAGTATCAAGAAGATTTTTAACAGATGTCATGCAAAGTTTAATCCCTGTCTTAATAATAATAAATGCTATTAAAATGGCTACTATAGGATCGAGTAAAGTTATTCCTGTAAATTTTATTAATACCAAACCGACTAAAACACCAGCTGATGTGTATATGTCTGTTCTTAAGTGTTCTGCGTCTGCAAGGAGTGCAATAGATTCGGTTTTATGTGCCACTTTAAAGAGATGTCTGCTAACTATTAGGTTTACTATAACAGCAATAAACATCACTATTATACCTACTCCAGTATTAAATTCACTAGGAACATTTCCAAGCAGCTTTTCTACAGCCTCGTAAATTATATAACCTGCTGCAAGCAAGATTAAAGCTCCTTCAATTCCGCCCGATAAGTCTTCAAACTTACCATGCCCGAATTGATGTTCAACATCAGCAGGTTCTGATGCAGCTTTTACTGAAAAATAAGCCAATATTGCAGCTAAAAGATCGCTGAATGAATGAACAGCTTCTGAAATTATACTGACACTGCCAGTTATTATTCCAACAACAAATTTTGAAATTATAAGAATAACATTTGAACTTATTGAAAGCAAAGCTGCTCTTTTTTTAATCTGTGCTGTTTCCAATTAAAATACCTTGTTTACCTGCACCCTCTATCGCAACAGTATAACATGCAGAAGGGTTAATTTATTTAAGTTTCATAAATTCTTTGAAATCTTTTACAGCTTCAGGTATTTTTAAAAATTTGGCAATGTCATTTACCATGCTTTTTGTAACATCAAGACCTCTTTTGTCATAATAGGCAAAATCAACATTTCTTTGGCCAAATTCATTAATTATACCTGTTATATCTGTTGCTTCAAGATGTAAATCTTTTTCAAAAATTTCTTCAATAGGTTTTTTATGTGCACTTGCCATATCCAGCATAAGAACACGGGCTGCTTCTTTTTCTAAATCAATGCAGCCTTCTTTATTGGTAAAAGCTTCTAATGTAGCAAAATTTATAAATGAAGGCATTTTCATTTCATTAACCGGTCTTGAAGCAGCAAGTCCCAATCTTTCAAAAGCAGCTCCAACTAAAGCCATCATGTCAAATTTGCCGTTAGTTACAGGCATATATTTAAGTGTAAAATTTGCAGGCATTAAATTATCTAAAAAAGAGCCTAATCCACGTTCTGATTTTTTACCGGAAGATATGGAAGTTATTTTATAATCCCGTCCATTGTACATATCCTCGGTTGCAAGAGGAGATCCTAATTTTTTATTGTATTTTCTATATTCAGCCATTGCATTCATGCCAAATTCTGCACCTTCATGAACAGTTTGTTTACCATAGGGCCCTGTTATACCACTAATAAAAGCTCTGGCATTACTTTCTGAAATTTTTAACATATTTATCTCCTGATCTTTTCTTTCTTGCTCATATAAAAACAATCAAGATAAAAAATTGTCATGTAAATTTATCTTTTTTATAAATGTTTACAAAAAAATTCCCATGATTTTTACATGGGAATTTTTATATAAGAATCTGTTTAATTATGCAGCTTTTGGAGTTGGTTTGGCTCCTTTGCTTCTCCACATTGCAAGAAGTGTACTTGCATTAAAGATACTCGAATATGTTCCGATGAAAATACCGAGAATCATTGCAAGTACAAAGTCTCTTGTTGTTACTCCGCCAAGGAAGAACAAAGCAAGTAATGTTATAAGAACAGTTAGGGATGTATTAATACTTCTGGCTAGAGTTTGATTAACACTTGCATTAACCACATCATTAAATGACATTTTTTTAGCAAGAAATCTTGAATTTTCCCTGATTCTGTCAAAAACAACGATAGTATCATGAACGCTAAAACCCACAACCGTTAAGACAGCCGTAATAAAAAGACTGTCTATCTCAGTTCCAAAAAGCAAACCAAATATTGAGAACATTCCGCATACAAATAATGCATCATGGAAAAGAGCTATAAGAGCAAACATTCCATAATCAAGCTGGAACCTGAAAGCCAAATAAGCAACAATAGCTGCAAAAGCAAGTAATAAAGCAAATATAGCATTTTTAAATAATTCTGTTCCGAGTGTTGGTCCAATAGCACTTACCTGCAATGGTACAAAAGAGCCGAAAGAGCTTCTTAAAACATCATTTACTTTATTTATCTCATTATTTGATTTTTCACTGCTTAAAAATCTTGTTCTGATTGAAATAACACTTTTTATGTTTGCTGCTTTCTGGTTATTTGTTTTTGCACTGGCAGCCTGTTTTTTTAAAAAAGCATCCGCATTTTCTATCTGAATGACAGGATTTTCAATTCCGACTTTTTTAAAATCATCCCTGACAGTTGTTATATCCTGTGTTGTAAGTTGTTTTTCAAAACCATACTGAAGTAAAGTTCCACCGGTAAAATCAATTCCAAGTTTCATTGGAGAATGATAAATTACTGTTGAATAAATCATGGCTACAATACCCGGAATAATTAATACAAGCGAAATTCCAATCCACAGCCATTTGAATTTAACAACATCTATAATATTTTTATCTCTTAATAACGGACTAGTCACTTTTATTCTCCTTTAATTTTTATCAACAAAGGGTTGCAACCCCTTGTATAATATATAGAAAACAGTTTTGTTTTAATCAAGCACACCCAATTTAGCTTTTCTTGGATTTGTATCCTCAAAACTCGAGGAGTTTGATATCTGTTCCTTTTTGAGTCCAAACAATTCAGGATGTTTAAGCTGTCCTGAACCAAAAACAAGATGCATAAACGTTTTTGTGACCGTAATTGCTGTGAACATACTTATTACAACACCTATTACAAGGGTAAGAGCAAAACCCTTGATTATACTTGTTCCAAGCATATAAAGAATTGTACAGGTAATAATTGTAGTCATATTACTATCAAAAATACTTGTAAATGCTCTGTCAAATCCGGCATTTATTGCTGTAAAAAGAGTTCTTCCTGCTCTTAATTCTTCTTTTGTTCTTTCAAAAATAAGAATATTGGCATCTACAGCCATACCTATACTGAGAATAAAACCGGCAATACCTGCAAGAGTGAGAGTAACAGGTATTATTTTAAATACGGCAAATGCAAAAATACTGTATAAAACAAGTGCAACGTCAGCTATAATACCGGGAACTCTGTAATAAGCAATCATAAATAACATTACGAGTGCAAGTCCAACAAGTCCTGCTAATTTACTTTTTTGTATTGAATCGAGCCCAAGGGTTGGGCCTATTGAGTTTTCTTCAATTATCTCTGCTGGTACAGGCAGAGCGCCTGCATTGACAAGATCAACCATCTTCTTTGCTTCTTCAAACTGGAAACCACCAGAACCACCAGTAATCTGGGCTCTGCCGCCTAAAATAGGCTCCTGAATGACTGGTGCTGATTGAAGTTCACCATTAAAGAAAATAGCCATTGGTTTTCCAACCAGTGTTTGAGTTAATTTACCAAATTTTTTCGCTCCTTCACCGGTAAACTCTATGTCTACTTTCCACTCACCTGTTGTAGGATCACTTCCTACGGTTGCTTTTTTTACATCTTTACCTGATAAGCCTGTGCTGACCCATACAGGTTGTTTGTTAAGTCCTATTTTTTGTTCTTTAAATTCAAGACTGGCTGTTTCTCCAAGATATTCTTTAGCTTTTTGTGGATCACTGATACTTGGAATTTCAACAATTAGTCTATTTTCTCCTGCTCTTTGAACAACAGTTTCTGCAACACCGATTGCATTAATTCTTTTTTCGATTGCAAACTGTAAACTATCCATCATATCAGGTGTAATTTTTGAAATTTGGGGTGTTTTTTGAGCTTCAAGAACAAGTCTTGAACCTCCAATTAAATCCAGGCCAAGTTTTGTGGGTTTTGTTATTATGATGTAAATACTGACCACAATCAGACCTATAATGATTGAAAGCATTATTTTTCTGTTTTTCATTTCCTGATCACCAAGCCTTATCTATAAACTCGCTACTATAATTATTATAAAATATTTGAATCGGTACGTCGATTCTACGACAATTAGAAATAATTTGAAATACCATTTATTAAATTGTAGACAGATGTTTAATATTTTTTTATAAAAATAGGAAGTTCATTTGAACTTCCTATAATATTATAAATATTTTCTTATATATCAATGTTGCTAGCATAAACAGCATTTGTTTCAATAAATTCTCTTCTGGGTTCTACTCTTTCACCCATTAAAATATCAAAAAGCCTGTCACAAAGAATAGCATCTTCGATAGTTACTTTTAAGAGAGTTCTATTTACGGGATCCATTGTAGTTTCCCAGAGTTGCTGTGGCATCATTTCACCAAGACCTTTAAATCTCTGGATATTTACACCTTTTTTGCCTCGTTCTTCAACAATTTTCTTAAGTTCTTCAAATGAACTTATTTCAATATCAGTTTTATCATCTACAACAAGATTTAAAGATTTTTCTTCCTCAAGAAGAAAAGCTCTTATAACGGGATAAGCTTCCTTGATTCTATTAAATTCAATACTGTTGATAAGTAGTGAAGTAATTAAAACAGGTTCTTCAAGTTCTGAAGAATTTACACTTATTGTGTTTTTATTTGTTTCTTCATCTCTTTTGATCTCAACAGTATAGTTTGCATTTTCTACATTGTAATTTATCTGATGATCTTTAAAGTAATGATCCAAGTATTGTTTAATTTCTTCAAGTTTTTCAAGACTTTCAAAATGACCTGTTGTTATGTTAGAACCTATTAAGCCTCTTATTACAAGTTCAGGAATTGCACTTAATACAGGATTTCTAAATGAATTGTAATAACTGGACATGTTAGTAAGGAGCTTGCCTAATTCTTCACCCTGACATGTTTTTGATTTTTTGGAATCAAACAGAGAAAGTCCGTTTATACCGCGTTCTCCAAGAACTTTATCAAGAGCTCTTTCATCATAAAGATACTGTGATTGTTTGCCTACTGAAATTTTAAAAAGCGGAGGCTGCGCAATGTAAATAAAGCCGTTTTCAATTAGTGGTTTTGCATATCTGAAGAAAAATGTCAGAAGTAATGTTCTAATGTGCGCTCCGTCAACATCAGCATCTGTCATAATAATAATCTTGTGATAACGAAGTTTTGCAATATCAAATTCTTCATCGTTGCCGATTGTTATACCAAAAGCCTGTATTAAAGACTGTATTTCAGTATTATTATAAATTTTATCAATTCTGGCTCTTTCAACATTAAGGATTTTGCCTCTTAACGGTAAAATAGCCTGAAACATTCTATTTCTGCCTTGTTTTGCACTACCACCCGCAGAATCACCTTCCACTATGTATATTTCACATTTATCAGCTTCTCTGCTACTGCAATCAGCAAGTTTACCGGGTAATGTTGAATTTTCAAGCACACTTTTTCTTCTTGTCAGTTCTCTTGCTTTTCTTGCAGCTTCTCTTGCACGTGTTGCCTGAAGGGCTTTTTCGATGATTATTTTTCCAAATTTAGGATTAAAATCAAGCCATTCCTGAATTTTTTCGTAAGCAACAGCATTAACTACAGTTTGCACTTCACTGTTTCCAAGCTTTTGTTTTGTCTGACCTTCAAACTGAGGATCTGAAATTTTAACACTGACAATTGCGGTTAAACCTTCTCTGACATCATCACCGCTTAAATTATCATCATTTTCTTTTAAAATATTGTTCTTTCTTGCATAGTCATTTATAACTCTTGTAAGAGCATTTTTAAGCCCTGCAAGATGGGTTCCGCCTTCATGTGTATTAATATTGTTGGCAAAACTTAAGATTGTCTCACTGTAAGCATCTGTATATTGTAATGCAATTTCAACATTTATACCGTCTTTTATATGTTCAATATAAATAGTATCCGGAAAAAGTGCAACTCTGTTCTTGTTTAAGTATTCAACGTAACTGGCTATGCCGCCTTCATAATAGAATGTTTCTTCTTTTTCTGTTTCATCGTCAATAAAAACAATCTTTAAACCTTTATTTAAGAAAGCCATTTCTCTTAAACGACCTGCAATGACTTCTCTGTCAATATGAGTTGTTTCCTTAAATATTTCAGGATCAGGCCAAAATGTAGTCTTTGTACCTGTTTTATCAGTTTCTCTAACTTTTAAAACTGCTGTATCAGGTTCACCTCTAAGATAGGTCTGTTTGTGAACCCATCCGGCTCTTGAAACTTCAACAATAAATTTTTCAGAAAGAGCATTTACTACGGAAGCTCCAACGCCATGAAGACCTCCTGAAACTTTATATCCGCCATCACCAAATTTGCCTCCGGCATGAAGAACTGTATGAACAATTTCAAGTGCTGATTTACCTGAATCAGGTTTAATATCAACCGGAATACCTCTGCCGTCATCTTTAACCGTAACACTGTCATCAGTATGTATAATAACTCTTATTTCTGAACAATAGCCTGCAAGAGCTTCGTCCACTGAATTATCTACAACTTCATATACAAGATGATGAAGACCCCTCTGGCTTGTTGATCCAATGTACATGCCGGGTCTCATTCTTACAGCTTCTAAACCTTCTAATACACGAATATTCTCGGCATTATAAGCTTGAGATTTATTTTCTATCATTATTTTTTATTCCAATCTATTAAAACTTGTTTATATAACTTATCTAAAAGAACTTTCATACACAATTAATTATAACATGTATAAGGTTTTTAGGCCAATTTGGTATTCTATATGAGTATATAACAAAAGACAGGTTTAATAAATAAAGAGAGTATTTTATTTCAGGATCTTTAAATAATAGGATACTGAAACAATCCTGAAATAAATTCAGGACATGGTTCAGCATGACAAAGTAAATTAAGTTATAATTGGTAGATAAATTTGATTATTATATAAATATTAAGGAAACAGGCAATGAATAAAGTTAAAATAGGTTTTATCGGCGCAGGAAATATGGGAAAGGCCATTATAAACGGTCTTTTAAATTCAAATTTTATATCCAGAGACAATATTTTAGCTTCTGAAATATCCAAGCAAATTGCTGAAAAAGTATCTTCAGAACTTGGAATAACTGTATTTACCAATAATAAAGAACTTGTAAAAAACTCTGATATTATAATCCTTTGTGTAAAACCGCATTTTATTCAGACTGTAATTGAAAGTATCAAAGATTGCCTGACGGAAAACAAACTCATAATTTCTATTGCAGCAGGAATAAGCACGGGTTTTATAGAAAAGATTATCGAAAGTAAAATTCCTGTAATCAGAGTCATGCCAAATACTCCGGCTCTCGTTGGAGAAGGCATGGCCGCTGTTTGTAAAGGACAGTACGTTTCTGATGAACAAATAAAATTTGTACTGGAACTTTTTTCAAAAGTTGGTAGAAGTATTGAAATTCAGGAAAAACTTATTAACGCCGTGACAGGAATAAGCGGAAGCGGCCCTGCTTTTATATATACAATTATTGAAGCTCTTGCTGATGGCGGAGTTAAACTTGGTCTTCCAAAAAATATTGCTCTTGAACTTGCAGCCCAAACAACACTAGGATCTGCTAAAATGGTGCTTGAAACAGGAAAACATCCTGCTATTTTAAAAGATGAAGTAACAACACCGGGAGGCACTACAATTGCAGGCCTTATGGTTATGGAAGAAAACAAAGTAAGATCAGTTCTTTCACAGACTGTTCAGGAAGCCGCCAGAGTAGCAGGTGAACTGGGAAAATAAGAGCTTGTCTTGTTAAAAACTGGGGAATTTAATAAATAAACATAAAAAGCTCGTGCGAAGCGGGAGTGCTGGCAAAGCCGAAGAAGGCTTGCTAACGAAGTGGGAGCGTTAAAAACTAAAACTCACCGTTTTAGTTTTTAAAAGCTCGTTCCGGCAAGGTGTTGGAGGCTTTAGCCAAACTGTTCTAAAAAATTAATGTTTTGCAGACATTTCTAATGCACGGGCCCACATATTAAAAAATTCTGTATTATTTCTTTTTCCAGCCTGTAAAACTAAATCTTCCGGTTTTGCATTTTTTCCAGTTATTTCCGGATTTAGTTTTGATTGAACTGCTTTAACACTATCTGAAATTACTTCCCCCATTTTTGCTTCAGATATT
>Ga0209340_1000560_pt1 | contig 38246 bp, 38 predicted proteins | sample EPASupsiteSAE323_FD_187266 | JGI IMG/M metagenome (GOLD analysis project Ga0209340, IMG submission 187266) | Bioremediated contaminated groundwater from EPA Superfund site, New Mexico - Sample SAE3-23 (SPAdes) (version 2) | ecosystem: Environmental > Aquatic > Deep subsurface > Groundwater >... | reverse complement strand
TGCGGTCTATCCTGTGCATATGCTCGTGGATGTCGAATACGCCCTGCTTGCAGTGGAAGTAATCGCTGGTCATGCTCAAAAGGTCCGCTCCGGCGGCCTTGAGTTTTTTTATGTATTTTCTTGCGGTCTTGTCGTCCCTTGCCCACCAGCCGTTGGTCTCAACGTCGAGGAGCTTGTATCCCAGCTTCTTTTTCCTTTTCGAGAATGATTTGACTATGCCGAAAATCTTTGGGTGCAGGAACGGGTCTCCGCCGGTAATCCGGATTATTTTCTCTCCGTATTGCGGGAATATCGTCTCGCATTCCTTGGCGATATTCTCAATTTTCTTGTGGCTGATGAACGTGTTCTTTTCCGGGCCGGACTCGGCAAAACAGTGGTCGCAGCGCAAGGTGCACTTGTCCGTAGTCTCTACAGTAAGCAGTATGTCGTGGTCATAGTCTTTAGGCCAGTTATTGCGTGCCCTTTTTTCGGCCAATCCGTTGTGAATCCAAGTCGGACCAGGGTTTTCTCCCCTGAGCGTTATCGGAAGCCCGTGGTAGGTGTTTTCCATAATTTGGGTGGGCGTTTTGCGGAATAAAAGTCCTCCTCCAATTCCGGCTTCCAACAATATGTTTTTAACACTCCAAAGCCAACCACTTCTTTTTATTGTATTTCGTCAATCATTAGTTCTTTTTTTATGAAGGGGTGTATGGGAATATGGCAGCTGAGGACTCTAGTGGCATTTTGTCGTCGCTTTCAAACAAGAGCAGCGACCACGAGTTCTATACCCCAGTTCCCAAAGGCTACGAGGCCGGACGCACCAAGTACCTTGTAATCACAGGCAGCGTCATCTCCGGAGTAGGCAAGGGCATCTTCTCATCCAGCATGGGTGCGCTCCTTGAGGCAGCAGGCCTGAAAGTAGAGCCAATCAAGTTCGACGGCTACCTCAACCAGGATGCGGGAACACTCAACCCCTACCGCCACGGCGAAGTATTCGTGCTTGACGACGGCGCGGAGACCGACATGGACTTGGGAGCCTACGAACGCTTCCTTGACAAGAATCTTTCAAAACTGAACTACATCACCGGCGGCAAAATCTTCAACACCGTGCTGACCAAGGAGCGCAAGGGCGAGTACCTTGGGCGCGACGTCCAGTTCATCCCCCACGTCACAGGAGAAATCAAGGCGTTCGTGCGCGAGTGCGCAATCACCACCAAAGCAGACGTGGTAATAATCGAAGTCGGAGGCACCGTTGGCGACTTGGAAAACGGCTACTTCATGGAAGCGATGCGTCAGCTCCAGTACGAGGAAGGCCGCGCAAATGTCATATTCTCAAACGTCACTTACGCTTTCAACCCCAGCTCGCTTGGCGAGTTCAAGAGCAAGCCCGCGCAGAGCGGCATACGCACCCTGATGTCCCTTGGAATCCAGCCGGAGATTGTGGTGGTGCGCGCAGCGCGCGAAGTCGGAGAGAAGGTGCGCGAGAAAATCAGCATCTACTCCAACGTGCCGCTTGAGCGCGTGGTGTGCGTGCCGGACGCCCAGTCCATTTATGAAGTTCCGATAATGCTCCACGAGAAGGGCCTGGACCGCGCTGTTCTTGACCTGTTGGGAATCAAGAAAGCGCCTGCAGTTCGCACCGAGGCTGCGATGCGGCGCTGGGAGGACTTCTGCGAGGCGCTCGCAAAGCCGACCAAGTCAATCAAAATCGGAATCACCGGAAAGTATACCGAAGTCAAGGACTCTTACGCAAGCATTATGCAGGCAATCGAGCACTCGCGCGCAAAAGCCGGGTGCAAAGTCGAGCTGGTCTGGATTGAGACAAGCAAGCTCACGCAAAAGTCAACCGATGCCGAGGTTGCAAAGGTGCTTGACGGCGTCAACGGAATAATCGTTCCCGGCGGCTTTGGCTCGCGAGGGACAGAAGGGAAAATCAAGTGCATCGAGTTTGCGCGAAAGAACAAGCTGCCCTACCTTGGCCTGTGCTACGGGATGCAGATGGCGGTTGTGGAGTTCTGCCGCAACGTGCTGAACCTTCCCAAGGCAAACTCAACTGAAATCGACCCGGACACGCCTGACATGGTCATTGACATACTTCCGGAGCAGAAGAAAATCGAGGGACTTGGCGGAAACATGCGCCTTGGTGGCAAGGATGTCGAGCTGACCAAGGGCTCGGTTGCTGCGGAGCTTTACGGAAAGCTCAAGATACGCGAACGCTTCCGCCACCGCTACGAGGTAAACCCCGATTACATCGACCGCATCCAGAAAGCGGGAATGGTTTTCTCAGGCAAGGCGCCGAACCAGCCGATTATGCAGGTGATGGAAATCCCGTCACACCCGTTCTTTGTGGGAACCCAGTTCCACCCCGAGCTTTCAAGCAGGCCGTTCGCGCCAAACCCGCTCTTCCTCGGCTTCGTGAAGGCGTGCCTTGAGCAGGCAAAGAAGGCCTGATTAATCCGGCCGTGCAAAAATCCTTGTTGGTTTTTGCAATGGAATCCCAATCTGACGACTACTCTGCGGCAATCGCTTTTCTTGAGTCGCTGCCTCCAAAGAACGAGTGGACGCTTGAACCCGTGCGGGATTTGTGCAAACTCCTCGACGTCGACCCCAAGGCCGTCCCCTGCATCCTCATTACAGGCACCAATGGCAAGGGCTCGGTCGCGGCGTTTGTTGAGTCTGCAATCCGCGCTGCCGGGTACAAGACCGGTCGCTACATCTCTCCCCATTTGGTGGATTACACCGAAAGAGTCAGCGTGGATGGAAAGGACATTTCGAAGGCTGATTTTGCAAGAATAATCCTGAATGCAAAAGACGCAATCGAAAAATACAACCAAACTCATCCCGAAACCCTCAGCCAGTTCGAGGCCAACACCGCCGTTGCGCTCAAGTTCTTCCTCGGCTCGAAGGTTGATTTTGCTGTAATCGAAATCGGCATGGGTGGAAGGCTGGACTCCACCAACGTCACCGAGCCAGTGCTTTCGATAATCACTCGCATAAGCTTGGAGCACACTGCCGCGCTCGGAGACACTGTTGAGAAAATCGCCTTCGAGAAAGCCGGGATAATTCGCGCAGGAAGGCCAGTGATTACTGGTTGCGATGGTGCGGCGCTTGAGGTAATCGAAAAGGCGGCAAAAGAGAAGGGCTGCGAGGTAATTAATGTAGGAGCAAATGAATCAGCAAACACTTCCGATTTTTCATTTACCCAAAAGAACGTTTCCCTCTCCGGCACGCAGGCCGAAGTTTCATCCAAGTTAGGCACTACGCAGCTTTCCTCGCGGCTTTTGGGAAGCTACCAGTGCTTCAACATGGCCGTTGCCTATGCGGCTTTGCGCAAGCTGGACGGGCAAGGCACGCTGAAGATTTCCAAAGAGGCAATAGCTGCAGGTTTCCAAAATGCAGTATGGCCCGGCAGGCTCGAAATCGTCTCGACCGAGCCGCTGGTTGTGCTTGATGGCGCGCACAACATTGACGGCGCCAGGGCGCTTGCCGCGTCGGTAAGGGCGCTTTTTGCAGGCAAGAAAATATGCTTAGTCTGCGGGATGATGGACGACAAGGACGTGGAGTCCACGGTCGGCATCCTGGCCCCGCTTGCATCCTCAGTCTACGCGATTCCGGTGGCGTATCACCGCACTGCAACCGCGGTGCGTATATCCGAGGCCGCAAGAAACAGTGGCGTCACCGTCCTGGAGTTCGGGTCGGCTGCAGAGGCGCTTGGCGCGGCAAGAAAGCACGCAAGCTCCGAGGAAAACGGCATGGTGCTGGTTGCGGGTTCCCTATATTTGGTGGGCGAAATCAAGGCCTTGCTTGCAGGAACCTGCGGGTTGGGCCTTTCGTGGAGCCAAAATAAACAATAGGGTTAATATTTTGCGATTCTTCCAACAATACTTGCTTTCTTTTCAATCCAGTTTAGGGGGGTTTTGTAACTATGGATTTGTCAATGGGTCTTACAAAGCGCAAGCTCATGTTCCTGGGAGCGTTTGCGGTGTTTGCGGCAATAGCCGAGCAGATTAACTTCGCGCCAATCATGGGCTCGGACGCGTCCTACTTCACGCTCTTCCAGTTCTTCGGGCCAATTGTGGCCTCGTTCCTCGGACTTGGACTTGGCCTGGTCGCCCTTGCGGCTTCGCAGGCGGTCAACATGGTGGTGCTTGGAAAGGCAATCACCTTGGTGAACGTGCTTCGCCTCTCAACAATGCTCTTTGCGGCGTACTATTTTGCCCGCATCGACACCAAGAAGCTTGATGCAGTAGGAATCGGCGTGCCCCTTGCCTGCATGGCGCTCTTTGTGACGACTCCCGCAGGTGCGGGCGCGTGGTACTACTCACTCTACTGGCTCATCCCTGTCGCAGTGCGCGTCTTCGGTTGGAGCAAGAACCTGGTTGCACGCAGCTTGGGTGCAACTTTCACCGCGCACGCAATCGGCTCGGTGATTTTCGCATACTCGATTCCCTACACTGCGGGCCAGTGGGCCGCACTCGTGCCAATCACCGCCTACGAGCGGCTGATGTTCGCAGCAGGAATCGCAATCTCGTACGTGGCTTTCACCACGTTGCTTGACTGGGCGTCCAAGCGCGCGGACTTTTCCGAGCTTTCGGTTGAGCGGGCGTACTCGCTTGCAAAGCCAGTTGCGCGCACAGCGTAAAATCATACCGGAGTTGCTTTGGGATTTGGAGGGGCAGGTGCAGAAAACCGCCGTTGCGCGCGTGCTCGTACTTTATTTTGAAGGCGACGCACGTCTCCTCCCAGTAGCCCAGGCAGTTCACGCCGGAGCAACCATTGCTGGTGCGGAGGCGACCCTGATGTCCTACGGCCAGTGGGCCGCGTCAGGTTACCAGCCCTCCAATGGCTTCTACGACCTCTTTTTCGTGGAGGCCGACCTTGCGCACATGTTCTCCAAACACGACATTTTTGCCCAGACGAAGGGGTTTGCATGGGGTGGACGCAACGTCGCGCCTTTTGCGGTATGCTCCAATTCCAAACAGTCGCGCGAGGCGTTCAAGCAGGTCGCAGCTGATTTTGAAAGGCGCGGCGCTGTTGTGCGCAACACGCTCACGCTGAACGTCAAGGGCAACCTCTCGTTTTTGGGCAAGGGCCGGCTTGAGGAGATTGACTTTGCCCGCGCGCAGGCATTCGGCGAGCGCACGGTGAACTATTTCGTCGGGAAGCGCGTCACGCAGCCGAGCGAGAAGGCAAAGATTGCAGGGTATAGGAAGTAGCATGCAAAATAGGCAAAGCTTAGGCATCACTTGGTTGCTTAGACTATGGCTGACTTCCTTACTGAATTACCAACAGCCTATTTCAGTAATGGTCGAATAAGTTACATGATACCAAGGAGGAGAAGAACAGGAATAACCTTGCGCAGCCCATTCATTACTATTTGATCCAGCGCCCCAACTATGACTGCCTGATTCATAGCAATAATAATAGTTGCTACCCGAACCGGCTACGTATGAGACTCCTGCCGAGCCCATATTACAGTAATAGCAATTAGGCCCGTTGCAGGTGGCGACACAACCGCTAGAAGTAGTTGTTGTGTAACCAGCAGAAGACCACCCTACAGGGCAAGATGAACGGGGCATTCGGCAGCAGGAATTTGTTCCACACGTAGTCATTGTCCCTCCCAAAGCAGAACAACTCTGTCTCTGATAAGCCGTGCAGGTAGCGCTGGCAGCTCCTCCATTTAATCCATAACAACTCCAGCTCCAAGAACCAGAAGCTGAAGGCGTGCCATAGTTGCAAAGGCTGCTAGTTGGAGCGGACGCATAATAGGTGCCACTAGCGCCTCCGCAGACGCCGTCCACTTTTTTGTTGGCGGTACACGTTCCGCTAGCAGTTCCACTGTTTAATCCCGCACAATTCCATGACCACGGTCCCGAACCCGAAACCGCCGAGGTGGTGCCCGCACTGCAGAACCCCAAAGTCGGGACGGAATAGAAGCTCGCGCCGTTGCTTGAACCGCACACGCCATTCACAGCCTTGTTCGCAGAACAACTTGCGTTCGTCCCGCCGTAACTGCCGTTGCAGAACCATTTCCACGAACCCGTGTCAGTCACTGCGGACGCGGCGCCCGCGGCGCAAAGTCCGGTTGATGGTGCGGAAGAGAAGTTCAGGCCATTGGACGAGCCGCAGGCCCCGGCGACTATGAGGTTGATTGTCAGGTTCTGGCCAGTAGAAGTCATGCCTGCGGAAAGCGACGCGGTTGCGCTTGCCGAAGTATGGCTGGACTTGGAAGCAGAAAGCGTGCACGTGGTTGTCGCCGAAGTCATTGCAATGCCGCTGATTGAATACGCCCCGCCACCTGCGGTTGTTGCAGTCTTGCCGGCACAATTTACAGTCGCACCGTTGATGCCTGCGTTTGACGAGTCGCGAACCAAACCAGATAGTGCCGCAGGGTTATAACTCAAGGTGAAGTTCTGGATAGTCGCAAAACCGGAGGTAAGGTTGACTGTCGCACCGGATTGGACGTTGGCGGGATTCCTTGCGGCCGTGACCGAATATGTCGCGGACGAGCCGTTGACTGCAAAAGGCATCTCGTAATAGCCGGACGCGGAGGTCAAAGCATCCAAAACGCTGCCGCCGACAATGTGGATGGTCACGCCTGAAAGGACGTTTCCTGACGGGTCCAATGTGTATCCCTTAAGAAGTGCATTCGCCTGCCTGCAAACTCCGTTGTCACAGTAGTATCCTGCATCGCAAGCCGGGTTGCTGTACATGCAGCCGGTCGGCTGCTCGTGTACGATGGAGCCGTTGGCCAGCACGTCCTTCACGCCGCCCTTGACGAACTCCGTATAGTCGTTTGTTGACGCTCCGAAAGTATTATTGGCGTTCTGGATGGAGCCCTGCGTCATTACGAGGACTATCGTCGTAACGAGAACCGTGCCCCCTAGCAGAAGGAGGTATTCAAATGCGCCCTGGCCGCGTCCTGTCATGAATACCGCCACTGCGGCATTCGTTTTATTGGTTCTGTATGCGCGTGTGGCTCCATATGCGCGCGGCTTCACCGGAAACGCGCTCCTGTATTCTTTATATCCCCTTTTTCTGTGCCCATTACAACCCACCAAGCAAAGTGAATCCATCGTAATGATCGAAGACGAGCTAGTGCACTGGTACAAAGACGACGATGGCGTGTCGCACAAGAGTGCGCTCAAGCTTGAGACCGCCGAACCTACTTCCGCGAACGGCTACCCGCGCGACGGCACGATTACCCTGCGTATAGCAAATACCGTCGGGACCGTGGGCTTCCGTCTTTCCCCTGACGAGGCGTTGCGCATAAGCTCGCTTTTGTGCCAGCTTTCCAAGGAACTAATCAACAAGAAGCGCGCGCTGTGGCAGCAGGAAGACGACGAGAAATAGTCCGGGAGCGTGCTTGCGGATGCAGTTCAAAGAAGTTTGAGCTTGTCGGTAATTTCATCAATTTCGCTTTCAGGCGCTGGCCCGATTGCAACAGCAGTCTTGCTTCCCGGCTCGACCTGCGTGTGCCCGGCATCGGTAATCAGCGAGCAGGGCAGCTTGGCCTTCTTTGCGCGCATGAACACTTCGACAAGCTCGCGCTCCGACTGGACCTTCACAGCAATCTTCTTGCACCCGCTTTCCTTCCACTCCTCGACCCAATCGGGCTTGGAAGACCGGGCCTTCTCGAATGCGTCGATGCTTGCGTGGCATCCCTGTGCGACGAGCTTTCCCTTGCCCATGCCCAGGTCGGCACGGAGTATGATTGCCTGCTTGTAGTCCGTCATGAGAATCATCTGTTTTATCCTGTTGGCCAAACGGTCGCTATTGCCGCGTTGTTCACCGAATTGTACGGCTGCATCGCGGCCTGCATCACCTGCGCAACCAGCATCACCAGCATGATTGCGCCTGCAAGTATCAGCAGGTATTCCAGCGACGTCTGCGCGCGTTCCATCAATCATTACTTGCGCGGGGGGATAAAATGGCTTTGGCATATCCCCCTGTTGTGGGATTTGTTTGTCGTGCGGGACTCACGGCGTCCCGAACTGGACGAGGCTGCCGGTAAGGCAAAGCGTGCCAGTCTGGCTTATGTAGGATACGCTGGTATCCGAAGTATCCCGAGTCACGAACGAGCCGTCAACTGGGCTTGAGCAGCTTGCGTCAGCGTAATTGCAGTCGGAGTCCTCTATGCAGAGGCTTCCGGAAGCGTTGATGAACGCGTGCGAGACTCCTGACGCGTCCCTGACCACAAATGCGTCGTCCGGCGGGTTTGAGCAGCTTCCAGTTGTGCCTGCGTAGCAGCCGCCCTTGAGTATGATTGTGCCTGTTGGCATGAATGACGCGACGCTGTTGCCAGAGCTGTCCTGGACCTGGAAGAAGAACCCTACCGGGCTGAAAGCAGGTGTGGGCGTAGGCGTTGTCGTGAGGTTGACTTCGCCGTCAGTTGGTGCGGTCCAAAGCTGGGGCGTGATGTTCTTGTTCGTCTCCGCAAGTGCGGGTGACATCGCAGCCTTGGTTATTGTCGATATGAGCAGCACCAGCATTATGGTGCCGGTTAGTATCAGCAGGTATTCAAGTGAAGTCTGCGCCTTTTTCATATACTCATTACAACTGTCTAGATGAATAAAAAAGGCATTACAAACAGGTGCCTGAACGTGTTAGGCAGTTACTCCTGGTTCAGAACCCGGTTGCGAAGCTGTCGGGCCAACCGCCACGTATTTCATCCGGGGGTATAGTGGGTTGCGGTAAAGTTGTCGAAACGCTGCGACGCGAGAAGTGCCTGGTCCGCATGCTTGTAGAAATACGCGTACATAAGGGTGCTTGGCTGGTTGTGCGCCACATTGTTGACGATTAACGTGGAATCATAATACACGGATACGGTCTGTGCGTTGACTAGGACCGTGAAAACGTGATTTCCCGCAAAGTTGCCGTTTGAGTACAGGTTGTTGTTGGTTCCGCCGACATTGCTTACCACGTCAAGTTGGGGCGAGCCGTAGCCCAAGTTCCCGTTCTGGTTCTGCTTGACAGATATGGAGTTCGCTATATTGTCAATACTGCTGGTGGGAATGGACGCGCTGCTTGAAAGGTAGAACCCTCCAAACCACTGCTTTCCTTCCCCCGTGCATGTCGGCGCCTCCGCATAGTATGTAAAGTTCACTCCCCCACTCACATCAATGGGCGCAACCGACCGCACGAAAGACTGCGACTTTACGCCATAACTTGACGCCTTGGCAGCCACCGTCAGAATGCCTCCCGCTATGGTCTGGTTGCAGCCCGGCCCATAACCGCCCTGGCATGCCACAGCCCACACGTTGGAATCGGGATATGTGCCGGAGTTGAACGAGTCGCTTATTATCGTGTTGGATGGTGTAATTGGGGCCGCATCATCGTCGCGCGTGCAGTTGCACGTGTCCATGTTGCAGCTTCCTGGTGCGCTGCATCCCGTAATCACGTGCCAGGATGTCCCGTAGCAGGATATGGCCGTGCACGAGTTGCACGATGCCCCGCACCCGTTCTTGTAGCATATCGTGGTGCCTCTCGTGTAGCCTGCGGTCTTGCAGGCAGCATCGCAGTTTTCGTTGTCGCTGATGTATGACGTGGTTTGGGACCCGGCCGTGCAGGACAATATTGCCGACTTGGGTGCATTCGTAAGCGTGTTCCTGATGCCGTCGGTTACGATGTCGTGGTAGTCGTTCTGGTTCTCGATAAGGGCGTTGTCCGCGCCCTGTGCCGAAGTCTGTATTATGATGATGACTATGACTGCGACTAGCACTACGCCACCCAGCATCAGGAGGTATTCAAAGGCACCCTGGCCACGAACGGTCATGTACGAATACCTGTACGCCGCATTCCGATATAAACGGTGCGTATATCCGGCTTTGGAATCACCGGAAAAACCGCAACGAAACGGGTAATAAAACGGATTAACAACAAGTGATATTCCAGTCAGGTTGGGACAGGAAGGCCTATCGCAATGATTGCAGACAATGCCCCCGAAGTCATCGCAAGGATACGCGCGCTAGAGTCCGGGCTGTCCGCCGCGGCATCGAGTCTCCGAAACTTGCAGGCCACAGTGGAAAAGGAAACCTTCCTTGGTGAAACAGCAATCCTTCATTGCCCTCCGAATGCAAGTTTTATCGGCACCATCACCGCAATCGACGGCGGCATAGTTTCCGAAACATACCAGTCCTGTGAGCTCGTGCTTTTCCGCGCTGTGTGTACTGCGTTCGGCTACGAGAACGGCAGGGTCCTGCGCAAGGCAAACCACCCCTCCGGGCTGGATGGCTTCGAGACCGCCTTGCTTGATTCCTTCGACGAGTCCGATACTATGCAGCGAGACTCCATTATCCGGCTGCGTTCCGAGATTGCGCGCGCACGCGAGTCAATCAAGTTATTTTCTCCTTCAATGGTCTTTCTTGACGGAAGCATCTTTCCCAACCCGCAGGACCGGCCGCCAAAGGACTCGGCCGCGTTCGAGGGATTCGAGCGCCTGCTTGCGGAGTACCGCTTCCTGTTTGCGGAGTGCAGTGCCGCGGACGTCACGCTGGTCGGCGTAGTGAAGGACTCCAAGAGTCGCAACTACCTTGACGCGCTTCGAAAGTCCGATGGCCTTTCGGACTTCTATTCCGAACATGCGAAATTCCTTTCATCAACCAACGATTCGGCGTTCCTTTCGATGGCCCTTGAGGAGAACGAGCGCAGCGGGCTTGTGAAGTTCGAAAGGCAGGACCTTGGCCGCGACATGTGCCGCACCACCTGCGCAGCAACTTATGTGAAGGCATCCAAGTACGACCGGCCGCTACGACTTGAATTTTCAGATTGCACGAAAGCCGATGTTGCAAGCAAGACGATCTGCGGCCTGTGCAAGGGCAACTCGCGTTACGCCTACCCCGCGATTCTAATCGAGGCGGACTTGCGCGCTGCGATGGACCCCAAGGAGCTTGAAGTTGCTTACGCGAGGTTGTGCGCAAAAGTGGGTCCCGACGCGGTGTCGCTTCGCCGCCTAAGGCGCAACGAACGGCCCTTCCGGTAGCAAGAAAAACAGAAAAAGAAATTAGAAAAAAATAATCAGAGCAGCCTTTCGCCGTTCTCAACGATGTGCTGCGGTGCTGGTTTTTCCATTTCCAAAATCTGCACGCGTGCAGGTGAGAACGTTCCGGCGTACTCCACAATCTTGGCTTCGCCGCGCCTTCCGTCGGCAAGGCGGATGCGTATTTTCTGTCCAACCCTTCCGTTTGCGGAAGCCGTTGCGTTGCCGATCCCGAAAGTGCCGACCATTACGTTTATTCCCGGCATCCGGAGGTTTCCCATTGACAGGTCGGTTGCAAGCGCGTCTCCCTTGCGCACTCCCCGGACAATCGGCCAGGCGAAGGAGAACAATATGGCTGCGCCCAAGTCGAATGCGACAAGCTTCCAGAACGAGTCGATGATTGTCCCTGCAACACCGATGTAGCTGAACGCGTAGCCTAGAAATGACGCAGTAAGGAGCGCCACCGTGCATTGTGCGAATAACTTGATGTTCATTCTATCCACTTCCCATCCTTGATTAAAAGAAAAAAATGAATCGTGGCCTTTCCCTATGCGTAGCCTTCCTGCGGCCTGCGTTGGACTTCGGTCGGACGCTTCATCGAAAGGGCTGCTTCAAAGTGCCTCTTGGACACCTTGTCAACTCCCTTTTCGTGCATCGCTTCCATTCCTGCCTCGCGGCAGAATGCCTCCAAGTCGGCGCCGGAATACCCTTCGGTCTTCTTCGCAAGGTCTGCCAAGTCGACATCCTTGTCCAGCGGCATCTTTGCGCTGTGCACCTTGAGTATGTCCCTGCGCGCGGATTCGTCCGGCTGGGGGATTTGTATCAGTTTGTCAAAGCGCCCCGGTCGAAGCAGTGCAGCGTCAATGATATCTGGCCGGTTGGTTGCGGCAATCACAACTACATCTTTTAGGTTCTGCACGCCATCCATCTCGGTAAGCAGCGTGTTGACGATTTTTTCAGTTACGCGGCTGCCGTCGGAGTCTCCTCCGGTGCGTCCTGGCGCGATTGCGTCTATTTCGTCAAAGAATACGATTGATGGCGCGGCCTGCCTGGCCTTGCGGAATATTTCGCGGATTCCCTTCTCGCTCTCGCCGACCCACTTTGAAAGAAGTTCGGGCCCGCGTACTGCGATGAAGTTGGCCTCGCTCTCAGTGGCAGCTGCCTTTGCAAGAAGCGTCTTTCCAGTGCCGGGCGGTCCGTAAAGGAGTATTCCCCGAACCGGGCGGATTCCGAACTTGGTGAATGCCTCGGGGTTCTTGAGCGGAAGCTCAACCGCCTCGCGAAGCTCCCTCTTGACATCTGCCAGGCCGCCTATGAAGTCCCATTTTACGTTTGGCACCTCGATGTACACTTCGCGCAGAGCCGAAGGCATGATTTCGCGCTGTGCGGTTTCAAAATCGTCCTTTGTCACGCGCAGCTCGTCAAGCAGTTCCTGGGGGATGTGTTCGTCCTCCAAATTTATTTTCGGCAGGATGCGTCTAAGCGCCTTCATTGCGGCTTCCTTGCACAATGATTGCAAGTCAGCACCGATGAAGCCGTGCGTCTTTGCGGCTATGTCTTCAAGCTTGACATTCTCGGCAAGAGGCATTCCGCGTGTGTGGATTTGCATGATTTCAAGCCTGCCCTTCTTGTCAGGCACGCCGATTTCAATCTCGCGGTCGAACCTGCCGGGCCTCCTGAGTGCCGGGTCAATTGCATTCGGCCTGTTGGTTGCAGCAAGGATTACGACCTGGCCCCTTGCCTTGAGGCCGTCCATGAGAGTCAGCAATTGGCTGACTATCCTTTTTTCAACCTCGCCCGTTACTTCCTCGCGCTTTGGTGCAATCGCGTCAAGCTCGTCGATGAAGATGATTGACGGCGAGTTCTCCTCTGCCTCCGAGAAAATCTTTCGCAGCTTCTCCTCGGCCTCTCCAACGAACTTGGAAACTATCTCCGGGCCGTTTATTGTGATGAAATGCGCTTCGCTTTCGTTAGCAACTGCCTTTGCAAGAAGGGTCTTTCCGCCGCCGGGCGTTCCGTAAATTAAGACTCCCTTGGGCGGTTCTATCCCGAGGCGCTCGAAGAGTTCGGGGTGGCGCATCGGAAGCTCTACCATCTCGCGGATTTTCTGCACTTCGTCCTTTAGTCCGCCGATGTCTTCGTAAGTGGTAGTTGTGATTTTTCCAAGCTCCTTGACCGGCTCCTCGCGCAGCGTGATTTCGGTAGTCTCGGACACGAGTACGATTGCCTGCGGCAGAGTCTGTGCGACTGCGAACGGGAACGGCGTACCGAAGAGGTTGATGCTCAAGACGTCTCCGCGAAGCAGGGGCTTGCCAAGCAGGTATTTCTTTACAAGCTGGTCAAACCCCGGAGCGTAGCGCGAGGGCTGGTTTGGTGCGAGCACGATTTTCTTTGCTTCCTTGACCTCGGCTTTCCTAATCTGTACGCGGTCGCCAAGCCCCACTCCGGCGTTTTGCCTCAGAAGGCCGTCCATGCGGATTATCTTCGCGCCCTCGTCAGCGGGGTGCGACGGCAAGACTATTGCAGCTGTGATTTTCTTCCCCTTGATTTCAACTACGTCCCCCGTTGTCAGGCCAAGCGCCTTGCGTGCCTCGGAATCCATCCGCACCACGCGCTTCCCGTAGTCAATCTGCATGGCCTCCGCTACTTTGAGTTCGAGGAACTTGTCAACAGCGGTCTTTTGGTCCATTAAGATTCATCTGGTAATTAGTGGAAAATGGTTTCGAGCTTAGAGAATGTAGTGTCGAATCTGTTTAAATAATTGGATAATCGGTTCGGTTGGTTCGTCCGGCGCCAAAGGCCTTTATGCCTTTGGGACGACTTTTGTTGCGCGCCCCACTTCGGTCTTGCCAGCAGGGATTACCAGCAGCAAATCATCAAGGTTGTCCGTTCCAAGCCGTGCCATTATTTCCTTTGCCACCATTCCCTTCTCCTTGGTGCCGGATGGCAGGATGGCCACCGCGTTCTTGAGCGTGCGGGTCGAGATTGCAGGCACTGCTGCGACCCTTTCCTTTTCGTCCAGGCCGATGCGCAGTCCCAATGCAGTGCCGCGGAAGTACTCGCGCTTTCCTGAGATTATGAAACCGCCCTTTGAAACGTATTCGCCTGCCTTTGCGTGGCGCGAGACGTTCTCGATTGGTACGCAATATGCGTCAACGCTGCCGAAGCCGTTCTTCCAGGAGGACGAGTAGCTGGCCGCAAACTGGGCCGCCTCCAACTTGTCCTGCTCGGTCGCCTTTTCAGTGTTTCCTTCCTTGAGTATGGTCGTGGGTGCGCCCGTCACGTCGGCGTGGAAGTACAGGTCGCCTTTTTCGGCGTGCCTTGCGAACACGTGCTCGTTCTGGCCCGCGTCGCGGCCTGCGACAACCAAAAGCCCCGAGCTTGTGTAGAACCAGCGGTATTTCTCAAACCACTCCAGGTCGCGCCTTATGCGGAACTTTTTCTTCAAAGCATCTTCGTCTTCCGGCTTTCTGTAAAGCTCGCGCCGCTCTTCGCTTGCGATGAGCTTGAGCGTGTCCTCAAGCGCCTTCTTCGCTCCGTCCGCCTTGGCCCTGAGCTTGCTTGCCTTGGAGTAGTACTCCGCAGCATTCTGCTGCGCGGTCTTGGATGCGTCGAGTGCGATTTTCATCTTGCAACAGAATCAAGGTGGCTTGTATCGTTTATAGCCACTACGCTTGGGCCTTCGGAACCGAATTCAATAGTGTTTATGCAGCAGTTGTTCTGTATCATTTTTTTGAAGTTGTCGTACGAAAGCGCGTCGCCTGTTATTGCGCACAGCACGCACTTGATGAGGTTGCCGTGCGACACAACCGCAACCGTCTTTCCCGCATTTTCCTGCACAATTTTCCCAAGTGCCTTCATCGCACGCTCGGAGACATCCTTTGCGGATTCGCCTGAAAGCTCGTGGCCGTAGTGCAACAGGTAATAGTCGATGGTGCGTTCGGGCTCGCGCGCTCCTGATACGTTCATCTTGTGGAATATCTTGAACGCCTCCTCGGTGGTCTTTCCGGAAAGCTCGCCAGCGTCCTGCTCCATCAGCTCGTCCATTTCCTTTGGCTCAAAATTCGGAAATGCAACCCTTGAGGTCTCGACTGCGCGGGAGAGAGGGCTGCAGTAAACCGCGTCGATTTTGTTTTTCTTGGCCCACTCTGCAAGCGCCTGCGCCTGGCGAGTGCCGTGCTTGGACAGCTCTCCGCCCATTGTCTGGCCTTGGATGATGTGCTCGGCGTTGCCAACGGTCTCGGCGTGCCGAATAAGGTAGATTGTAGCATTGGGCATCGTAGTTCAGCTTTTGCATCCTTTGGTGATTTGGCCTGCGCGCCTACTTTGCTTTTGCCTTCGGGGTTTTTGCTGCGGGCTTTGATGCTGTTTTTTTCGCAGCAGGTTTCCTTGCGGGTTTGGTTTTCGGTGCCGCTGCAGCCGCCTTGTCCTTTGGAATAGCGGCCCCCGGCGCGGAAACCGTGTTGTTTGCCTCGGTGACCGTGCCGTCGGAATTGTTGACGTTGTACGGTTTCTTTGCCCAGGATTCCTTGGTCTTGCACTTGGTGTCGATGCACATGTTGAACGGCCTTTTGCCCTTGCGGATGACCGTTACGATTGGAGTGCCGCACTCGGGGCATATTTTCTCCGCGTTCTTTATGAGCGCCATCTTCGGCAGCGGGTAGATGTTCCTGCAGGCCGGGTACGCGCCGCAGCCAACGAATAGCCCGAAGCGCGATTTCCTGATTTGCAGCTGGCCGGTGCGTCCTTCCTTTGCACATACTGCGCAGGGGCCCAGGACGCTTTCTTCTTTTTGTGTCTGCTTCAACGCATCAACGAGTTCCTTGCCTATGCTCTCTTCCTTGGTCTGGAACTTCTCAAGTATTTTTTCAAGCGCGACCCTACCCTCGGAAACGACCTTTTCCTTGGTGATTTTTCCGGACTGGATGTCCTCCATTTCCTTCTCGAAGTCGCGTGTCAGCTGCTCGGAAAGGATTTCATCCACGTGCTTTGTCAGCGTCTCGTAAACCGAAAGTCCGAGCGCAGACACTTCGATGCTTTTTCCTGAAACGTACCCTCGCCTGAATAGGGTCTCGACTATTTCGGAGCGAGTGGCCTTTGTGCCCAGGTCCTCGTCCTCAAGCTTCTTCACCAAAGACGCTTCGGTGTAGCGCTTTGGGGGCTTGGTCATCTTCTTTAGAAGCTCGTGCCTGTCAACAGGAACACGCTCGCCAATCTCGAACTTGGGCAGGACTTCCTCCTCCAAGTCAACGTACTTTCCGTAGAATTCGAACCAGCCCTTCTCTACGGTGCGCGAGCCCCCAGCCCCGAACGCAACGTCGCCGATTTTTGCTCCCACGTTCATGCGCGCCCTCTTTGCGGGTTCGGCAAAGCAGGAAAGGAACCTGCGCACAATCAGGTCGTAAAGTTTTGCCTGGTACGGGTTCAGCCCGCTTGGCACCATTCCCGTCGGGTGGATTGCCGGATGCGCGGCGTCGTCCTTTTCTCCCTCGCGGGGGAGGGTCTTATTCTTTGAAAGGAGCTTGCCGGACAATTCGGAGTAAACTGGGTTCTTGCCGATGTCTGTGATTATTTTTTTCAGGTTAAGCTTTGACGAAAGCTTCTGCGAAGACGTGCGCGGGTAGCTGATGAGCGCGGCCTCGTAAAGGTCCTGTGCAAGCGAAAGCGTCATTGATGGCTTGAACCCGAAAGCGCGGTAGGCCTCGATTTCCATCGAGGTCAGGTCGAATGGGAACGGCGGGTTCTGTGCGAACTCCTTCTCCTCTACCTTTTCCACAAGCGCTTTGTCCTTTGCTGCCTTGGCAACAGCATCGGCAACCCGCTTTGCCTTCTGCTCATCTTTGATGTTGCCTTCGCTGCAGGCAAATTCGACTCCCTTTAGCACTGCAGTTATGTTCCAGTATGGTTCGGGCACGAACTTCTGTATCTCAAGTTCGCGCTGTGAAAGTATTGCAAGCGCAGGGCCCTGAACCCTTCCAATGCTCATGATGCGGAATATGCCGGCCTTCTTTATTGCCGACATCAGTGCGCGCGACGTGTTGATGCCCCAGTACCAGTCCAGGTAGTGCCTTGCTTCGCCTGCATCTATTTGCGGGGTGTCAAGCGCGTGGAGGTCGGAATATGCCTCAACCAGGTCTTCCTTTGTGAGCGTGGAAAAGAGCATCCTCTTTGCGGGCTTCTTCACCGCAAATCGGATGATGTTGCCTCCGATGAGGCTTCCTTCGATGTCCCAGTCGCAGGCGTTCACAACCGAGTCGGCGCTTTTTGCAAGCTTCTTGATTGATTCAAGGTATTTCTTGGTGAATGCAGCTGACTCGTGCGACTCGGACGCCGGCACCCATTCGATGTCAAAAACCGGGTATTTCCCGCCGGCTTCCTTCTGCTTGAGGGAATAAACGTGACCTACAGCTGGTGCAATCAGGATTTTCTTGCCGCCTCGCGCAATCTCGTACGACTTGACGCCGGTGCCCGCTGACTGCTTGATTGGGCCTTCCGCTAGGGCTGCAGCCATCTTTTCCGCGACGCGGGGTTTTTCTGTGATAATCATTACGGTTTCCATGGTATCTGCTTCCAAACTGCGTTTCCTGCTTTTGGTGGGCTAATCCTAATTGGGCTGGCTGGTTTTATTGCTTTCGTACACGGGCTATGCTGGGGGCAACGGAAAAATCGCAAGCGGGAAAACTCAGTTGAGTATCGTGTACTTGCTCAGGTAGACTTGCACCTTGAACACCTCAAGGAAAGGCATGAGCACGAGCGCGTTGATGACAATGGCTGCGTAGCGGCCATAGGCGAATATTCCCGGGTCTGCGGAGATGTTGAGGAACACCAAATCGTTGAGCAGGATAAGCACTGCGGAGACTACCAGGAACAGGATTACGTATGAGAGACGGTGCGTCACGGTCGATATGCTTTTGCGTATCGCGGTCCAGCCTTTGAAGCCGTCGATTACGATGGCCTGCGGCACGAAGAGTATCGCAAGCGCAATCAGGGCGGCAACAAGAGCGCCTACGGTCTGGTGCAGGCCGTACTGGTAGAGCACGACGTCCGCAATGAACGTGAGCGCAAAAGCGGCAAGGAAAACCTCGAACAGGTGGTACGTCCTCTGCTCGATTTTTTCCATCTCGTAGAACGCAATCTTGTTCATCGACCTTTGGCTTGTGATAATCATATTGATTGCGACAAGGGCAAACGAGAACAAAAGCATCGACACTATTGGCAGGATGATTACGATTCCCAGGTCAAGCGGGGTCATGTCCCACTTGATGCTGTCTAAGCGCATGAATATGGAGCCCATTGCCGCGTAGTTGGACAAAAACAGCGCAACAGGGAACGAAATCAAAAACGGTATCGAGAAGAACGAAATCGTCTTGAAGTTGGTGCCGTAGGCCTCGAATGTCTTGTTGAAAATGTCCGCAATCCTCTTCATACCGATTCGCCCTTGAAAATTAAGTTAAAGACTTCTTGCTTTGCGGATTTAAAACCAATAGCTTCCAAGCTCGCAGGGTGAGCCTTGCTATCCGAATCTTAAGAAAAAACAAGAAAGGGAATGTGGTGCTGGAACACCACAAGCAATCCGCGCGCTTTAGTCAACCGGGCAGGAGTATGCTATTGACACGGACGTAGCGCAGTCGATCGCAGAGCCTGCGCCGTTTGCGAACGTGACGTCGGTTATCGTGGTGCTGAGCGTGGTGGACAAAGTCGAGCAGCGGGCGCTTATCGGGTTCGTGTTTATCGTCGCATTCTTGATGCACGTCTTGAGGTTGGGGTCGTAGGTCGGGTGGTCGTTGGGGCAGTAGACGCAGACGTTGTTCGTGTCGTCCTCGACTATATATGTGGTCCCGGCGTCGGCTGTCGGGCAGCGCGGCTCCTTGTAGCACGTGCTGTCTTCCCAGTCCGACAGGTATCCCCGGGTTGTGCAGTTGCTGCACTGGGTTGTTGTGGCGTCATTATCAGTGGGGCTGCAGCAGGACGTACCGATAAGGCAGATGTCCGTTATGTATGGACAGTACGTATAGACGCCCCAGCAGCCGGTGGAGGGGTCACACTGTGTGCCTGTTCCGCATTGGACTCCGGTGCCAGTCATCGAACGCCCGTTGATTGAGTGTACGCCAATCGCTTCGTTTATCCTTGTTTTGGTGCGCCTTACAACCGGGTCTGCGCCAAGTATCATCTTGACTGGCGGGGTGCTGCCACAGGCAGTGATTTTTACGCTGCAGCCGCTTACAGGAAGGGCGATGGGTACTGTGGATATTGCGGCAGAATCCGACTGGTAAAGCGTCTGTATTCCCTGCAGGGGCATGCCTACGTTCAAAGTCGAGTTGAATAATACTGTCGTGTTTCCTCCAGACGAGCCGGCCGCATCAACATAGCCCTTAGTCGCCGCGTCTGTCTCGTTGATTGGCGCCGCAAGGCCTACGATACGGTTGTTTGAGAGGTTCATGATTCCGCCGAATTTGGAAGTCCCGTTGACATCAAGCCGAGCCTGCGGGTTGAGCGTGCCGATTCCCACGCGGCCCAGGACGGAGTTGACAAACAGGCCGTCGAACCCGGCATACAGGTTGCCTGTTGCGTTGAGCTGTCCGTTCTTTACCGTGACGCTGCCTGCTGCAGCGCTTGGGACGCAAAGTCCGAATGCCAGAATTACTGCGAAAATCCAGTTAGCTGCGTTCATGAAAACACCCTTGCATATGATTACTCTAGTCACTCTTGGCGGGTATTTCTACCTTTCCAAGAAGGCCGTCCCTGCTTACCAGCCCAAAGCGCGTGCTGTCCGTTGAGCCGGTCACGACATTGCCCAGCACCAGGTACGCGTCCTGCGGAATTACTCCGTTGTAGCTTTGCACGTAGAGGGAAAGCATCCGGTAGCCGGAATAGCCTATGCAGTAGTCGATGCCTTGGGCGTTCTGCAGGACGCGGCCGTTGACCATGATGTCCCAGCCGCAACTTGCATTTGAAAGCGAAAACGAGTCTCCAGGTGTCGCCTTGATTGTTTTGACAAGCGGGTTTGCGTCGCCTGCAAAATGCACAAGAGCAACGTCGCCCCTATGCGGCTCATTGCAGCCATAGTAGCCGAACTGCACGATTACGTTGTCGCCATCCGAAAGCAGGCCGGTCATCGAGTTCCCGCGAACGGTCCTTACCTCGGTCGAGGTTATGCAGGAAACGGGTTTGTCAATTGCCGGCATGGGCGAATCGGTTGGTTTGGGCGTTGCGTTTGCATCTGGATTGTTGGCAGCAGGCGTAGGGATTGAGAATGCATTTACCAGGATGAAAATAACCACTATTGCCGCAACAACGGTCAGGACTATCCTGTTGGTGCCCGATTCCTCCCTGTTTCTCCTGTTTTGTTGCGACTTTCTTCCCATTGTCCTTTCACAGCTTTTTGCCTTTCAGGTAGCATTGCCCGTAACCAGTAGTCCGCACGGTAATAAATGAGCCAATCGCCCCTTTTGAAAGCAGAACGGTCTTGTAATTCGGCGCCCTTGCAGAAACGGAATCCCCTGCCCTTTCTGTGGCAAGGACTTCGTATTTTTTTCCGGCCATCTTTGCGTTGCCTTCCAGCGCAATCTTGCGGCACAGCGCGTTAATTTCCGTGCTGCGGCCGTTTATCGTCTTGCGGTCCAGCTGCTCCATCTTTGCCGCAGGGGTCTTGGGCCGCGGGCTGAACTTTGAGATGTTCGTGATTTCCGGCCGCGTCTTTTTCATAAGCTCCACCGTATCCTGAAAATCCCTTTGCGTCTCAGTTGGAAAGCCCACGATTACGTCCGTCTCAATGGTCAGGTCCGGGATTTTTTCGTGGAGGAATTCCGTAAGCTTTGCATAGCCGGCTGCGTTGTACCTCCGGTTCATCGCCTCAAGCACGGCGTCGCTTCCGCTTTGAACGGGAATGTGGAGAAAGCGGTACGCCTTGTCAGTCGAGCAAATGGCCTTTGAAAGTCCCTTGCGGATTTTCCAGAAATGCTCCGGGTTTCCCATTCCGATGCGTACGCGGAAGCGACCGGGTATTTTGCAAATCTTTTCAAGCAGCGTGGCGAGGTTTTGCTTTTCCGCAGGTCTTTTTTTGCCGCTTTCTTTTTTCTTACCCTCAAAGTCGAACCCGTAGCAGGCAGTATCTTGGCTGGTGAGCTGGATTTCCTTTGCCCCGAGGGCGACCGCAGCCTTGACTGCGGCCACTATTCCGTCCTGTGGAAAGCTCTGCAGATGGCCGCGCGCAAGCTTTGTCGAGCAGTACGTGCATTGCCCGAGGCACCCCCTGCTGATTTGCACGCGTGCGAATATCCCGTCAACTGTGACGTTGAAAGGAAGGGTTGCGATTTTTTTAGTTTGGACTGTTTTCTTTCCCATCAGCGCGTTTTCAATCGCATCCACTATTTTTGCATTCGACCACACGCCAACGATGCTTGCGCTTGGAACCGCCTTTTCAACCAGTTCGGGCGAAACCTGCGCAAGGCAGCCCGTAACCGCGAGTTTTTTTCCCTGCGATTCAAGGCGCCTTGCCTTGAAAAGTATCTTTTCCTGTGTGGAGTCCTTGACCGAGCAGGTGTTCATCACAACAACGTCCGCCCCGGTTTCGGAGTCGGCAATCGTGTACTTTTGCCCAACAGCCGCCTTCAAAGCGTCCGTGTCAGCGGAGTTGAACGTGCATCCGTATGTGAGAAAGAAGACCTTTTTGGCAGTGGCGGTAGCTTGTCTGCTGTTTTTTGCTGCAACCGCCCTTTTTGCCATTTTTTGCTTCTGACCGCCTTTTCTGGTGTTTTTGCCCTCTTAAGCAACTTTATTAATTTTCTTCGCAAAAGAGAATATACTCATTTTGAAGGCTTCTAGCCTGTCAATGAATATTGTATTACAAAGGTGTATTTGTATAGTCCGTCCAGTTGCTTCCAAAAAGTGCGAAAAGTGCAGCCGCGAGGCGCATCTTCTTGAAATATGCGGCCAGTGCAAGCGCAAGGTCTGCCACGACTGCACCAAGTCCAGCAAGCTCTCGCGCAGGCGCGTGAAGGGCGAGCGTCACATAATCTGCAAGACCTGCTGGGGAACCCCCGCAAAGAGGACCGCATACAAGGCGGCCTAATCTCCTTCTTTTCTCTCTTTTTCAGAGTCTGTCTTTTACTATTATCGTCTCGGCCTACAGCTTATGCTCGACCATGTCCCGCAGGATATTGGCTTTTTGTTTTAGTATTTTCTCTGCTTCCGGATTTTCGTGGGAATAGTCCGTGCAGATTCTTACAACCGCTTTCCTTATGGTGCCAATTGTCGTGGGGTGGAATGAAAGCAACGCCGTATTTACCAGCGACTTTTTTGTCATCGGGTAAAACGAACCCGATGCGTTTATCAGCCCCCGTGTAGTCGGGGCGGACTCAAGGGCATTTCGGTTTTTTCTTAGCTGTGCGGCAAGATTAGTAATTTCTTCGCGAACGATTTTTTTGTCAACTGGGATGTCTTGTAATAGTGTTCCAAGCGTCGTTTTTCCGTGCTCTTTCATAAACCGCCTTTCCTTCTCTTTCCGAGTCATCGGCCGTATTTCTTCTTCCATCAGTCTTCCCTCTTGAAATCGCGAACTATTTGGATTTACCTTCCTTCTCAGCAACAACCGCAGTGCCGTATGCGTAGACGTCAATCGTGCCGCCTACAATGCTTGCGCTTTCCATCCGCATCCCGACTATCGCGTTCGCTCCGCGGGCCTTTGCGGTCGCGGAAAGCTCATGAATTACCGAATGCCTGGCTTCGTTGAGCATCCTGCGGAAAGCAGGCAGGTCCCCGCCGCCGATGCTCTTGAGCATCGCGCCGAGTTCGCTTGCGGTGTCAAGGGTGCGCGCGCTTGACGCCCACACCACGCCGACGTACTTCTTGGTCGAAAATCCGGGGATCTCGTCAGTAGTTGAAATGAGAACGTCCGGGTCAGTAGCCTGCATTAAAATCACCTTTCTATTTGCCTTGCGGCATCGATTGCATTTGTCACGCTCGGATTATTAAGTTTCCGAGCGAAAACTGTTCTATCTGATTTTACGTTCATTGCGGTGCAACAAGATGACTCTCAAGGAAGCGGAACCGGTCAAGGAAAAGACCAAGGCGGACTACGAGCCGTGGATTGAAAAGTACCGGCCAAAGAAGCTTTCAGAAGTGGTTGGCCAGGAGCACATCGTGGCCCGGCTGGATTCGTATGTCCAGGCAAAGGAGATGCCCCACATGCTCTTTGCAGGACGTGCGGGAATCGGCAAGACCACCTGCGTGCTTGCGCTTGCCCACGAACTATATGGCGAGGCCTACAAGGAGTGCTTCCTTGAGCTGAACGCAAGCGATGAGCGCGGAATCGATATCGTGCGCGGCAAAATCAAGGACTTCGCACGCTCAATCCCCCTTGCAAGCGTGCCTTTCAAAATCATCTTCCTAGACGAGGCCGATGCCCTCACCGCAGAAGCCCAGCAGGCGCTGAGGCGCACCATGGAAAGATACTCTGAGAACACGCGATTCATACTCAGCTGCAACTATTCAAGCAGGGTAATCGAGCCAATCCAGAGCAGGTGCGCGGTGTTCCGGTTCCTCCCGCTGTCGGACGAGCACATCGGAAAGATTGTTGACAATATTTCAAAGCTTGAGAACCTGCGCTTGGAGAAGGACGTCAAGGATGCGGTAGTTGCCGTGTCCGAAGGCGATGCCCGCAAGGCTGCGAACGTGCTTCAGGGCGCGTGCTCGCTTTCCGCAAAAGTCAACGCCACGTCGATTTTCAAGGTAGCTTCGCGCGCAACTCCGAAGGAAGTCGCAGCAATGGTCACAACTGCAATCAAGGGAGACTTCTCAACCGCGCGAAAGACTCTTTGGGAGATTATGGGCAAGTATGGCCTTGCAGGAGAAGACGTCCTGATTTCGATTTACCGCGAAGTCACCGGTCTTCCGATACCGGACGAGCAAAAGGTCGCGCTGGTTGACAAGATTGGCGAATACGACTTCCGTATGGTCATGGGCGCAGACGAAACAATCCAACTTGAGGCTTTGCTGGCTCAAATGTCCTTGATTGGCAAGAAATAGCTTATTTCTAACTTCTTTTGGCAAAACAAGTGTTCTTTTCCGTTAATTTATTCAGCAGCCGTTATTTACTCCTTGGAAACCCCACTTCCACTATTTTTTCGTTTTTTGTTTTCCTGACTAATTTTGCAAAATTAGCGACAAATCAGCCTTATTTTCTAAAAATAAGGTTTAAGCTTCCTTTGTTTTCACGAATTCGTCCTTTTTGAAAGGATTTTCAAACATTTTTTCTTGGGCTTTTTTGGGTTTTTTCTTCTTTTCAACACGCTTTTAAGTGTCCTTATGGTCTATTCCTAGGGGAGTATCCGTCCGGGTTTGATGGATAATGAGGCGTCGGCCTTATGGGATTTGTTTTTAGTCCCGAGCCGGTTCCATGGGTGTGTTTTCAAACAGTGGTTACGTGTCAGGTCTTCGCGTTGCAATGCTTGGGTGGGAGTTCCCGCCATTTGTCAGCGGCGGCCTTGGAACGCATTGTTTTGAGCTGACCCGCGCGCTTTCGGCACTCGGTGTTGAAATCGATTTCTTCATGCCAAAGACAAGCTATGACATTCACCAGCCCTGGCTCAACGTCTATCAGGCGGATTGGATCCTGCTCAAGCCGGGCGAGATGCAGCTTGATATCCTGCCAATAAGTTACAGTGGATACAGTGGCGAATCTACGCAACTGCAGTTCAACGCGAGAAGGCTTGCGGAGCTTGCAACGTCGCCTGGCCAGTCCAAGTCCTATGACTTGGGCTTTTTCGAGGCAGTGGGCGCGTACAATCACCTTGCAGCGTTGCTTGTGCAGAAGAAGCACTGTCAAAAGCCCTACGACGTTGTTCACGTGCACGACTGGATTTCCGCAAAGGCAGGGATCCGGATCAGTGCGCGAACAGGCCTGCCGCTTGTATCAACAGTGCACAGCACCGAGTACGACCGCACAGCTGACACGTGGCCTTTTGACTGGATACTTGGAGTGGAAAAGGACGTGGTGCGCAATTCCGACCAGGTCATCACGGTAAGCAAGCGCAGCGCGCAGATTCTTTTTGACAAGTTCGGCGCAAACAGCCGCAAGGTCAACGTAATCTACAATGCAATCGACTCGTCCAAGTTCCCGAAGCACAAGGAGACGATACTGGATTCCAATGGCAAGAAGACAAAAATCGTGCTCTACCACGGCAGGCTCTCGGTGCAGAAAGGTGTGGAGTTTTTCCTTAAAGCCGCGCAGAAGGTCCTTTCCAAGGACCCGCAGGTAAAGTTTTTGATAAGCGGAAAGGGCGACCTGCTTCCAAAACTCGTTGAGATGGCGTTTGATTTGGGAATCAGCGAGAACGTGATGTTCCTCGGTTACGTCTCAGACGACCAGCTCAAAAGAATCCTTTGCACAAGCGACGTGCTTGTGCTTCCAAGCGTCTCCGAGCCCTTCGGCATAGTCGCGCTCGAGTCAATGGCAAGCGGCACGCCCACCATCGTATCCAAGACTTCGGGCGTGAGCGAGCGCGTCAAGAACTGCCTTACGGTGGACTTCTGGGACACCGATGAGATGGCTTCAAAGATACTTTCCATACTTTCCTATGACTCGCTTTACGAGGATATGCGGGAAAATTCCATTGTCGAGACGGAGTCAATAACCTGGGATGACGTTGCAAGGCAGACTGTGGATGTTTACCAGAAGGCGATACGGTCAAGGTTTGCGGCAAAGGCCGCGATGGCGATGTTCTGATGGCGAAAGTATGCCTGTGCTTCCACGTGCACCAGCCAATCCGGCTTTCACGGTTCTCCTACTTCGGCATCGGAAACGGCGACGCAGCGGACCTGGACGCGCGTTACTTCGACAACGGGATGAATCAGCACTACTTCAACAAGGCAGCGGACCAATGCTACCTTCCCACGAATAGGATTCTGCAGGACCTGCTTGACGAAAACCGCGGCAAGTTCCGGTTCTCGCTGAGCATCACAGGCACGCTCCTGATGCAGGCAAAGAAGTACCGGCCCGAAGTAATCGAGTCGTTCCGCAACCTCTGCGCAACCGGCCGAGTTGACGTGCTTGACGAGACGTTTTACCACTCGCTATCCTCGCTTTATTCTGATATGTCCGAGTTCGAGGCGCAGGTGCGCATGCACAACCAACTCGTGCGCGACTTGCTTGGGGTTGCACCGCAAAGCTTCCGCAACACCGAAGCAATATACTCCGACCGCATCGCGCAGGCAGTCGAAGGCCTCGGTTACAAGGCAATCATCACCGAGGGCGTTGACCACATACTTGGTTGGCGCTCGCCAAATTATGTCTACAGGCCGCAGGGCTGCAAGGACATCAAGCTCTTGATGCGCAACTACAAGCTCTCCGACGACGTGGGCTTCCGCTTCTCCGCGAAATCCTGGAAGGAATGGCCGCTCACGGCGGATAAGTATGCAACCTGGCTTTCCGCAACTCCTGGCCAGGTCATCAACCTGTTCATGGATTACGAGACGTTCGGTGAGCATCACTGGAAGGACACCGGGATATTGGCTTTCCTTTCGCACCTTCCGGAGCAGGCGCACAGGCACGAGGACCTCTCATTCTCAACGATTACCGAGGCAGCCCAAAGCTTCGAACCGTCCGACACGCTCAGCGTCCCGAGCGAAATATCGTGGGCGGATGCCGAGCGCAACACCAGCACCTGGCTCGGCAACCGGATACAGCGCGCGTGCTTTTCCGAACTGGAATCGCTGCTTCCAAAACTGCGCAAGGCAAACGATGCCGAACTTTGGGACGTGTACCGCAGGCTCCAGACTTCAGACCACCTGATGTATCTTTCAACAAAAGGAATGTCCGACCGCGAGGTGCACAATTACTTCTCTCCGTACAAGGACTCCGGGCCGTACGACAATTTCATCAGCTTCATGAACATCATCTCAGACTTCAAGAACCAGGTTGATTGCAAGATATCAAAAGCGCAGGACGCGGTGCAAAGCGAAAGCCCAAGCCGAATCCGGGGCAATTGAAAAAGAAATGTTGATTGCATGAACCAACACCCTCATACACCGGACGTTCACGAGCGCGAAAGCAAGGCCGCGCTTTTTCTGATTACCGAGCTTGAGCGGCCAGTTGGCGGGCTGTCCCGGTTTGCAAACGAGCTTCTGGCATCCTGGAAGGACGCGCACGCGCAGGGGAAAACCGAGTACGAGCCCATAGTCCTTGCGATGCACGACCCGGCAGCACCGCTTTTCGACCTGGTCCCTGCGCAAAAATTTGCAGAGCTTACTGTAGCCTGCCCGCAGCTTGCCATTCACAAGGCCGAGCGCGGCGGAACCACCTGCTATTTCCTCGAGGCAAAAATGTCCATCGAAGAGTGCAACACGTTCCACGCAGAGCTTTACGAAAAGTACCGCATACGCTCCGAGCGCTCCTCGCAGGACGGGTATTACCGCACGCTTTGCGCGTTCTGGAAGTACGCGCCAATCGTAGCGGACTTCATGCAGAGAAAGCTCAACGCAAACATTCACGTAGTCGATGCCCAGGACTGGCTTGCGTTCCCGGCAGGGTTCTTGTGCCGAGAAAAACTTGCAAAGCCGCTGTTGTGCAGGTTCCACTCCGGCGAATACGGCCGGTCGATGGGGAATCCCGAGGCAGTCTCTGCACCGCTTGACATAGAGGCAGTTGCGCTTGCAACAGCGGATTTCATACAGGGCGTTTCAATTTCGGAGATGAAGTTCGAGCTTTTCAACCTCGCGGCACGCAAAAAGCAAATCTGCGAAGAAATCGCGCCAATGATGCCCAAAGGGTGGCTTGAGGCGCAGGAAGAGCGCGATGAAAAGTTTGAGGAGTTTTTGCTGCTCGAATCCGATGGACTGGAAATGCTGGGCGAATATTGTGCGGGGCTTCCGAACGGAATAATACTTGACCAGTGGAAAAGCGTGCAGCTTGCTGACATATTCAAGGGAAAAGAGGTGCTTCGCGGCATATTCCGCAAGTCCGGCTACGTCCTGTTCATAGGCAGGCCCGAGCGCAGGAAGGGAATTGACGAGCTTCTTGCTGCTTTTGACCAGCTTCGTGGAAAGGACGTCGGCCTCGTGATATCCAGCAGCATGTCCGGCGCGGATTACGACGCGCTGATGGCGCGCATCAAAAGCATGCGACTTGAATCAAGCATAGCTGTGCACAACGGCTGGCTTTCCGATTCGGCAAAGCGCTCGCTTTTGTGCGCAAGCGATGTTGTCGCGCTGCCTTCGCTTTACGAGCCGTTCGGACTGGTCACGCTGGAAGTCCTTGCAGCCGACTTGGCGTGCGAAGAAAACGGTACAACAGGACCGGTTGCAATAGTCGGCGCAAACGGCGGCATGAACGAGGTAATCCGTAACGGGGTCAACGGCTTCAAGGCGCCGATGGCTTCCCAGTTTGCGTTGCGGCCCGACCACCTTGCAAGGATCATCTCGATGTCGTGCTGCGACGAGGCGCTTCGCGCAAGGATTTCCAAGGGGGGTGCGGAGCGTGTGCAATCGCCGTATTTTGACTGGCACTACATCGTCTTGCGCATGCACGAGTGCTACAGGCGCGCAGGCCGCAATCAAATTCGTCTAGAACATTTTTACAAAAAGGGGTAGAGTTGTACATGGCTGTGAAAGTAGAGGAATATTTCGGCTGCAAGGCCGGCGTTGTGTGGAGCACACTGTCTGCGCAAGGCCCGCAGAACATCGCGCAGCTCAAGCGCACGACCAAGCTTTCGGATTCCGAGCTTTACGCTGCGCTTGGATGGCTGGCTCGGGAAAGTAAGATAGAGATACTTGGCGACAGGCCGCTTTTCTTCCGCTTCAAGATAACTGGATGATGTTTGCGTTGAACCAAGATGTCCTTTCTGAGGAACTTTCCTGCGCGGAAAATAGTGTTGACCCCTTTCGCACTGCGCGCGTGCTCATTCGGAACAAGTCCTCGGAAGCCTGCTGGTCCGCATTCTCCGCAAAGCTCGGCAGCCTTTGCTGCCCCAACCGCGACTACTTGTGCGAAGGGTTCAGCGCATTGCTTTCAGGCAGCCAATACAAGGTACTTGACGCCTACGCAATAGGGCTTTGTGACGCCTCCAAAAACCCGATGGAGCTTTTCCCAGAATCCGTCAAGGCAACTCCCTGGAGCGCAACCTATTCATATTCATTCCAATCCCAATCCGGTTCGGGCGTTCTCGAAGTCGCGTACTTGCTTTCATCCGGCCCGCAACCTGCTTTGGTTACGCGTTTCCGCATCGATTGCACAGGTATCTTTGCCCAAAATGCGTCCATTCTTGTCCGGCCCCTTGTCAGCCTCTCGCCATCGTGCTCTCCTGACCATTCAAAAGAAATTTCCGCAACTGCAACAGGTGGAAACGGACTGTTGTGCACGTCCCCGCAGGCTTGTGTTGAATTCCACTCCAACACTGCAACTTGCGCAACGCCCCTGGATATTTCGCAACCGTGGGACTGCAAGCTTGGGTTTGGCGAGAGGAAAAAGACGGCCTCGGGGTTTGTTCCAAAGCCGGCAAGGGCCACGTCAAGGGTTGTTGGCGAAATCGAGCTTGCCTTGAGGGAAAAAACAGCAACCCTTGTCGCAACAGCCTTCATTTTTGGCCAGGAGCCGCAAAAATCGGCCGACATCCAAACCGCACGACATTCCTCAGACTTGAATGCCATCGCAAACAAGTTTTCGGGCGAGCTTGCCGCGGCAAAAGAATCATGGGGCGAAAAGCGGGCAACGCGGCTTGGGTGGCGCATGTACAACCTTGCGCACAGCTTCGATTTCGAGGTTGACGGGGTTGTAGGCTTTGACGCAGGTTCGATGTGGTTCCGTCAGCTGTGGCTGCGCGACTCGTTCGAAGCTCTTTATTCCAATTTCAACTTCTTCTACCGCTGCGAGCCCGGCAAGGTGCGGGGCCTGATACTCGCAGGGCTTTCGATGCATGACGCCGCAGGCATAATTCCGACCCGCGTCGGAAACGGCGGGGACAAGGCAAGCAACGGCCTGGATTCCACTTTGTTGTGCCTGCTTTGCGGCTGCAAGTATTATGAGCTGTCCGGGGACGCGGACGTGGCTGCGGCGGTCTCCCACGCGCTCAAGAAATTCCTGTCGCAGACGTCCAACAGGAAGCACGCGGTTGCGCTTGACTACGGCCTGCTTTCCTGCCCCGCGAATTACTCGTGGATGGATTCGTGCGGCAAGCTTGCCGTTGATGGGCAAGATGTGCTGGTCCCGCGGCGCATACCGCAAGCGTGGTTAGGCACTACTCCGGAGGAGCGGCTCGATGCAGCAACGGCGCGGTATGTCCTTGTTGAAATCAACGCGTTGTGGGTCGCCCTCCTTCGCCACGCCTCGCGTTTGTCGCTTCCGCGCAAAAACGAGCTTGACTGGGTTTACAAGCTTGCCCAGCGAAACTTCTACGAGGTCTTTTCAGCAGGCGGGTTCCTTGCACACATCGCCTCTGCGGAGAACCCGTTCGAGCTTCGCGACTCATCCTTCTGCAGCGCCTCGGTAGTAGCCTACTCGCTTGTTCCTCACCTGTTCCGCAGGACGGAGCTGTCAAAGGCCTTTGGTCGTGTGGAGTCAAACATGGTTTACCGCAACGGCAACTTATTCGGGATTCCCGCACGGGCAGGAGCAGGTTTCGAGGATGGGTTCGAGGACGATGCGCAGTACCACGGCTACGCGTGCTGGCCGCGCGACAACCCCTATTTGTACAAGTTCCTCCTGCTGTGCGGCAAGCCCGACCTTGCGCAGCAGCTTTTACAGTCCTCGCTTGAGCAGGAGTTCTCGGAGTCGGCAGTAGGGTATTGCCCTGAATTATTCGCGCTGGATGCAGGCAAGGAGCCGGTCCCGGTAAAGAACCCCGCGCAGTTGTGGTCGCATTTTACTGATGCGTACCTTGATTTTTTCAAGGAGAAGAAATAGTTTGTGCGATTGAAACGCAGTCCCGCGATTCCGGAGTCCGCCGCGTCCTTTTCCCCCGCGCGCTTATCCGTAGTTGGTCTTGTACCGCAGCATTGCCGCTATCCCAAAGCTTTTGAATTCGGCTCCGGCGTCGTCCTGTGCGTTGAATATGATTATCTTGCCGCCTGCGTTGCGCACCGCGCGGATTGCCTTTTGCGCCCCTGCGTCCTTTCGCGCAATCTCGTCAAGGACAAAAAGTTCCGACACCGCACCGGACTCAACGGCCTTGGCGACTTCAGCAGGGCCGTATACTGCGTAGCCGTCATCCTTTGCAACCGACTTTTTGAGGTTCTCAAGCGCGTCGAATTCTTCCTGCATCTTCTGCGACTCCATAAGCCGGTTTATTGCGCCCAGCTTGAGAAGTTCGGATGCGGCGTTGCGCTCGGCAGTGCTTGAATGCTCGATTCTAATCTTGGAAAAAAGCTTGCCGTCTTTTTCCTTGACGTATTTTGCGAACTCGTCCTTTGCAAAACCCGGGCCGGCCACGATGAGTGCCTCTGCTTCGGCTTGCGAAAGGAGCGTGTAGAGCTCGAAGAAAAAACCCTTCTTTGCCTCGTCGAACCCCTTCAAGTCGCGCTTGCTCGCACCGCTCTCGATTTCGGCCTTGTGCCGTATTCCGGAATTCGTAATCACGGAAAAAGTTGCCTTGCGGTCGTCAAGCGCAAGTATCGCGGCCTTTATTGCACGGGCGCTCTTCTTAGCCTCATCAATCATTTCGCGGTCAAACGCCGTGATTTCCTTGGAAATGGTGATTATGCTTCCCACTTCCACGTCAAGCGTGTGGTATGCGCCTGCCTGCACGAATTCCTCCGGCTCGCCGCTGATGATTTTTCCAGTCACGCGGAGTCTGTTTGCGGACTCGGCGAATTCAACCTGCTCGGTCTCAATCACCACGTGGATGGGCTTCTTTTCGCCTGACTTTGCGCGCTCGCCCTCGCCTGCGGTGACAAACCGCCTAAACGAGCGGCCGGCTACCTTTGCGCCCGGCGTCACAATCATCGACAGGTACCAGAGGTCCTCAAGGTTCTTTGCCTCGGCCTTGAGCGTGCCCTCCTGCTCGTCGAAATGGATGATCCTCATACGGTTTCACGTGCTATTGCGAATGTTAATTTATCTTGGCTTGAAGAACTATTATTCTACTCAATTATAGGCGTTAGTGTTGTTTGTAAAATGGCCAATAAGCGCAGGATAGCAGTCATCGACCGTCAGAAGTTCGACTCGCCCCAGCTTGCCTACGAGTGCACCCGCGCCTGCCCCGAAGTGCGCATGGGCCGCGACGCAATCAGCCTCGACGCGGAAGGACTGCCAGTCATTGACGAGGCACTTTGCACCGGTTGTGGCTTGTGTGTAAAGCGCGCACAGGAAGGAGCAATCAAGATAGTCAACCTGGTAGGCGAACTCGACACGCCCAGTTACCAGTACGGCGCCAACACCTTCCGGCTCTTCGGCTTCTTGCTTCCCAAGGAAAACGCGGTAGTTGGAATCATCGGAGTCAATGGCATCGGAAAAAGCACTGCAGTCAACCTAATGCGCGGAAGCTTGATGCCCAACATGGGCAACTACGCGCACCCGCCGTCGTTCGAGCAAATCAAGCTTGCCGTTCGCGGCCAGGAAATTCAAGGATATCTTCAGAAGCTCAAGGAAAACAAAATCTCGTTCTCGCACAAGCTCCAGGACGTCAACCGGCTTGCATCCTCAAAGACAACTGCGAGGGAATTATTGTCCGCAACGATACCAAATTCCGATGATTTCAATTCAATATGCGCCCAGTTCAACCTCACTGCAATCCTTGACCGCAAGACTGCCCAGCTTTCGGGCGGCGAACTTCAACGGCTTGCGATTGCGTGCTGCCTTGGAAAGGATGCGCAAGTGTACTGCCTTGACGAGCCGTCCTCCTACTTGGACGTGAGCGAGAGGCTCAAGGCCGCAAAGGCAATCAAGAAGAAATCAGAGGCCAGGCCGATGGTCGTAGTCGAGCACGACCTCGCGCTTCTGGATTACCTTTCCGATTACGTCCACGTGCTCTACGGCTCGCGCGCCGCTTACGGTGTGGTATCCCAGCTGAAGGGCTCGCGCAACGGCATCAACGACTTCCTCGCAGGCTACCTTCCTGAGGAGAACGTGCGTTTCCGCGACCACCACATCCGATTCTCAACAGCAAGCCACCTCAACCAGAGCAAGGGGCTTGTGGCATTCGATTACGCTGCCTGCTCGAAGACGTTTAAGGGATTCAAAATGTCTGCGGATGCGGGAAAAGTCCACGAGTCCGAAATCATCGGAATCCTCGGGCCCAACGCAAGCGGAAAGACCACTTTCATCAAGATGCTCGCAGGCGAGCTGGAGTCCGACGATGGAAAGGTTGGTCTAGGAAAGAAGGCAGTGTCCTACAAGCCGCAGTATCTTACGCAGGACTTCGATGGCAACGTGCGCGATTTCCTTGCATCCGACCCCGCATTCGATGCTGCGGTTTACGCCTCCGAGCTACGCACCGCGCTTTCAATTGACGAGCTTGAGGACAAGCAAGTCAAGTCACTTTCGGGTGGTGAGCTCCAGCGTGTCAACGTTGCGCTCTGCCTTTCGCGCAAGGCAGATATCTATCTTTTGGACGAGCCTTCGGCGTTCCTTGACGTGGAGCAGCGGCTCCGCGTTGCAGAGATAATGCGCAGGATGATAGCGGACAGCGGAAAGAACGCGTTCGTAATCGACCACGACCTTGTGCTTGTCGACTCCGTTTCCGACAGGCTGGTGGTGTTCTCAGGGACTCCCTCCGTTGAGGGAATCGCAAGCGCGCCTGTTGCAATGCGGCAGGGGATGAACTCCTTCCTCAAGTCTTTTGAGATTACCTTCCGCCGTGACGACGCAACCGGCAGGCCGCGAGCGAACAAGGAAGGAAGCCAGAAGGATTCCGAGCAGAAAAAGAGTGGCGAATACTACTATGAGCAGTCCTGAACTGGCGTTTGCATTTTTCCCGTTTATTTCGGGAAGATGGTGATGTTACTTATAGTATTCGAGGTTTCGGAGACTACGTTGCTTGCAAGGATTATTGCCATCGTAGCCCCAAGCACTATGAATGCGATTATCAGGACCATTTCTGTTGCGGTCTGGCCACGGAACAGGCTTCTCATAAATAGGCTATGCTGGCTGAAAATAAAAACCGAAAGATTGGCCGACGAGCGGATTATTTGCTGCGCACGTAGTTGCCTTCCGCAACAACCTTTCCTGCCGAATCCAACGCGACAAGGTAGCTGTCCGAGGACTGCTTGTATAGTTGCACGACCCAGTTGCCGTCCTTGAGCGAGTTCTTTGAGCCAAAATCGGCTATGGCTGTGAAGTCCGCTGCGGGGCAATACTTGATGGCAGCAGAAACATCAGAAACGGGCAGCCTGAACGCGCACGCAAGATATCCCGCAGTCCCGGCCTGCCTTGCCGCGGGCGAGCCCGCATACGCATCCGCTATGGCGTCCGGTGCGACGCTGATTGGCCTGGCGTTGCAGTAGTTGGCAACCACCATGGTCTCATTGCGCAGCGTCACCGGGAACAGCTCATAGTAAAGTTTCTGCATTGCCGGGCACTTGGAATGCGGTTCTATTGAGAGGAACATCTCAACCCTCCACTTGCCGGTCGAGTTTGATACCGACGCGACCTCCAGGTAAATGTCCTTGCCGGGGTAGTTTTGCGCTGCGAACTGCTGGGCGTCCTTCAAACTTGCGTCAACAGCGTCCTTTGAAGTGAATTCCGTGTTCTGGGAAGGCGCGGTAAGCATCGCTATTGCTACAAGCGCGATTACAACAATTATTGCGAACGTAACTGGCCTGCGTTTCACAGCAAATCCCCTATTGACTTTTAGTGCCTGCGAGCCGATTTAACCGTTTTGGTGCGGTAATGCTCAGCAGGCCACGTTGATGCACCGCAGTTCCGTCCCGTCGCGGCGCACCAATGCGGTAAACGACTTGTTGGTTGCCGAATAGTTGACCAGGATGTCGTACGTGCGGCTGAACTGCCTTGAGAACGCGCCCGTTGCACCGTCCATTGAAGTGACGTTGAGCGGGAAGTTCACCGTTGCGGTTGTGCGGCTCATCACAAGGCTTTCGCCTGCGCACGAAGGCGTAATCGTCTGGCTGGCTTCTGGTTGGGTCGAAAGGCTTGACCCGGACCAGGCCACTGCGGGTTTTGCGGTGTTGTCGAACGCCTCCGTGAGGTTGGCCGTAGTGACGGACACGTAGTTTTGCACCCGTGTTGAAAGCGCGTCCACAAGGCTTCCGGAAGCAGCTGGATTGCAGGGCGCGGCAGTGCCGGAGGCGTACGCGGAGTCCAGTATTGCATCAATCATCGTGTCGTCGTAGACTGCGGCCGCTTCGTTGTACGCCTGGGAGATTACCTGCAGCTGGAGTCGCTTCTGGCCTGCTGCGTGGTGTTCCGAAATCGACAGCACGCTGGCTGCGAAGTAGCACAGCACCAGCGCCACGAGTATCGCCACTGCAAAAGAGAACATTCCCCTCATGGCGTGGCCACCCATGCTTTTTCCTGTATTATCGCCGAACGTGTGATTGACTGGTTCACAAGGCACCCGTAGCCGTCGTATCCTGACGCGGTCCCGTTGTTTATCCTGCAGCTTGTGCTGCAGTCTACGGCGTTGCACGAGTTGTTGTAGGCGTACCGCGTGGCTGCCGCAACCATCTGCCGTTCCCTCGTTATGTCCGCTTCTGCGGTATAGACGTCAAGGCCGGTCTTTTCCCGAAACGTGCTTGCATTGAGGTTTACTGGCGGCTGGGCAAGCGTGACATAGTCGTACGCAAGCGCCTGCAGAAGCGATGTCTTGGCCGCGTACTCCGTCTGGGTGGAGTAGACCGAGAACATCAGGGCCACCGAGCTTATCAGGATTAGCGAAAAAAGCGCGTCTACCGTGAAAACGAATGCCTTCCTCATTGCAGCACCACGTCACAGCTTTTTACGGTTAAAAGGCACGCCGAACCCGACGAACATTCGACCAGCCTCATTGTGGAATAAACGTCCATTTTTCGTGCGGTGCACCCTCCGGCGCCGTCAATCACTGTAAGGCAGTCCGGAGCGGACGTTGTCCCGTTGTCGTACTCCCAGCACGTGAACGGAACCCGTGCCTGAGGTATCGGCGCCGCACCTGCGGTAGCAAGGCTTGTGGCAACGGTCTCGGCTACGTTGTTGTCGTGCTGGCCGTATCTTGACAGGCTGTCAAGCGACAGCTGGCTGGAATGCAAAAGTACCCCTATGGCAAAGCACAGCGTCACCGTCGCGATTACGAAGTCGGACGAGAAAAATTGTGCGCGCCGCCCGCAGTTCATGAGTTGCACCCGCCCATCCTCAAGCCCACTTTTCCCGCACCGTCCGCGTAAATGCAGACCTGCGTTCCCTCCAAGGTGCCTGGGTTGCATTTCATCTGCTGCCATTCAAGTTCGGCGGATGTCGCGTTGTACGCGGTAAGGTTTACGTAAATGTCGCATACCGAGCCCGCCCTTGCGGACTCGCGTGCGCTTGAGGAGTTTATGATTATCCCGCTGCCGTCCGTCGTGATGTAGTATTTCGCAGGCCTTCCGATGTACGTCATGCACGGCGCGTTTATAGTTGCGCTTGAGTTCAGTACGCAGGCGCTGTTTGTGATTCCCGCAAGTTCGGCTGCAATCAGCTTTTCCTCGCGCAGCGCAAGGAACCTTCCAGAGTCGTAGCCCGCGTTGAGGTAGTTGACGAGCCAGGACACCGAAAGGTAGACTAGCGCCATTGCAAAGAAGAACTCAATCGCCATCTGTCCCCTCATAGCAAGAAAGTATTGCGCGGCACGATAAAAAACTGCCGAAAGAGAAGATGGGTACGGTAGGCGCGTCGCAAGCGGGTGTTGCCGCGATGCGCTGCTGCAACTTCAGTACCCCAAAACAAGCCGGGCAAGCAGAGGCGCAAGCCCAAGAGGGTATATCATTGCCGGGACGTAGAGGCACCCGAGGCACATGCCGCGGTGCGTGCCCGCTTTCGAGGCGTATTCGGACGTCGCCGCTGCAGCAACGGCGATTACCATTCCCCACAAGCCGCACGAGAACAGCACCAGGCACGCAAGCGCCGCCTTTCCCGCGGCTGCAGCGGCGTCCCTTGTCTTGTCGCCCGGCCTTGGCGCGACCTTGCAGAACGCGATTGCGCACAGCAGCGAAAGGAAGCCCAGCGCAATCCCGAGAAAGACCGACGAGAGGTCCGCACCCGCTTCCGCAAGCATCACCGAACCTTGGGAGCGGCCGCGGCCTATTGCAAACGCGGAGCACAGGTCGTAAAGCGCCTTCCCGACAACGAGTGCGGCGGACTGCCCGGCTCCCGCAAGCGGAAGCGCGGCCGAAAGCAGCGGCTGGGCGAGGAAAGGCGTTGCAGCGGGAAGCATCACCAAAAGCATGCCCACAAACGGGACAAGAAGCACCGGCAATCCCAGCCCCCGCGTTTCCTCGGCGTCCTGTTGGCCCCATGAAAAGCCGAAGAACCCGGTAAACAGCGCAAGGAGCGCGTTGTCGCACAGCGAAAAGAAAAGCACGAGAAACCCGAGGCCGCCGCTTGCAGCCATCACCAGCGCGGCGGATTTCCGGTCCCTGTCGCGCAGTACTATGGCCGCGCACAAGAAAAGAAGCGCCACCCACAAGAACGGCCTGGCTGCGGAAAAAATCACGGGAACCGCAAGAAAAAGCAGCGGGATTGCCGCTGCGCACGCTGCATACCCGCCGGCGATCGCAAGCTCCAACCCGTGGCCGTCCTTTTCCTGCCGCAGGGAAAGAAGGGAGCAGGCGAGGCAGGAGAATGTCAGGCAGAACACGAAGACCGTCGCAAGTTGTGCATCCGAAATACCATATGCCAGAAGGGACAGCAGCGCGTTGAAGTGCAGCGGAACGTAGTACCCCGCAAAGCCGGCAACCGTGGCAGCCAAAAAGAACGCTAGGATTTGTACCGGGTCCAGCTTTCCCTCACCACCGTAATTGAGTTGTCCTTTTTCCCGGTCCATACGCCGATCACGGTTGCCCTGCTTCCATTGGGTGCGGCGGACCCGTAGAGCCTCACGCACCCGGCCATGCAAAGCATCGCGCCACCTGTTTCGGAACGGTAAACTATTCCCGCAGCGGACGCCACCTGCGCGTATTGCGGCAGGCCAGCCAGCGAAGGGGCGTAGGAGATTTCGGCACCGCGCGCCTTGAGCACTAGTGCAAGAAAGCAGATTGCAAAAATCAGGGCGCAGGTGCGGGGTTTCACAATCCTGTTTTGTGGCCTGCCGCGATTTAACCGGGCAGTGCAACGTTGCGTTTAACTGGTGGAAAAAATCAGTACGCCTCAAGCGCAATCGGTTTTGAAGCGGACCCG
>Ga0209340_1000557_pt1 | contig 38366 bp, 52 predicted proteins | sample EPASupsiteSAE323_FD_187266 | JGI IMG/M metagenome (GOLD analysis project Ga0209340, IMG submission 187266) | Bioremediated contaminated groundwater from EPA Superfund site, New Mexico - Sample SAE3-23 (SPAdes) (version 2) | ecosystem: Environmental > Aquatic > Deep subsurface > Groundwater >... | reverse complement strand
GGGAGCCATGTTCGCCATGTCGAATATCTCTTCTTTGGTCATGAACTCTTCGACGATTGCCCATCCCATATCCGAGACGCGCTTTTTCTTCGGGTCTGGGTACACATGGAAGACGGACTTGTTTTGGTAGACTGGTGCGTCGATGACGCGCTTCTTCACTTTGACGAGCTTCCATTGTGGCTGGACTCCGTACTCCATGATCGGCTGCAAATTCTCCCATGCAGGATTTGATATGCCGAGCTGGTCACTGTATGGCTGCCACTCGACCACTTCCACTTCTTTCATGTACCACGGCACCTCTCCCCAGCTATTTCCTGTGATGAATTCTTCCTTGAGTCCCCCGGTCAGTCTCGCGAATACTGGATCGTCTATCAGGTATGGATGGTTCATTTGGTAGCGGATGAGCTCTTTCATGCCGAGCTCTGCCGTTTCGTCGTTTTGCTCTTCGGTCTTTATGTTAAATGCTGGGAGACGGGAGAACATACGCGGGATGATCGTTTCCACGACTTGGTAAGAGATCGGGAGCATCAGGTTGCTGTAGAACGGGTACGATTCGGGATCCTCTTCTATGGCTTCGTCTATGGTGCGAATGAAGTAGTGTTTATAGTTGTCGAGGAAGCGATCAAAGTATGGCTGGCAGTACTGACGCGATAGCTGCATACGTTTTGTTGCGGTGTTTATGGCGTCGTATTCGATTGGAGGGTTAGAGCTCTGGGTTGGCGTATCCATATTCTGTTCCATTCTAGCACCTTTTGGTTTTTTGCAATAGCCACCTATCTTCTGAGGCTGTGGAAGTTTCTTGTCCTGCGTAGACTGTGAAACTTCCGCACCCGAGTGACCACCGTTTCTTTCGTCGCCACCTTTTCTATGAGAGGGTTGAGTTTCAGGATGTAGTATGCGCCGCTTATGGATATTACGCAGTCATCATGGTTTCCCGGGCTGGCACTCAGTGTGCCGTCCTCGTTCTTTATGAATGTCGTCATTTCATCGAGGATCTCGATGTCTGGGATGTCTACCTCCCCGAGCCCTACGATCTCCTGCATATGCCCTATCATCAATGGCTTGGTCTTTCCATTGGTTACCCAGCCTACCTCTTTGGTAGACTGCTTTGTCTTCTCGTTGAGCCTGTCTCGCATATAGAGATTTGGGTACTTCAGCGTTTTGAGACGGTCTATGGTACTTATGCCCATGTTGTTTGCCTCGACTGCAATCAGTGCTTTGTTGAAAAAGTGTCCCAGTCTGTGCAGTTCGTCTCCGAATGCGTGGGCGCGAATGATTGCGCGGAGTTTTGCGACTACCCTCCATGACTTCTTCTCGACGACGGTTGCCACACAGAAATCGCTGAACTCCCCTACGTCTGCGAATATGACGTACTTGTCATCTGATGTTGGCATATCCCAGAGCTTCAGCCATCCTGTTTCGTTTTCCACGATTGATGGGCTTTCCCCTATACCCTCGAGGTTTCCTATCATTATCGGATCGCGGGCTTTGGCTTTGTATCGGGCGAGAGCACTCCCTGAGAACACTGGATTGCCGGATGAGAGGAATGCTTCCGTGTCGTCGACGGGGAACTCCTGCTTAAACATCTCTTCTGGCTGTCTCCCTGCCTCTATAGGGAGGCTTTTTATCATGAAGCGTCTCCATGCCAGCGTTGCTATGTCCACGTATCCCTTGTTTTTTTTGGCTTGCTCTGGGGGGAAGCGTTTCAGGAGGTTTCGCTCGTCTTCCGTCAGTTCTTTCTCAGGTATGGATTCGGATATGCGGTATTCTGGGTTGCTGAAGAACGGCAGAAAGTGCCCCTTGAATATGCTCTTGCCCTCTTTGGCTTTTTTATACTCGATGTGGTGCAGCGTACCCTCCCCGTTTGCCGTTGTCTCTTTCACTATCCATGTGTGTGGATCGTTTGCTGGTACGGCGCGGATTAAGCCCGTCAGGATACGCCCGTCGTCTTTCCAGCGTGAGGACTCACTCATGTGGACATAATGTGGAGTGTCTCCGCGTCCGAATGCCCGGGCTCCTGCGGTTCCGATGTAGAACTTTGAGTTACAGAAACTGTTGACCATGTCTCCCTGTGTGGTCTTTCCCGGGACATAGAATCGCGCGAGCCATGGGGGGAGGTGCTTAAGGTAGTAGTCTACTTTCTCGAAGAGACGCTTGGTTGCCTCTTCTTCGTGAGATATGACGATGCTCCATGAGTTGGGCACCAGTAGGAACTTCACCGTCAGGATTGCGTCTATCACCGTGGAGAGTCCGAGTTGTCCTGCTTTGACGAGGTCATCACGGGTGGTGCGCTCGTTGTAGAATAGCGTTTGTGGCTCGTTGAATATAAACGGGACGGGCTCTTTGTTTTTGTTTATCACCCAGAATGCGGACTCGATTATATACTTCGGGTCGTCGTGGGCTATCTGTATCAGGTCTTCGATGCTGCCTATGTTCATTGGAGTGCCTCCAGTACCGTTTTTCTCTGCTGCTGTTTTACCTGTGGAGTGTAGTCCTCTGATTGGCTCTTGAACTGATTGGGGAGCCCATGCATGGTTCCACTGAGGACTTCCTCGGTGCTCATGCTCTTTATCTTTTGCTTGAATGATTTGGGTGGGCTGGCGTACCACTTGCGGCATATCTCACCTCGGGAGTCTATGCGCGATCCCCCGCTATCATTCCTGTGTACTGTCTGGCATCCATAGCAGTCGATACATTCGTGGCACCATCGGATGATCTTTCTCTTTACTTTTTTCTCATGCCACCGCCAGTCATCTTCGGAGTGACGTTTTTTGCATCCGGCGCAGTAGTGAATGCTTGTTGGTAGTTCCATATAAAAATTAGGCAACAGAGAACCGCAACGTCCCAATCATGTGCCGTCTGACTGGATATTACAGCCCTACTATTGCCTAATTGCTACTCACGATAGCCTTGAGCTCTTTTTCGTGAACGATTAGGTATTGATTGTCTTTGTACTTTACCTGATCGCCCGCGTAGGGTCTGTATATGACTTGGTCACCGGGCTTGACGATGGTTACAAGATCACCTACCGCCTCTACAGTGGCTTGACGCTTGATCTCTGCTTCTGGGAGGACAAGACCGCTTTGTGTCCTGTCCTCTCTGACTGGCTCTCCGAGAACAATATAGTGTGGCATGGGTTTGATCATGATCAAAATCCTTTCTTTATTTTAATTCTAATTAAGAGCTTTGGGCTGTAGTAAATCATTTTTTCTTGGCTGTCCATCCACGGAATAACTCCGTATTTCCACCAAGGGATACCAGCAGCAAGATATAACCAATATCCCCCTTCATTGAACACACATACCACTGGAAACCAAGGATAACAAAACATTCCTTCATTAAAATTAAAATGTATCATATGTACTCCGTCCTGATGAGCTTCCATCGCTTGCCGAATAATCTCACGTTGAATATGGTTTTGTCGATTGGTATGGTGTGAATCACGTCTATGAATCGTACTCCGTCTCCGTCCGGCACCAGCTTCTTATGGAATATCTGGACGTGTTTACTTTTTGACCATTGCGCCCATAAAGGCACTTTAATGCCATGAGCGGCACCCATCTTATTCAATAATTCCTCATTCTCTCTCAACGTCTTCTTTGTCGGATACCATATTTTTGGATCGGTTTTATCCTCTTTCCATCCTTTTGGTGGTTTCATTTTTTCTTCTCCCCCATTTCCTTAATTTTTTTAATAAGCTCCACCGATGCGGACTGCCCAGCTATGAGCCCTACAATCGTCCACACAAGGGCTTGGACTGTTGCTTTTGCTCCCATCGACCAATCTTCGTAGTCGTCATGTATTTCTGATGGAGCACTCGTTTCTTTACTCGGCACGTATAATTGCCAAACCTCTTCTGCGATTTTTAACAAATTTACTGATTCTGTCATATCGTCAGCCCCCTCTCTTTTCTGCTGGCTGCTATTGCCTGTTGCATATCTCCGAAGTTGAAGTTGAAGTTGTTTTGGGTGGCTTCCACCTTGCCCGGCTCTGGCTCGAAGTATCCGAGGCGCACCATCATCTTGTCCCAGTCGCCGAATTCTCCTGACAGCATTTTAGTCAGTCCGATCTTCATCATATCGGCGAGTCCGAACCCCTCGTTGTCGGCAATTGCCAGCCTCATGTTTTTAACCTTTTTGAGGTTTTCATGTCCTATGCTTGCTGCTGACCAGTACGATTCTGTGTTGTAGACTCTGAGAGCTGATTTTGTGGCGTTTCCGTAGGTTTCTCTGTTGCTTTTATCGAAGAATAGTCGGCACCAGTCCTTGAACTTCTGTGTCTCGATATAGTCGGGGTGCAGAGCGAGGTCTGTGGTTGGTTTAGGGGCTGATGGTTTCTTGGTTTTCTTTGGCATAGGTGTTCTCCTTGGGAGAGCTATGGGTGCTTGTGTTCAGTGTAGCATTGCGATTTTTTTTTGTCTACTCTCTCTTCTATACTCTCGATAATATACTCTAGATTTTTTAATATCTTTGTAGTATTGATTTTTCTGTTTGTTCTTACTACAAATTTTACACTCAGAATTAAGTTTATCAGCCTTGGTCTTATTTCTATAAAAATCTTCGACCCTTTTGAATTGTCGACACCGAAAACATCTTTTCTTTTTTACCCCATCAATTACAATGATCATCAAAAATCTCCCGGCGCGACCTGTAGGCACGTGAGCCCCAAGAATCGCCACATCTTCACCGCTTTGTTTCGGTCATCCAGTACGAAGAGCACGTTGTATTGGTGATGGATTTCGCGCTCGTATATCTCTTGTTTGACCACGTAGTCAACACGTCTATCTCCCTTGGGACGCATGAAGAGGGCGTCGAATGGTACTCCATTGTGATCCATCCATGTTTTGGTCATCTCGCGGCAGGTTTCCTCACGCCCGGTGACCAGTAGGATACGGGTCGGCTCCCAGTGTGGGTTCATTCTGTCGTAGTGCACGTAGGTGTTGATGAGTCCTATGATTGGGTAGTTTGGCTTGTCGTTGATGACTTGGGTGTAGTCAAATGGGCTGCGGTTCCCCATGAGCGCGAGGGTTCCGTCTATGTCGCAGATGATCGCATTCGGCAGTTTGTGATTCGGTTCTTTTTTCATATTTTCATTCGCCACCGGCTCCGAGCTTACGCAGATCTACTGCAGTAGGTAAGCGCGATATTGGCTCCCTGCGGAGGGTTATGATCCCTCACTCGGAGCCAGCAGCTTTTTTTATTGGGTTTTTTGTGTTGCGGGGGTGGGAGTCGCACCCACTTCTCCAGTTTATGAAGCTGGCGTATTACTGTTCTACTACCCCGCGTTTGATTACTCTGTGTCGGGCTCTTGCCCATAAAGCCCGAACCAGAAGAATCACTTATTGGTCAGCCTCTTGTAGTCCGGGTAGGACTTGGATCGCTGCACAAGACGGACGGTTGTGCGCCCCCAGTCGACATCATCCAGTGTGTCGCTGACGTTGCCATCGTTCTCTCGGAGTGCTGCCTTAATTTCTTTCCAGTCGTTGTACGTTACTTTGCTCATTGAGTACTCACCTCCCTCTTTTTGCGGCGTTCTTTGTTTGCCTGTTGCTTTGCCTCGATCTTGAGTGCTCTGTTTTGTCTAGATGCCGCGCGGGTGCGCCACCATGAGGTCATGAATGGATCCATGTGCATTTTTACCTCTTTCGGCGTCATATGGCGACGAGCTAGGGCTTTCTTTTGTTTGTGAGTCATCATACCTTTTCCCCCTTGTCGCCCCCGTAGTTGAGTGCCGTTACTTTGAGCTCTTTCCCAGCGAGTTCTTTCTGGTAGTAGGCGACCACTTCATCGCGGATCTTCTCGTCTTTTTTGACATAGGCTATGGTGATGTGGGCTTTGTAGGGACTTGCGAATGTGTCAATGTGCGGCAGGAATTGAAGTCGTCTGTGCCCCTCGAGCAGTGTCTCGGTGATGTCGAGGTGTGCGATGATGCAGTAGTAGTCCTCGTCGGGATAGTTTGAGTTGAATACTCCCACCTCTTTGATGGTGACGTATTTGATGCCCCAGCTCCGCAGGACGGTGTCTACCTGCTCCTGCCACTCCTTGCCGGTCTTCAGGAGTCCGTAGAGGAGTGTTACGTGTGGGGTTTTTCCCGCGACGAATCCCTTTATCCAGAATCTCTTTGGGTTTTCGCTGGTGTGGAGGTAGTCTTCACTCTTAAATTTTTCGTACTCTGGTATGCCACTGCCGTCGACGTCCAGCATGATGCATCCGAGTTTGTCGACGTCTATGTCGAGCTCTTTATATACTTCCTCGAAATCATGCGAGCTAAGTTGTTTCATATTTTTTGTTTAATTCTTCCATTGATTTTTTGACAATCTCCGTTTGTAGTGAGGTAACGATAACCTCTCTCTTCTTGAGTGCCTCTTTTGTTATTTGATCACCGAGTTTTTCTATAATTTTATCGGCGAGTATTCTCCCGACATATGCTATTATGTCTTTTTCAACATTCATAGCCTCAGAGTCTGATAATCGAATAATTCTTTCTCCCGTTGCTGGATCTTCTATGTATTGCATAACTTAGAATGGTATATCATCTGGGTTCACTTTTTCATCCCCTGTTTCGGTTGGCTCCGGCTCTTCTGTCTGGTCTTGTGCGATTGGTTCTGCAGGCTTTGCTTTTGTTGCGGCTGCGCGTTTGTTCATGGGTATGACTGTCTCGGCGACGACTTCGCTTATGTAGTGCTTGACTCCGTCCTGACCGTCCCAGCTTCTGTTGTCGATGCGTCCCTCGATGTATATGCGATCCCCCTTGTGTGCGTCCTTGGCTATCCACTCGGCAAGTTTGTCCCATACGATGACGCGGTGGTATGTCGGCATATCGTTCCATTGGTCATTCTTTTTGACGCTTCTGTTGGTCGCAATGTTCATGGTGAGGACTGCTTTTCCCGATGGGGAATACTTAAGCTCCGGGTCTTTGGTGATGTTGCCTACGAGGATTGCGCGGTTTACTGAGAATGCCATAGTTAATTCCTTATGTAATCCAACAGTTTTTTCAATACTTCTCCGAGTGATATTTTATTATATGTGAGCTCTTCTAATAACTCTGGTTCTGGGTCTTTTGCCGGACGATCACCCAATCGTTCTTTTTCTGTTATCCCATATCTCCTGACTGTTAAATCGAACTGAACTTGTATTGGGTAGTACGCCATAGTTATTTCTTTCGTGCTTTGATAAGTTTATGTACGGTTATTATTTCCATGACGCTTCCGTCGAAGAGCTCGAGCTGATTGGATCCGCTTATTTTCTTGTATTCGCGCAGGTACTCGGACTGTGCGCCCGTCAGTTCTTTCTTTTCCTGTTTGAGATCCTGCAGTTTTTCGTATAGCTGTTTGGTTGCTGGCTGCTGGAGGATTGCATACTTTGCTTTCTGGCGTTCCTTGGTGAGCCGCTTCACTTCTTCATCTGCCTTGCGGAATGCTTCATCGTTGAGACAGGCTGATGCCATCATCTCGGTGAGTTTTTTTATTTCGGAGGTTAGGCGGTCTATCTGCTCTACGCCACCCTTTACCATGTTTTCCAGTTCTATGAGGGTGTCTACTTCTGGGGATGGATCGCGATGATCGGCGAGGACGACTTCTTTGTGTCCGGGTACGCTGATACTCACTCTTGCGTTGTACTTTTTTGCCACGGAGTCTATGGTGCTTACGGCTCTGTGTATTGGCATTCGTGCTCCTGCGTTCATAGTCATTTTATCTCGAAAAACTTTTGTAATGCTTCCACGATCACTTGCGACATAGACATGGTCTTTTGCGCTGCAAATACCTTGACCCTCTTGTAGAGGCTCTTAGGAATGTAGAGCGTACCAATCATCATTTCGTCTTTCTTTTCTGCCATATGTTCTATTATATAATTATTTAGCCATTTGTCAAGGGGGGAGTTATGTTCTCCCAGTTGTCCTCTTCTTTGATAAACCGGGCGTATCGCTTCCTGATCACGTCGCAGAACTTGGCGTCGTATTCCATGGCGTAGCATTTCCTGTCCAGCTGGTGCGCGGCTATTAGGGTCGTGCCAGATCCCGCGAATAGGTCGAGCACGATCTCTTCGACACAGGTGGAGTTTTTGATCAGCGGTACCATGATTGCCACGGGTTTCTGGGTCGGGTGTTCGTATTGCTGTGCGTCTTTTTGTACGTGGATGGTGGTGCTTTGCTCTTTCATCGCCATGACGAGTCCGAGGAGGGCTTCTTTGCTCAGGGTCTTGAGGTCTTTGTATCCTGCGGTGTCTATAACGGTTTTGTTGGTTCTGTCTCCGTAGAATGGTGGGCGTTCTTTTCCGTGTCCGGCGTAGAGTATGGGCTCATGGCTCCAGTGGTAGTCGCTGTTTCCTATCACCATGTGTTTTACCCATATGATTTGCTGTCGGATGTTGAATCCCGCTTGCTCCAGTGCTTTTTGGAACTCTGTGTGGGTGCTCGATGCGTAAAATGAGTACACAGGGAGATTTTTGATTCCTACCTCTCCGGCGTTCTCGAATGCCTTGACAAGAAACATGAGGAGATTGTCGCCGCGCAGGTCATCGTTTTTTATCATGTCATATTCCTGACCACTTGGATTGCCCTCGTAACTTACTCCGTATGGAGGGTCGGTCACCAGAACTGATGCAATTCCCCCCCCCATCAGTTTTTTGACGTCCTCGAGATTTGTCGAGTCTCCACACATGAGGCGGTGTCTGCCGAGTTGATATACCTCTCCCAGCTTACTTACGGGTTCGCCATCTGCCAGTGCTGGGGCTTCGTCTTCGTCTGCCTCCCCGTATCGTGCGAGCACGTTCTTAAGTTGAGTCATTTTACCGAGGTCTATAGTGTATGCGGCGAGATCGATGGAGTCCTTGTGCTTCTGCAGTAGTTCGGCGAGGTCTTGCTCTACCCAGTTGGCGAAGCGTTCATTGTGCACTATGACAAGCTCGAGAGCCTCTGCGTCATCTTTCGGGGTTCGGTACTCTACCTTTGCTTCTTCGTATCCCAGATCGAGCATGGCGAGGTACGCGTGGTTTCCTCCCAGAATGGTTGTTTTGTCTCTTCCGTCTATAAGGAGTGCTCCGAGTTGTCCGAATCGTTTCACTTTCCCCTTGAGGTCGTCGTACTTCTCCTTGGTGATGTTCCGAGGATTGAGTGGGTAGGGCTTTAGTTCTGATAGCTTTCGCAGTTCAATGGTATTCATATTGTGCCATGGTTTCTCTGAGGATCCTTTGCCAGTCGGCTTGGATCAGCAGCAGGTCGGCGATGCTGTATCCCGCGTACATTTCTGATTTTATACGCAGGAGCTCCAGTCTTTCTACCCCTATCTTTTGTATCATGTATTGCTCGTAATTGAAACCCTCCACGTCCTCTTTTTTGGCGTTCTCTACTTTTTGGTGGCAGAAGATATCCATGGGGTCGAGATCTTCGAGCTCCCACCGGGTTCCCATCTTTCCGCGCCCAAAGTAGTGGCTGGAGGTCATAAGGTTTTGTGCGGGGAGCCCTGTTCTACGGCTGATCACTGGGGGGTACCGTGTGTGGCATTTTATGCACGTCCAGTTTCCTCGTATTCTCACCACAAGGCTCACTGCATCGTCTATCTTCTTGATCAGTATGCTACGTTGGTGCTGTGGGCTCGACAAACGCCGTTTGCGGGCTTCTTTGTTGAAGCTGGGGCACTCCGCGCAGTGCTGGTCTGGGGGGTTCTTGAATCCCACGGATCGGTAGTGACACGGGCATTTGCAGGTTTTCTTTTTCTTTTTAAGCCACCACACGATAATGCCTTTCTAGGTGGTGCTTCCTGCACAACCATTCAACCTCAAAGGGTTTACTGTAGTCTACATGATGTCCTTGGACTCTTATTTCTCCACACCAGCATGGTTTTGGTATAATTTTTCCATCTCGGACGGCTCTTTCGAGAACAAATCGAGCGTGTCTCTTTTCTTTATTAGCGTTATGATATTTTTCGTTTTTTTTCGAATGAGCCACCCTACCCTTTTTCGAATAGTAGTATTTTCTGGCTGCACGACGACGGATTTCTCTTTCATGCTCCGTTCGTTTTATTGGTATGTTTTTCCCTTGCATACTAGTTTTTCGTTACGTCTGCTTTTTGTACGGTGAGCTGGAAGAACTGCATCGCATGCAACAGGTCTTTCAGGTCGGTTTTCTTTGGACTCTCTTCGTCAAACATGGGATAGAATTTCTTATTTTCTATAATATTGAAAAATCCCTCATTTGAGAGATCTTGCCGCATGCGATATCTTTCGTCCGGCAGCTCCATGTCGTATTCTTTATCGGTCACTCCCACGTATAGTCTCATTCTTTTTCTCCCTCTCAATCATTTTATCAAACTGCGCGACGATCATTTCGTGACCCCTACGCTCCGTCTTGAATGCTTCGATCATTTTCATTCGCTTCATGCGCTCTTCTTCTTTTGTTGGGTCGACAATGATCGCGGTTTTCTCTTCGGTCAGTTCTATCTGTGCGGTGAGTGCCAGCACCATAGACTGTGCATCGTCGCGATTCTTTTCAAGTAGTTCGATGTTTGTTTTTATCATATTCAGTATAGGTCTTCGCTGTATAAACTGTTTCCGTGATACCCCTCTCTATCTACGCTTTGCATTCCTGCTGCATCCTGCAGCTTTCTTCCTGAATCCCGGTTAACAAATCTGTTCTTTGACGTCACGAATCCTTGCTCTGCGTCCGGCTCATGTATTCCCATGCGCTCCATGGTGTAGAAGCAGTCGACGTGACGATGCCCCCGTATAACTTTTCCGTGTTTCGTTTTTATTGCGGCGCAGATGCAAATTTCTGTCATAGATATTTTTCTATCCATTTCCACGCTCTCTTTGGTAAGTATCCGTTATATTCCGTTCCTTTTCTTAATCTAATTACAAAGAATTTTCCGTTTATACCGATTACGGCGCGCACCATTTTGACAATGTTTCCCATCGTTTCTTTTGATGCTATTAGGTACATTCCATCAGTATAGTGAAACCAGTCGTCGCATGTCTCTGCAAAATTGTGTATGGATATCTGAGTAAGATATGGATAATTATTCAGATATGAAATTAGGTATACTTTTTTTCTCATAAGCTTTCGTAATTTCTATAGTACGGATACTCCGGGCTCTTGTTGACGCATTTTATCAGATTCGGACTTTGGAATCCGAGGTTGTATCCACACAGTGCAGTCGCAAGATCGTAAGTTTTGAGTTTTTCCTCGAACCAAATATCAACGTAGTAGGCGACTTCCTCGAAATAATCGTAGCAGATTCTCTCGCGAGCATTTTGGCGATAACCGAAGCCGTTGACTTTCCCTTGGTTTTTACATCCGTCACGCTTACCCTGAGAACTCTCGAGGGTGTATATTTTCCAGAGTATATGCCCGTTCTTTTTCCCCATGAGAATCTTGTAATCGCTCGGGCGATTCTCTTCCACCATGGGAGCCGGAGATCGCGTAGGCTGACTTGTAGGCTTAGGGGTATCAGTTTGTTCCCCTGCCACTTCAGTAGGTCGCTCGGGAGCATCTCCAATTGTGATCTCGACAGTCGGTTGTTCATGATTTGTTTTTGAGTATCCATAGGTTCCTAGTATTATGCTTATTGCTAGGGCAGTAGCAATGATCTGTTTCATGGTTTCCTCTCCGTGTACGGGCATTCTGTGCACTGCTTCCACTCTTCGACAATTGCTTTGTCCCCCACTATTGTCGTGTTGTTCATTTTTTTGAGTGCGCTCCCGCAGCGCGGGCAGGGATTCTGCCCCTTTTTCAGTCTCCTCCGGCGCGGCACTATTGGTGTTTTTTCGATGAGTGTCTCGCTTTCCACCTGCGGCTCCGGGTACTCGAACTTGATGTCATCTATGCTCTCAAAATAGGGCGAGGATCGTGCAACTTGGGATATGGTCACTTCTTCGGTACTGTGCCCTTGGACGGCGTTACGGAAGCTCAGGACTCGTTCTGCGATGGGTTTGCCGGAGAGGAACTTGTACCCCTTGCGTGTCATGCACCAGCGTCCTCGTTTTACCTCTCCCATGAACTTCACCCGGGCTACTAGTCCGTGTAGTCGTAATTTCTGCCAATTACATCGTTCTTCGTGGGTCAGCTTGAGGTCTTCTGGGAGGCGGTCTATGCGTATGTCATTCTCCCGCTTAAGATTGACTGCTTTGTTTATTTTTATCAGCGCGGAGACGAGTCCCGGGGTCAGTTTATGCCAGTATCGCTTGGTGCTTGCGGTGCAGCGCATACAGTCTTTTTCTTCAGGGGTCAGGGTGGTGAGAAGCTTTGTTACCTCTCGCTCGAATTCATCGGGGGTAGTCTGTGCTCGGACTATGCTGTAGAGTTCTCTTATGTGCTTTTGTACGGTGGTCATACTCTATATAATTATATAATTCACATCGTTTGTCAAGCGGCAGTTTTTCTCCCGTGTCGGCGCATTCGTATATGGCGTAGTTTTCGTATGTGATCGCACATTCTTCGGCTAAATACGTTTGCCGGGCAACTGCAGTGCCAGCTTTGATCGGGGAGCTGACGGACGATGTATTCCTTGGTTGGGTCGGTGAATGATTTGACGCGGTAAAATTTAGCTTGCTGTTCCATATTTCACGTATTCCAGTATGCTTTGGTAGCAGTTTTCGCAGGTCTTTCGTTTGTTTCCGAAGAAGTAGAAACTTTCCCCCTCTGCAATGAATCCTCCGCATGGGTCACAGGTGGTGTCGTAATTTGCGGGATAGCTTTTTTTGTTCTCTATTTCCTCTATGAGAATCTCTGGTAACTTTAGGCTCATAGGCTCTCCAGTTTGTGTAGGGTTCTTCGGACGTATATTGGTGTCACTCTCGTTTGTGCGGCTATCTGCGCGGGCGTGTATCCCTTGAGGGTTAGCTGGACGTACATCAGCATACTCTGGAGCTTCTGCTCGGTTTTTTTAGTTACCTTGTATGTGTGTCCGTAGTTTGCCATGTTAGTCTGTGTAAAATTGCACCGTGTATTCGCCGCAGCTTGCGTATCCTACTTGGCTCCATTTTTTGTCCATGATGTTTGCTTTGTGGGTGGGACTGTTCATGAGGCTCTTCATGACCACCTCTGGGTCGGTTGTCCCCTTTGCAAGATTCTCCCCGGCGTGTTGCCAGTCTACGCGTTGCTCGTCTATGAAGTGCCATCCCATCTCCCCCGAGGGGTCTTTGTGGTCGAAGTAGGCTTTTTCTTTCATGTCACACGCTTTTGCTTTTGCTGCGCGGGCGAGCCCGTCGTTTGAGGTGATGCTCGGTATCCCCGCAGCGTTTCTTTCTACGTTTATAAGAGAGAGCATACTTTCCGACGTTTTACTGGTAGTTTTGGTGTATCCATTCTCTATGCGGTCTGAAAAGTATATCCGGGCTGATATCCACCCCATTGCCCACCCTGATGCGGTGGTTATGAGTGTTGCTATGATGAATGCTTGCAGTATGTGTTTTTTCATATGTTCTTAAAATGACAGGCGTCTCCCCATGGGCACATTCGCCCGAGCATACACCGTCCGTTTTCGTCCAGTCCCCCCGTGTAGTCTCCACTCTCGAATATGGCGATTCCCGCCTCCAGCCACTTCATAGCATCTTTTTTGTCCTGCTCGGTATTATCTACCTCACGAACTTTGAGTCGCGTCATGGGGTTTGCCCAATGCTCCGGGTCGAGGCTTCCTGTTATGATGACTGATTTTTCGTAGGTTGGCTCCGCGAGTGTGTATATCTTCCGTTGCATGGATTTACGGAAGTCGCCCATAGACCATGGCGTCGGCTCTTTGCCGTTTAGTCCCCCGGATAGCTTGATTTCCAGTGACTTTTTCTTTGCTGGGTTTTTTCCGTCAAAGTATCCGATTACTCGGTAGCTCCCTATCCATATGGTGAATTCGCAGTCCTTGTCGAACTGCTTCTTTTCTACGATAGGGAATTCTTCCGTGAGGTAGGCTATCCTGTCGTCCTTGAGCTCGCCACTTACGTGCTTTTGGATGATGCGCTGATTCTCCCCCCCGGCTCTCATGTGTGGGGATACTTTGGTTTGGATCTTCCAGAGTTTGTTTAGCCAGTTGTGGCTGTTGTCTGGTTGTAGGCAGTTTTTTATAGTTGAGTAGCTGAAGTGCATATTATTCTTCCTCTATAGGATCTGTCTCGTCTACCATGTCGTCGTCTCCCGGCTCGTATCCGTACAGTCCGAATGCGTGGTAGTTTGAGTAATTATCGTACATAGATATTTTTCCTTCTTGTTTCCCACATTTTTGCGTACATTTCTTTGGGTCTTTTGTTTATAATATCTTCACGATCAAATGCCTTGTGACACTTGGCACAAAGCCTCACCCAGTCTGCAATGTTTCTTTTATATTTTTTGCTTATATTTGCCCACTCATATTTTTTTGCTTTTTCAGTTCCGCAGTGCTCACATTTTTTAGGTTGACCATATGTCCTTGAAATATAAGTGTGAATCCCATAATAAGATATCTCACCAATTTTCTGTGGTCTACCTACCCTCATGCTTCCTCCTGCACTTTAATCTTCGATATCCTGACTTCGTATCGGATCTCCGCGCCCTCCACTTTTGTTCCGGCTTTCACCAGTTTGGTTATGACCGCGGTATTCACTTTCTCTTCGGTCTTGGTGGCTCCGAATGTCCGGGCTGTTTCGAGGCTTACCCCGTTAGCATAGACCTTGGGGAATCGTGTCACACCCCATCCTGCCACTTCTTTGCTGTCCTGTTTATCCGCGATGAGTCGTGCGTCAAATTCCTGCTTGATCGCTTCTTTCAGTGCGAGCAGATGGTCAATCTCATCGAGGGTGTTTTCGTAGAGCTGTACGAGCTCTTCTGATTTTGCTTCTTGTAGTTGTGCTGGGTCGTTCATATGTATGCCTTTCTATTATATAATTATATAGCTTTATTTCTGTTTGTCAAGTGTCAATCCCCCGATGGGGGGAGCCTCACGCTTTGGGTGTTTCCACCTTGGGCTTGCGACTCCCCTTTTCGGTTCCTAGACGGGCAATTTCGTCGGCTGCCTGTTGCCGTGTCCAGTCGTGGGTCGCGATATCCGCGCCCATGACATTAAGCGTTTCCAGCATGGGATCCCCTTTCTTGAGGATCTCATCGCCGTTTGGCAATTGCGGGGTCGCTGGTGTGCTTGTTTGTGCTGCCGATGACATTTCGCTGTCATCGTAGAGACCCAACAATTCTGGTACCGCCTGACTGAGTGCTTGGCTTTCTGCCACCTTTTTGATCATGGTTTCCGGCTTGTTTGCCCAGACACTCTTTCCCGTGTTGTATTCTTTCAGCGGGACGATGCTCTCGAATTTCTTTCCATTTCGAGTGACGGTTGATTTCGCTCCCCAGAGCGTTCCACCCTCCCATGGTTGCACCAGAATGGTGATCATGTCTTTGTCGTCACTTGGATTCTTGACTTGCTTGGTGTAAATTGCTTCGGTTACTACGGAGTCCAGTCCACCCCTCTTGTTGGCGACTGCTCGTTTTCCGTCTCGGGTTACTATGTAGTTGACCCGGCGTCCCATATCGGTTTTCCCGTCTTTGTCGTAGACGACAGCGACGATCTCTCTGTTGAATGGGTTCAGTCCAGCTTTGCTGGCTACTACCAAGAACATATAGAGTTCGTTGTCGCTTAGGTCTTCGTTGACAAGGTTTTTGATGAATTTCACCTGCTCTTCCTTGAATCCGTCTTTTAATTCGACGATCTCTTTCATTTGGTTCGTTATCGTTCCTATTGTTGTCGTTTTTATTTCGTCTGCCATATTTGTTGTCACCTCCTTTCGGTGCGTTGAATTTTTGTTACTTCGATACCTGTACCGTTATCCGCATATCGCGGATGACTTCTGGGTATTTGTATGCTTTCATTAGGACGTCGAAGTTCGTGATGCTCCAGATGATGATGGCACACATACCCAGTAAAATTGCTCCGGTGGTCATGTGAAGCAGGGTTGTTGCGATTTCTTTTTTGTTCATGTCTCATCACCTCTCTTTCTATTATATAATTATATAACTTTCTGTCGGCAAGTCAAGTGGCAATATAGCCTCATTTGTTCTTGAGATACCAGTATGCGAGCCCTATTGCGCGGGACTTGTCGAGGTTGGGGTAGTCTTTGAGCCATGAGACCATAGCGTTTACTTTGGGGGCTCCGTATTGCTTCTGCATTCGCATCACTACAAAAATGGAGATCCCGATGTACCCGGCGATCTCTTTTGCTTGCTCGTATGCAGGATTGATGGGACGCTTTGAGGCGACCTGTTTGATTTTTTTCTGCTGCAGTATGTTTGATATAGATTCCATGTTTTTAGTCTTAGTGTTATCGATCCGTTTTAAGATTCATCTCTCCCCTACCCTCTCGTAAAAGTATTCTTCTAAACGGCGAGTTTCGCCGGATCCGTATATAAGCCCCCTCTTCCTATAGCCGAGGGGGAGGCATCACTCTCTGCTGATTAGTTTCCGTGATGGCTGCCTAGCTTCTCACGTTCGGGGTTGCACCGATTTTTGGTCGCTTTCAGCTGCCCTACGACCTTTTTTGGTATTCCAGAACTTCGTGTTGGGATTAGAGTGTATGGAGGCGCGAAGCATGACGTTTCTGTAGTGCGCCATTCTTCTTTTCTTTTTGGTGTAGAGGATTCCCATGGTTATGGATCGCTCCTTTCAATTGAGGGTTTATAGGCTTGGGGGTTGACTTTTGTGGTATTTGTGCGTAGTATATTCATGCTATTCAAGTAAATAGGACTTTTCTTTCAGGGAGAGTCCTATTTTTTTGGCAATCACATTTTTACTTCTTCCGACTGGAACAAGTCAATGGGCAATTTCTGTGGATGCGGGAGGAGTTGAACCTCCGTCACAGTCGACTTGGTTTAGGAGTCTTCTGGATTACCCGGCGCACCCGCTATTTCGGTACCGATCCTCGTATTGGCAGTTTCTTTTCGAGAAATGGGTTTCGTATGGTGAGCTTTGGTCTTGTCTTCTCTTCTCGCCGTACAAATTCAGACCCACGGATTTTTGGTCGTGGTTGTTTGTTTTTTCCTTGCCCGCCGAACTCTATTGAGTGCATATAGCCTTTCTTACCCTTGGGGCACCACCTGTGGCACTATGGAGGGCTTGGGGCTATTACACGCAATGGCAGCCAGCTTCTTTACGGATCCGATAAACTTCGCGGTATCCTCTTTGGTTATGAGTCCCGCGTTTTCCATTCCCTTGAAGTGTTTGATAAGCTTGGTCGAGGTGGTCACAATAATCCGCTCCTCTACCCCAAGGCTTTCATATGGCTGTTCTTTGAGTTCTTCGAGCGACATACTTAGTTACCCCCGGCTTTGGTTGCAATTTTATAAACTCCAGATCCGGCAAATCCTGCGGCAAGTCCGAGTTCTGGGGTCAGTCCGAATACATGGAGAAATCCTGCCACGAGTCCGAGACCTACGCCGAGCAGAAGCCCGTATATACCTTTGACGTTAGGGAATTGTAGCTGCACCATGTTGACGATGCCTACGATGGTTGCTATCGCGAATGCGAGCAGCGGAAGCTGTTCTGGCTTGAATACTTGTGTAAAGTCCATTGTGTTCACCACCTTTCTTAATCAAATATGCGTTTTATAATGCTTGGTACGACGTCTGGCAATGGAGGAATCGGTGCGTTGTCTGGTCGCTTATTTTCTGGGGTAGGTACTGGCGTTGGAGACATCTGAGCACTCGAATCATTTCTCATTTCGTCGTTAATGTTTATGATTTGTGGTGTGGGCTTTTCTGATTCAGCAGATAGCACCACGGTTTGAGATTTGGATTGTCCCGTTACGCCTTTTATGCCTAGCGTTGTTTTTATGGTAATGAGGTCTTCGGACATTTTTGTGTGAACGTCTATCATTTTCTCAAATGATACTTCTTGCTTATCGAGACGTTTTTCCACCTGAGCCATGCGGTATTGATTAACGAACAATGATCCTATCGCCGTTGCGATGAGAGCGACGGGTGCAACATTGCTCAGAAATTGCTTCTGCCATGTTGGGAGAATCTCCGGTGCTGGCGTGGTTTCTTGTCGTACGTTTTTCATAGTGTTGCATTATTTACTATAATCCCAATTTCCGCAGAAGTGCAATAAGCGGACTATCTTTTGGTTGCCCGGCTTGGCAGGTTGCCAGATCGTTTTGTAGTCGCCCCTTGGTCTTGCTGAGGTCGTCTACCTGCCCCTCCAGTGCCGTTATCCTACCCTTGTATTGCTTCTCCAGTTCTTCTACTCCCAGCGACCCCTTTTTCAGAGCGTCAATCTGGGCTTCGTACAATTTGGCACTCTCTTCTGCCGAGTGCTTTATTCGTTCCACCTGCTCTTCTCGATTTTTCACTTCCTGCAGTGCTCTGGCGAGGTCTTGCTCCTTTTCTGATAGAGTGGTTTGGCAGGCTGTGGTTGAGCTTTTAATGCCCGCGATCACTTTAACATAGGATTCGGTCTGGGCATTGTCTGGGTTGTCTATGGCAAGACTTTGTGCCACCTCTTTTGCTGTGGTTGCTCTTCCTACAAACCAATCGCGTTCGGATTTCTTTATTTCCATCACTGGATCCGCTTGTGCTGGAGCCGGGACTTTTCCTTCATACCAGCACCACGAGTATATGAGTTTCTGCGGGGCTACGCCCCAGCTTGTTATGCGCTTTTTTGATCCATCCCATGGGTCTTGAACGATGAAGTCGTCTCCGTCATATCCTATTGCAAGGATCCAGTGTTCATCGAGTCCCGATGTTGTTGGGATCGTGTCGATCTGTAAAAAGACGGGGTATCCTCGGTCTATGGCTCCCCGGATCTGATCCATTTGAGCCACGGTTAGCGCATTGCTGTTACTGAACTTCCCCGAAAACTTGAAACCAAAGATCTGTGCAAATACCGACCATACGAATAAGTTTCCGCTTTCGTATCCTTTGTTGTCGGTCATTTTCTGGTTGACGGTCAGAGGCGTTTCGTCTTTGCCGAAGTAGCATGCCGCCATGGTCGCGTCCGTCATGAGACACCCGTATGCGCCGATGGTTCCCTTGGTTCCGAGTTGGCTGTTTTTCCAGCGCGGGTCGTTTTGACTGAATGTGCGCGGTAGTGTTATTTCTTTCATACAATGCCTCCAATCTTTTTTGCTGTAGCAATTGTTTGTCCCGATACTTTCTTTGTGGTCGCGTATGTGGTTCCTATTACCTTTTTTGTCATGGTATATGCAAGGGTCAGAACCGGAGCCACTCCTACTCCAGCGTCTACCGCCAGAAGGTTATTCCCGTAATTTTTTGCCGATACCCATGCAGGAGCTGAGTTGGTAGCATCATTCGTTATTTTCACTCCGAGTTTTTGGACGGCTGCAGTGAATGCCGACTCCCATGCGGTTGCCATGGTGAAGGTGTGGTACTGATTCAATCCCGACATATCAACATCTGCCGTTGCTTGTGAGGTTGTTCCCGTGTTTGCAAAATCCCCATTTGCCAGCACTGTGTTTGATGCAGGTGTCGTTGCAACAAGTCTTTGAGTAAGATAATAATCAGTTGTAACGCCCGAGTTATATACCGCCATGGTGTTTGCTCCTGGGATTAAAACTGCTCCAGCGGGAAATGAAGTACAATCAAATAAAGCAATCAATCTACGAAGATATCCCCACTGATTTGATGTTCCCGATGATTGCGCCCATGATAATGCGTATGGGTCTGCATCTAAATGTTCATTTCCTGCTCCTGCGCGTATCGTTGCCCAAGTTTCGTTTACTGCACCTCTACCTACCCATCCATCCACTGTGGTAGTTTCTGGATTTGCATCGGGCTTTATCGCAAGAGATGCTCTAAAATTAAATGCCCGGAGTATGGCTGGCTGGCTGTTTATGAGTCCAAGCTGGTATGCAAGAACCTGTTGTGCCTCAGAGAAATCCTGCATAAAACTCGAGATCATATCTACCACAAAAAGTGCTGGAATCATCTTATATGCATAGAATGCTCGAGGATATACACGTAGCTGCTCTATTTGAGCAGACTTTCCCGGCTCGACTATTTTGTGATATCCGTTTGGAAGAAGAAGGGTTATCGGCTCTTTGGGAAGGTCAAGGAAATCTTTACCAATTCCCGTATTCGCAAACCATGTCACCAGATGGGCATACTTTCTAAAAAGAGATCTCGGGTTATTCGCGTAATTGAGTTCCATACTATGTGTGCTCCACTTGTACCAACTGCGGATAAAAATACATTCTGTCAGCATGAGTGGCTACTCCGACCACCTGAATCACGTCATCTGTTCCTGATGGAGCGGTTTGTGTCATCCCACCTGCTGTAGTTGATAGGTATATAAGTCCTCCGACTGTCCATGTCCATCCATCATTTCGTACAAACCCAAGAGCTAGGAATGCTCCAGCTGCATCTGCTGCGATTGTCGCAAGACAAAAGAATAATGCACTGGATGTTGCTATCGCATCGGCATCTGCTTTCCAAATCTTTCCATCAGACTTCACATAACCTATATCCCCAAACACTAGGTTTTCTCCTGCGGTCAATGTCGTCTTAAGCCCTGCGGATCCCAGATCTGATCCTGCTTCTGCGGTCATTTCTACTTCGTTTACCGTTGATGCCGGAGCTTGTGCAAGGTGAGATATCATTTGAAAGTTTGTCCCATCATAGACAACCATTACCCACTGGGATGCTTCGATGTCTCCCGTGGCGAGGTCTGCGTCTCGGTTTTTCTTTATGGTTATAGCCCCTATGGTGTTGACATTCAGTGTCGCAGCTCCTGTGTTGGCGGTATTTGCTTTGAACATCACCATCATGCCGATAAAATAAGCCCCTATGGTTGGGGTGACTGTGATTGCGTAGGTGTCACTTGCTCCCGCGTCCTCTCCGTAAAATACTGGCATAGGGCTGCTAAATCCCAGAGACTGGAATAGTGGTGTTTCTACTGACGTTAATACTGGAACAACAAAACCTTTGACAGTTACTGTGGTAAGACCAGTTCCCGCGCTATAAGAGCTGGAGACGACCACACCAATCTTTGCATCGTCTTGATTGTATCGGACGAATTTTCCCGTGGTGTATATTGTGGTTTGATTTCCTTCTACGGTGAATGAGGTGTCATTTACTTTTGCTATGGCTTGTGGCTCTTGAAGCCATCCACTTTGGAGTGCGTCTACTATATTGTTGAGGTATTCCGATGCTTGCTGTGTTTCCCATGATGCACCATTGAGGTGTTCTTTTCCTGTTCCTCCGTTGAGGTTTGTGTAGTCACGGATGAGCCCACTTATGGTTCCTGCTCCTGCATCTCTTTTAGCAAAAAATACGTGCTCTTCATCTGTGGTTCCGGGGTCAAATACTATAACTCCGGGAGCGTGTGTGGGGACGGGGGATACTGTCGCTGATCCCACTTCTGCTACGCTGAGAGTGGCACCGAGTGTGCCTGATTCGTTATTTTTAGCTTTGACGACGCGTGAATCCATAGGTTTATAGTAAGCTCTTTTTTCCCATTTTACAACAGGCTATATGATATTTTCACTGTCGAATACCTCGGTTGGAAGCATCAGAGACTCTCCACGCATGGATACGAGAATGAAGTCGTCCTCTGCCCCTGACTTGCTGATCTCAAATTGAAGGGCGTTTGCGATTTCGTATATTTCTTTTCGATACGTCTTGTCGAGGTCTGAGGCTGATGCGGGGGTTCCCGTAGGCACTCCCCACTTCTCTGTTCCCCACTTTATAATTCCCCACCCGGTATCTGCCCGGGAAGAGAACGATTTCGAGTCGAGTGTGGTCGTTCCGTTGAGTATGGTCTTTATGGTCAGCCGCCCTTGAATTCGGTAGAGTCGAAAGTCTCCCCACTTAAAGAGCTTGGATTGTCCTGAGTTTTTGTGATCCTCGCTTCTTGTTCTGACTATAGAGGATATGGCACTGGCGTCATGATCGGTGAGCACACCCTCGACGTCAAACTCGAACACGTATGGTGTGTCGCTTGCTCCTGCAAATAGTCTTCGCTGCCCGTCTTTTCCGTCCCAGATTACCCAGCTTCTCACTCTTGCTCCCGCCCCTGTCCACTTGCCGAGAAATGCGAGATATCGCCTGTCGTATGGAATTATCATATCGTTGTACGTGGATCCCGTACTTGTTGCAGCCAGTAGATACCGCCCCTTGAAGTAGACCGCCTCACAGTTTTGTAGTTGGGCTGGGTCTATTGCATCGAGGAGACTTTGCACCCTCCCCTCAGAGAGAGATGTCGTGCGGATCGCTGAGGTGAAGTTTGGTTCGTAGCCCAGTATGCGGAGTTTTCGCTCTGAGTCGATGAATGCCACATCGTTTTCCATGACCACCACGGATCCCGGCGCACCGCAGCCTGTGTACGTTATAAGCTCCTGAATGATTGCATCTCCTGTGGTGCTGCTGAAGTAAAATTGGTGGATAGACTGCTGTTTCAGAATAATTATTTTACTCTCAAACGGCGCGAGCCCGTTTATTCCAAGATCGTTATCACCCGGGCGCACGTCCACCCATCCTCCGTTGTGTGCGGGGCTGAATGATTCGTACTTGTCTCCCGTTCCTGTGAAGAAGAATCTGTGCATTTGGGTAGGATCTCCGGCACCCACAAGGGATCCCCTCAGTTGCTCCCATAGGGCAAGTTTCTGACCGTCGGTTGAGTCACCCTCGGGGGGAAGCCATATCTGCGGCGTTACGGTTCCTTTGTCATCCCATGTGATATTTCCCGAAGTGGGCTGATCGATGAATATCATCAGGGTTACTCCGAGCCCTGTGGTGCGCCTCCCGTATATGTTGTAGCCTATAACCTGTGAGTCGGTTCTCCTATTGAATGTCACTCGGTTGAAGTTGGTGTTGTCGAGGACTGCATTTCCGTCTGTTATTGCCACGTTTGTTGTAGGGAGTGATTCCCCCTTGTCTGTGACGGTGGTCACGGTGTATTCGTATGCGGTGGTTCCTGTGGTTCCCTGCGCTGCCACAGCAAGACTTACTGGGGCGGCTACGGCGGTGAACGTATCCACCTGCGTTCCGTTGTACCGCTTGAAGTCATCGACACCGTTTCCCATGTATAGCCGGGACTTCATTTTTGTTCCGCGAGTTCGGAGTCCTGTTGTAAATGATCCACCTGTCACCGTATCCCATGCTTCTGTGCTTGCGTTATATTTTTTCAGCACTCCGCTTGATATACCGAGAATTTCGTTTGTTGCCCCCTCTTTGTACTGGAATAGTCCGTCCACCTGATTGCCCCCGAGCGTTCCCCCGAGACGCTCGCTTCCTCTTCGTGGTCTGATGGATCTCTTTCCGTAGAGCTCCATGTTGGTCATCTGGGCGAGTTCTGTACCGCGAAGTTCCGTGGCGAGGGCAAAGGTGTTGACACCGAGGCTGAAGCCATCAAATTGCCATTCTTTTTTTGGAAGATTGGCTCCTACTGGAAGTGGCGTTGTGTTTATCATAATTCATACTACGGATAGGTTCTCTTGAATCCTCTCCATTGCAAATAGTGTGGAAGGGATCGCGGTTTGTACTTATGCCTCTCTGATTGCTGAATTGCTATCCCACCGACAAGCTTCACATATAGATTGAAAAGCCTGTTGCCCTGTTGTTCGAGGTACCGTGACCACTGGACGTATGCGGCTGCCAGAACTGCGACGGCTTTCCTGTATCTGTCGGGAATGGGGAATGATCCAGCCTCTAGATCGGTTGTTCTTGCCGGAATGTACCAGTAGTGAATGTGCACCGTGTATACGGCTGATATTGTCGCCTTGAAGTATATGCGCGTTTCCTCTGGGTTTATATAAAAGTAGTTCTTCCCGTCGTATCGCGGGTCATCACGTTGATCCCAGTCTATGGGTTTTATGGGGGTTGTGTCGTCGTCTAATGTTATTTCTTTAATGGCTCCCGGACTTCTCCAGTCGGCAAGCACTGCGGCGGGTATGGCGTAGTCCTGATCGCCAGATACTGTTGCAAGCTCTGTATTTTCTTTAACGAAAAAAGGGAATTTCCGTTCATTGGCAAAGTCCACTACGGCGTCGTTATAGTGTTGTATTCGGCGTGTGTTCGTGTTTGTGTTCGTTTCACCGAGCTCCTTACTTAGGTCAGATAATCCGTTTGTCAATGAGACTGCCATAGTTGTTGTTTTTGTATATCAGAGTTCCTGATCGAGAGAACCCCTCGAGCTTGAAGCTGGTGATGTGCTGCGGATAGAGATCGTTGTACGTTATGAATTCAGGGTTTGCGAATACATATTTTGCTTTTGTTCGTAGTGCGTCCAGAGTTTTTTTCGCCTCTGCTTCGGTCATGTGCTCGATCACATCCATTGCAAATACCACATCCCATTCTTCATTTTGCCACGGATACTCTTCGGTTACTATTTTAGGCTTTAGTTTGTGTTTTGTAAATCGCCACTTTGCGTAGTCGAGGGTTTTGCTGTCCTTGAGCTCGAGGAATGTCACATCGCATCCGGCTTCTTCTATAGCTCTTTTTGTGTACTCCCCTATGCCGCCGCCGAGGTCGAGCATCTTCACGAGTTTTCGCTCTTTGAGCTCACTTATCATCATGTTGACGTCTAGCACGAGGATGCTTTGATATTTGGTCAGGTCAAATATGTACAGGTCGGTTTTTTTGTAGAAGTCGAGGATCTCTTCTGGGGTCTGGTGCTTTTGGTTGTGCCATATCCACGCGAGCTCCACGTAGGCACTTTTTGCACGTTGTTTTACCAACTCGAGAGGCTTTCCTGTGTATTCCACAAGATCCTTTAGTAGGTTGTTTGCTCGCACCATCTGTGATACGTCATTTACGAATTCGCTCATAGCTCTCCGTCCCAGACGTCCAGTACGTCTCCGTGTTCGAGTTCTGGCTTTACGTTTTCGTGATCTTTCATGGTGTAGACGTAGGATCCTACGTGCCCTATGACCATGGTTGGGTCTACCCACACCTTGAATCCTTTGCGCTTTGCGCTGATGCAAAAGTACACATCGTCTCGAATCTGCTGACCGTGGAAGCTTTGGATCTTGAAGTATGGTGGATCTCCCAGCTTCTTGAATACGCTCGTTTTCACCAGCATGAATCCCGTGGCGGTTGCGTCCACCTCGAAGAGGCGGTCTGTGGGATAGCTGGATGGCACCACGATGCGCTTTCCGTCTACGTTGTTGATAGTTGGGCGGTATGGGTATTGTCTTCGGGGATAGAGCCCGCCGATGATGTCTTTGTCTGCTTCGAGAAGTTGCTGGATGGCTGTCGGTGGGAACTCCATGTCGCTGTCTATAAACATGATATGGCTGGCTTTTTCTCGCAGGGCTACTTTCACAATTTTGTCACGGGAGTTGTCGACGTAACAGGCTTCTTGTACGTGGAGGAGGGCTTGTCCTTTGATGTAGTTTTGCGCGGACATGAGGGACATCATGGTTCGGTTCTGGATTTGTCCAGTCGAGGGGATTCCTATGAGTACGAAAGTGTTCTCTGCGTTCATATTCTTATGTTTATCACATTTTTTTACGTCCGTAAAGAGGGTCTATATCTACTCCTGCTCAGTTGCGTTGGTGTGTTGGCTGCGTTACCCGTGGATCCACCGCCTCGGAGCCTATCGATGATCGCCCGGGCTTTTTCGATACTCTTTGGCTTCTGCGCTTTGGTTATCAGATTTTTTACGCTCACTGGGACGGCGTTCTTTGCGTTTTCGTAGGATATGTTTGTGTCCGGTGTAGGGGACGGTACGCGCACGTATGGTTGCTGACGATTCTTTGCTTCCGATATGAGAGCATCGACACTACTCAGTTTCGGAGGGGTCTGCAGACCTTTCTTGAATGCAGTCATCTCTTTGGTGGCTTTTGCGGATCCTGTTCCTGTTCCCGTAGTTTTTTGCCCTGACGCGTTGTAGTTGATTGCCTTGAGTGCTTTCTGCTCCGCTTTGGTTATCAGTTGTTCATCGTAGAGATCGTCGATTACGGCGTTGCTGGCAAATAGGCTACCACTAACACTCTTCTTTCTCCCGTTCTGCAGAGCTTGCAGGAGTTGGTTGTGGTCGAGATTTCCCTGTCTTACCTCTTCCATGATGTATTGTACTTTCACGTCCGTTGCCTCTTTTGCCATGGATTCGTATTGCATATCCTCTGACTTGAATCCAAGAGCTTCTACCAGCGCGGTTTTCTGTGCCTCGTCGAGATCCTGATAGGTATCTTTACCCTCGAATATCTTTGTGGCTTCGGCTACTTTCTCCTTTGCGGTACGGAACTTTGCCATGCCTGTTTCTGTTCCGTTTATGTACTTGCCCAGTTCGTATGCGTCTACGAGCTTCTGTGTGTCCACAGGAAGCCCGGCATTGCCCGTGGTTGCCCCTTTGACGTCTACTTTGCCTCCGGCGTATAGGTTGCCCGCTACGATGCGTTTCACGTCCTTTGCGGTACTCTTTCCATACTCCTGCCCGAAGAGCTCCACTTTTGCTGCGGTGTTGATATCACTCATGACGGAGCTCATTTCCTTGGCTTTGTCTTCATCGCTCATAGTTCCCCACTTCGGTGTCGACATGAGCTCTCCGAATGCTGTCTCGGTTCGCGTTCCGACGTATTCCTGATATGCTTGGTACTCTTCAGGGGTAAGGGCTTTCATCTCGCCGTTCACTTTCACCTTTTTGTCTACCAGCCTCGGAGCTTGCTGTGTCTCTCCTGAGTCTTGGAATATGTCCAGCACCTCTTTTGCCTCTGGGTTTGCGCTTATCTTTGATACGAATGCTGGGTTGAGGAACACGTTGAAGAACGAGTTTGACCCGTCCTGATACGTTTCGGATGTTTTACCGAATACGTCCTTGCGCTCTGGGAGTGTCTCGCGAAGTCCCGGGATCCTCGCCTTGGTTCTGTTTATCAGGTTTTCTACCATTGGGTTCGGATCGTAGGTTTCTCGGGAGGTGTTATCCATGAGCTGACCTACTTGGTTTGCCAGAGACGGCACGAAGCTTGCCGGGGTGCTTGCCAGTGATTCGAGGAATGCGGAGGCTGCACCCTTGAGATTTGCTGTCCCCGCGAGGCGCGTCAGTCCCGTTACGAGGGGTTGCTCTGCCAGTGTCTGTACTCCTGCGTTTAGCCCGTCAGCTATAGCCGCCATGTAGTCTTTGGCGTCCTTTGATCCTTGTGCTGCGTTTACACCCATGCTGAGGGTGAACGATTGCGGCTGGAACCAGTCGTAGGATACCAGCGTGTCTCCGTTTTGTGGTTTTGCTTCTCCCTTGTCAAATCCCGATGCAAACCATCGCTTGAATGCGTCGATGTTGAACTTGAATCCTCCCTGCCCTGTCATTCGCTGTGTGGCGCGTATGTCTACGTCTTTTTCGGGTTTTCCTGTTATGACACCGAGGCTTCCGAGAACATATCCTAGTCCGATGACTGAACTCCCGGTGAGTGCCCGGCTGAGGTTTTCGACGAACTGTCTTTGTTGGAATGGATCCCCTGTCACAAGGGGTTTGTATATCTCGTATGCGCTTTTCAGGAATCCTGCGGGTGAGTAGTCGATGCCGCGAGCCAGTAGGTTTGCTGGTGTCTTCGGGTATTTCAGGACAATGTCTCCCAGTCCGAACTTCCCGTCGGTTGTTCCTACCTTATTAAGGACCCGATTGATGCCAGAGAATATCTGCGCGAGTTTGCTTTCGTCTTGGAATGTTTTGTAGAGCCCGTCTGCGTGTGCCACTTTCATCATTTCGTCGGTTGGTGCTTTTACTCCTGCGGCGGTCATCTGCTGACGCAGGGACTCGTCGAATGCACCTGTGTATGCGGCGCGGTCTGTTGCCCGCAGTCCTATGTTGAGGGCTTTTTCAGCACCGCCGAGGAATCCCTCGCGGAATGTCCTGTTGGGTAGATCGAGCTGTGTTTTTATACCTCCGCTTGTGTCCACGCCTTGGATCGCATCTTCAAGTCCGAGCTTAAATCCCCGCAGAGCTCCGGCTGCCTGTGTTTTGAGACTTGGGAGCACCTTTGTACGTTTTCCTGTTGATGCGCTTATCAGTGCGTCTACTCCCGTTGCCACAACATCTTTGGCGTTTTCTAACGCGGAGAACCCTAAGTTACCCACCGTGTTTCTTATGAGGGTTTTTGGGTTGAGAAGCTGTGCCATGGTTTGGATTGTTGATATCTTCTGTCCGAGGCTTGGCGGGGACTCGGCGGCTATCCTGTCCAGCATCTTTGCCACGGCGACAGTGTATTCCCGTGTGCCCTCTTTATATTTTCCTATCTCTTTTGCCAGTGCGGTCACTTCCTTGGTGGTTTCAGGGGTGAGTTTTAGTTGTCGGTTTTTGGGTAGGAGCTTGTTTGCCTCGGCGATCACGCGCTGGGTGTACCGTACCGCGCCGGAGGGAGTCAGTTTCCCGTACATGGAGAGGATCTGAATATTCTGACCCTCTTTGGTGAATCGCGGGCTTACCTCGTTGACAAGCTGAGTGAGTTTTTCGTCTTCGCCTTTTTTGATGTACTGCTCCATGAGGCTCAGTGCTGTTGCGTTTGCGTCTGGGTGTGTTTCATCTCGGGCTATGGATAGTGCGAAGTTTTCTCCCTTTTTGAGCACCTCTTTTTTCACACGTTCCATGGTTGCGTCATTGGTTGTTGGGTTGTATGTGGCTCCGGGCTCTTTTCCTACGGTGGATCGCACCGCCTCTGGAGTTACGACGCTTCCCTCGACACTCTGAACGAACCCTCTCTTTTTGGATCGGGATATCAGGTCATTCACGTTTCCTTTGAGTGCTGCTGCCTCATCTGGATTGATTGCGCCCTCTCTGAGTGCGGCGTTGACGTCTCGAGGCTTTGCTCCCACTTCTTCTATAATCTGTTCTGCTGTTTTTCTTCCCGCACCTCTTGCTCTACTGATGAGTTCCGATGCTTTTTTCATTCCCGGTATCTCCACCTTGGCGTTGAGGTCTATGGCTCCCGACTGATCTTTCAGAACGTATTTCCACAGCGGCTCACTGACGCTCTTTCCGTTTTTATCGATATAGTTGACTGGGACTCCTGCGTGTTTTATCCATGCGGAGACCTCATCCTTGGCGACTCCGAGTGCTTTGGATATCTTACTGGCTGAGATGTCTTTGATGTCTCCTGCGCCCTGTACGAGCCCTCCCATAACAGCTCCCAGTATCACTTGGTCTTTAACGTTCTTAAGTCGGTCTGCGACGTCAGGCTCTATGATGCCCAAGACCGCCCCCTCAGCCGCGTTTCGGGCTGCTGATGCCCCCATGCGCTCGAGGAAGCTGTACTGGGCTGGTAAGCCCGTGAACTTGCCCGCCGTGACGGACTTGAGGAGGGGGTTTATTGCTGTCAATGGAGCCAGAGGTGCGCTTTTTTGGAATCCCTCGGCGAATGTCTTGTCTGCGCCCTCGAAGAATCGTTCCCCTTTGCTTTTGTTGATGAGTCCCTGAATGCCTACGTTGACTGCCCCTCCGACTGCTGCAGATCCGGGGGTTGCCACATAGCCTATTCCCTTTAGAGAGTTATAGAAGTCTCCCAGTTGCTGTTCTACTGTTGATTTTCCCTGCGCTTGCTGTCGTATGTATCCGAACTGACCCGGGGGGGACTGACGGAGAATGGATCCTGTTATTGATGGAATATCTGATATGACACGCTTCGCGGTTTCTCCTGCGGCTCTTCGTAGTGGGTTTATTATGCGTTCATACCCTCGGTCTGGGATGGGGGATGTCGTGGGGCGTATGGCTTGGTTCGCTCGCTCTCCGAGATTGTCAAATGTGTTGTGTACCACAGAGGAGAGTTTGTCCTGCGCGAATTCCATTGGGGAGGTTGTCAGGACTGTATTCTTTATTTTTTTGCCTATGCCAAGCACCTTTTTGAGTAGATCGTCCATAGCAAAAAGTATAATCCCTTTTGGGCTATTTTACTAGGGACTAGGCAAATATTGCAGAGAGGAGTGGATCGTTTTTTGCTTTCTGCGTTATGTTCGTCCCCAAGTCTGCCATGGCTCCACCTGCGCCGGGCGTGGTAACGCCTACGGGGGTGACACCCTCTGGTGTGTAGAGATCTGCGAGGGACTTACTTGAGGGAGTTCGTTTTGTTCCTTGTCCGGGTGTGGTGAGATTGCCCTCTCTGTCGAGCGTAATGGAAGTGCTGATCTGTTGAATCAGTTCATTGGTCGCGACTTGCTTGTCCTCGAGGGTTGCGTTGAGCTTTCCATTGCTGTCGGTCATGTCGACCACGAAGTCGTCGAGAGCACCTTTGGTCTTTGCGATGGCTTCCGTTGCCTGTAGGGTAAGCCCTGCAGCCCAGCTTTTTATGTTTGCGGTGTCCTGTGCCAGTGCTGCTTCTGCAGCGGCATATGCGTCTTCGCGCTCGTTTGCCGCAAGCTGTGTGTTTTGATCTATTGCCTTGATCTGTGTGTCGTAGTCGAGAGCTGCCTTGTCCAGTTTGGACTTCGTTTCATTCTCTATGCTATTTTTCGTCAAGACAATTCCTGACTTGAATGCGCTCAGTGCGTTTCCGATCATGGCGAGTGAGTCGGCTTCTCCAGTGCTTACTTCCCCGAGGTCTTTACCCATGAGGTTGTTGAGCCGGAGTGACGCTTCCTGTGCGCGTGAGCTTGACGCGACGCCTGTTCCACGGAGGATTTTCTCCTGTTCTTTCTGGAGGTCGCGATAGGTGCTCAGTATTTCTTGTCGGGATTTGTCGTAGTTTACTTTGGTATCTGCCTGTTGTTTCTCATAGGCTTGTGTTCCTGTGGTTTCGTTGAGAGCTACCTGATCGAGCAGGTCTTTTTTGTTGGTTCCGAGAGTTTCGGTTATCCAGTCGTATTGCCCTTTGGCACTTTCTTTTGCCTGTCCTGCGGCTGCCACTTTACCCTCATAGGCGCGTTTAGCGGCTTGTCTGCGGGCTTCTGCGGCTGCTCTTGCGGCGTCTTCCTGAGACTGGGAGGCTTTCCCTATCTCTTCTTTCATCTTGTCGAGTTCGCTTTTTTGTGCAGGATTGAGTTGACCCTCTCGTTCCATCTTGAGGTATTGCTGATACTTTGAGTCTCCTGCTCCTGCGGATCCACCTGTGTTTCCACCGCTTGGATTAGGATTTGATGTCGGTGTTCCTGATGGCTTACTCTGCGCGGCTCCCATGACAGCAGCTTGCTGACTGTTTATTTTTTTCTGCTCTTCTTCGTTGACAGGGGATACAACTGTGGGTTTTTGTCCTTGGAGCCATTCGGTTAACCCTATATCTGGCAATCCAAACCATGAGCCGGGATGTATGGGGTCGTTGGTAAGTCCTACTGCATAGCGAGCTTTTGAGGATGCGCCGAATTGATTCAGGAGATCATGATGGCTTGTGTAGGTTATTTTCATAGGCTTTTTTGTCCTATGCGGGGGTTCAGTAGTGTTCGAGGTGTACCTCTCAGTTGTAACACTATTTTTTCAGGGTTTCAAGGGGGAGTTTTACTTTGATTCGTGAGTCCTCATGTGCACGTTGAGCTGTGTTTCGTTTGCGAATTTCTTTCCACACTCTGTGCAGGTGGATCGTATTTCTTCCGCGTACCCTTTTTTCTCATTTTCTGCGGCTGCTGCCTCTACGGTTGGTGTTACGGGAACTGGTTCGTCGTTGAAAAACTCAAGTCCGAATCCCGGGTGATTTTTGAGTGCTTTGATTACCTCTTTGTCGTTGGTGTCGTATATTCCGTCGTGGAATTCAATGGTGAGACCGAGCTTGGTCTGTCCTGTGAGGCTCTGAGTGATAGAACGACCCATGTCTTTGATGCGTACTCGGGGATCTAATACTATGCGAAGACCTTTGTGCTTTCGTGCAATGAATTTCATATAGTTCGATCTTATACTGTGTTTTTGCAAAATGCAAGGACTATTCTTCTTCAGGAGACGTTGCCGCTTCCTCTACGGGTTCGACTGCAACAGGCTCTTCTACGGGTACTTCAGCTGGGACACTTGGCTCCGAGTGCATGACTGGCTCTTCAGGAGTTGCGTTCTTTGACGCTAACTGCCTCTCCTTGGGGTGCATCCCGGGAGCAAAGATTGCTGCTCCTTGGGGTGACACGCCTCGGAAGCCGTTGTCATACGCTTTTTCAGCTGGTTTCTTGTCCTTGTTTTTTGCCATAGGATTAGGTGAAGCTGGTTACTCCATAGAGCTGGGACGCTTTCTTTTCGCTCATGAACTGGAGTCCGACTTCTCCGATGTACTCGTCCTCTTCTCCGTCTGCCGAGTTATCCTGAATGTTTGTCTTGAGCCGTGTGTCGGAGTTCGCGAGGTAGCGATACTTCAACTGCTCAGGATCGATCAGGTAGGCGTAGCCAGAGAATGTGGTCGTCTCGGTAAAGAGATTCGTGAGTACCAAGTTGACCATTCCGAATGCGGTCAGCCACTGTGCAAGGTTGATACCGAATGTCTTGGCAGACGGTACGACTTGGATGTTGTCTTTTGCCCAGCTGTTGATGGCTTGGATGATCAGAGGCGAGGCAAAGAGCCATTTCGTCTTTGATCCGTAGCGGAATCCTGTGCGAAGCCAGTCCTCGAATTCAGATTCCGTCAGTGTGCCGGATGCATTCGTCGCGTTGGTCGAGATGAAGTAGTCTACTCCACCTGTCGCTCGGCGATAGTGTGTGCCGGAGGTGTAGAGTTTCGGCTCTCCGAACCAGAATGTGCGTTCCACTTCTTTTTCGTGTTCGATGAGTTGCATCATTCTCTGGTGGGCAAGGTCTTTGCCACTGTACATTTCAGAGTTGTCAGCTGTCCGAGAGATACCGAACGGTGTGCGGAAGATTTGCAGATAGTTGGTTTTCGGGGTCTGGTCTGCAATTTTTGCGACCCGTTTCGTTGCCATTTCTTCGTTGGCGTTACCGATGATGGCAAGATATTCACCGTCAGAGATCGTGGTCGCTGCGGTTGTACCCCATCCACGGAGGACGGTCAAGCTATCGGTTCCTGCGAGTGCGGTCACCAAGAGCTGTTCGCCCGTGGTCACATCTTTCACAACATCACCTGCACGGAAGCGGGTCACGTTGTCTACGCGGATTTCGGTTGCACCAGAGGTGTAGTTGGTTGAGTAGTCTACCGTGTCTACTTTGCTCAGGGATTCTTCCTCAAGCCAGTTGAAGTCGGGGTTGATAGCGACTTTCTTTTCGATTTTTTTGGTGAGGGTTAACAGAGGTGAGGAATCCGGTTCCAACACATCGATCTTGCTGGCGATGTCTACGACTCGACGAACTGCTGTGACATTACCTGTGGAGCGAACTGTGTTGATCATATTATTTCCTTTTTATATGGAACCGTTTATATGCTGCGGGGTGTTCAGAAGTGTACGTGGTTACTTGTTTTATTTTGCACCCTCGGAAAAGGCTTGTCAAGAGGGGAGTTTTACTCTTCTTCGCCTTGATCGCCCTCTTCTTCATCCATTCCGATGGTCTTACTGAAGTCTTTGACTTTCTGCTTTTTCTCATCTGCCATAGTCATGGGTTTGTCTCCCCCGGACATCTTCGTTGCGCCGCCTCGGAGCATCTTCAATGATATGCGTGTCTTCACTTCTCCGTCGTCTTCTCCCGGCATCATAGCGTATTCGTCACCCTGTGATACGCTGCAGACTTCCGCTTCGATGACAATTTTTACTTTATCTCCCACGGTGAGCCCTTTGAGTTCCGGCATCTGTTCTGTGGTGAATGATTCGCGGGGATAGTGCTTCTTTTCCTCTTTGCCATCTTCTCGCTTCTGACAGTCATCACACCCGCAGGGGTTGCTGGGGTAGCTTTCTCCGAGGTCGTTCATGGTGTCCATGGTTGGTTCTGGCATAGGATTATCTCAGGTTTACCTTGAATGGCAGTGAGCTTTCGACGACTGTCGATGTGGTGATAACTACCTTGTCTGTCGGAGCTACGGTCTGCTCGACGACGGTTCTTGTTACGGCATTTTCGTTTAGGTTTCCCGACACATATAGTACATCGCCCGATGCGTCCACAATTTTTACGGTGTATGTGGGTGTCCCAGTGAGTTGCGGCGCGTCGGTTACGATCACTCCTATTTTTCCACCCTGACCGATTTCATCGGAGGTTCCGACGGTGTATCCCCCTCCAGCCAGTACGGATCCTGTCCATGAGAGAGTTGTTTCGTCAGTTGTAGTAGCTATCGAGTTTCCGGCAAACCCTGCTGTTTTGGCTGTCATGAGAATTGCGTGTGCGGTGACATTTCCTGCACTCACGTCTGCGTTGACTGAGCTTGCTGCTACTCCACCCGTCAGCACAGCTCCCGCGCCATCCCAGTCGAGATGTGTAGAGCTTTCTGTTTTTGCCAGTGAGTTTCCTGCTGTTCCCGCGAGTATGGCGGTTACGGTGAATGCGTGAGCCGCAAGAGCTCCTGCGGTCACCTCAGTGCTTGCGACGGTTGCCGTTGAATACTTTGTCCCTGCTCCTGCGGCACCGTTTATTGCTGCTATCAGATTCCCCATGACCACGTCTGCATCTGCTCCGACGAGTGATACTTCGTTTTCTATTGAGTCTACGCCTCCCGTAAATGTTGCCCCTGCTCCGTCCCAGTCGAGGGTGGCACTATTTTCACTCTTTGCAATTGAGTTTCCTACAGTTCCGAGAGCCCTTGCGGTCATGACAGTTGCGTGTGAACTGACGGCTGCGGCACTAACTTTTGGATTGACGACGGTTCCGTAGGAGTATTTTGTACCCTCTCCGGCTTCTCCGTTGATTGCGGCGATCAAATTTCCGAGAGTCGTATCTGCGTCTGCACCGATAAGGATCCTGTTCGGAATCTCAAGAGGATCTGACTGTCCATGCGGTCTTGTGACGGTAAGGCTGGAGACGAACTCATAGGTTATGTCTCCTACGACCACCTGTTGTCCGGCAGTTGGGTTGGTGTTGTTCGATGTCAGAGTTGCTGTTGCATATGCTTCAGTGAGTGCTGCGACGAATACATAGGTCTTTCCACCTATGACCACTTCGTCTGCTGCTGTTGGCTTGGTTTCGTCAGAGGTGAGAACGCCAGATGCGGCTACTGCGGCTCGTCCTGAGTTTATCAGATTTTTGAGGTTGGTGAGCGTAGCGTCTGCATCGGCTCCGATGAGCACTTCATCAGCGGCTCCTGTGAGTGTTGACTTAAATGTGTATGTTCTGGTTCCGATGACGACGACCTTGTTGTTGGTCGCGTTTGTGTTGTTCGATGTGAGTGTGCTGGATGCGGCGACTGCTGATTCGTCAATTGGTACGGAGAGCTCAACCGGGGCTATAGACTGTGTGTTTTGCATGACTTTATTCTACATCCGCACCTACCCATATTGTCAATAGAGGATTATTGGAATATGGTGTCTCGCTTCTGTTTTGCGCCTATGATCGATCCTAGAATGTCTTCATCTGGATCTACTGCGGGAGTTGTTGATGCGGGAGTTCCACCTCCGTCTGGGACGGCTGCGGCACCCTTGTCTTCTGCGTTTGCTGCTGGTGCTGGCACTCCTGCCATATCCGAGAGCACTTTCAGGAAGTCTTTCATAGCTTGGTTCATTATGTCACGGGTCACCGCCCTTGGATAGGTTCCCTTTTCTTTTCCGTCTGCTAGATGCCGGGCGAATGCGTTGCGGAAGTTTGTGTCAGTGGTAAGCCTTGGGATTTTTGCCTCGATGAATCCGAGGGCGTCAGTTGCCGCTTTCGCTTCTTCTACCTGTGCTGCCATAGTTACGGCATCCATTGGGGGTGGTGCTTTGGGGAGCATACTCGGGAGGGTCTTTCCCATTGTGGTGAACATGATTTGGAACATCTGCGCTGCCATGTCCTGTGCGTTTTCTATTTTTGTGAAGTCGAGTTGTTCTACCATGCCTTTGATCATTTCGGGAGACGGCTGGAATGTCTCTGGTGCTGCGGGGGGATTGGCGAGTTCCTCTGCAGTCTTTTGTCGCTGTTGCCACTTCGTGAATGCTTTTTGTGAGACGAGGTATATCTGCTCGAGCTGTTTTGTGTCAGTGATTCCTGTGTGATCGCCGCCTATCTCTTCGATGGCGTGTTTTAGCTCATTGACGTCTTTGTACTTTCCCGCGAGCAGTGTTGGAGCTGCTGGGGTAGTTTTGTCTATCACCTCTTCGTTTTGGCTGTTCTTGGGCTGTACGACGGGTGCGGCTGGTGTCACTGGTGCTGCGAGCGTTGCAGGAGTGGCTGGTGTTGCTGCTGGTTTACCTGCGGCTTCTGCTGCCAGTTCTTCTGCGGTTTTTGCTGCCACTTGTCCCGGGGGTAGTTCTTCCTGATCTTCTGGGAGGAATGTGTCTCTAAGGGTTACTCCTGCTAAATGTGGCGGTATATTCCCATGTACGGTTTCTGTGTTTGGATTGCTCGGGGGGGTAGGCGCGGCGGGTGTCGCTGGCGCGGGTGTTACAGGAGGCGTTGGTGTTGTTTCTGGTTTTTCCATAAGGTATTAAGGTATCCGCTTTCTCGCGGGCTTAATGTGCGTTCATTGTTTATTCTAGGCGGTGTTTAATGCTTTGTCAACTACTGTCTTTTCTGGTAGTTCGTTTATCGCTCTACCCTTGTAAAACAACACTCCGTTTTCGAGTCTGTACTGCGTCAGCATGTGTGCTTCGAGAATGCCCCCATGTTTCACTGGGCACGTTATACACGCGATGCTCCGGCGTCTCACGTCCTCTATGACGAAGTAGTGGGCTCCCTTACTCAGGGTATAGGTTTGTTTCGGGTGCTCGACGACGATAGGGCTCTTGGTCAGTCCTTTCTTGAATCGCTCGCCATGAACTCCCCAGAAGTCGAGGATTTCTGTGGGTGTATCGAATTCACCCTCTTGTAGTGGCTCCCTATCGTTGACGATGAGAAAGCTACTGTTTCTTTGATTGCTCCGCTTCTGCCTTGGCTCGTTTTGCGGCATATTTTTCTCCTGTCTGTATAGTGAGTCTTACGAATGTTCGGATCTTTTTGTATGCCCGTCGTTCCTGTACGACGTAGAGGTACTTCAGGAATGTATTGAAAAGTTTCGGAATGTTTATTATCGAGAGCGATCCCAAGTCTATGTCGAGGAGTTGCTCGCTTCCCTCGCGCTGTCTTTCCATGTAGCGTTCCACGCGGAGCCAGCCTTTGTGGTCGAGGAGGGACTTTAATTCGACAGAGGCTTGGATCGTGTCCAGCGTTTCTCGCTCATCCTGTTTCTTTGTCAGGTTTCTATATGCCTGTCTTGCTCGTTCTGCTACGTTCATATTATTCGGTTGGCGGCGTCACTGCGGGTGGGGTTACCACGGGCGGTTGCGCTGCGGGCGATACGGGTTGTTCCCCTGTTTCTGTCACTACTGTAGCGTCCTCTGCGCCGGGAGTCAACACGGCATTTGGATCTACCACTGGTGCGACGGGGTTCTTTGCCATGAGCTTGTCTACATCGTCTGCCTCTTCGAGAGCGTAGAGGGCTCGCTTGCCCCATTCGGTCTGTGCGTCCTGTGTAAGGTTATCAAACGGTGGTTTGCCCAGCATTGGGATGAGTGTCTGCCATTTCTTTATCTCTTTTACCTGATTGTTCGACTCGGTGGATCCTGATGTCGTGATGAAGTGAATGTTGCCGCGAAGCATACGGATCTGGTCGGGTGTGATCACCATCTTGCCCTTTGCCGTGTTGAGTGGCTGTGGAGTGTCGAAGAATCGCATATTACGGGAGACGTACATACTCCCTATGGCGTTGAGCCCGAGGTGCTCGAAGAGGTTAAGCTTTTGCGCGAATCGGGCGTTGGCTGCTTGCTGGAGCATTTCAATTCCTCCCTTGGTCTGATTTGCTACTTGGTCGGCTGACCCTGTAGCGTAGTCGGACACGCCAGATACGTTTTGGATGATCTGCTCCCATTCGTTGTATTCTCGGTATGCGCTTGCCTTGGTGGATCCTGTTTCTATTGGCTGGAGGTCTTCGAGTTTGCTCATCTGTACGACGGTTCCCGGCTCTGGGATAAACTCTTCTCCGTCTACCAGTGATTCAGGGTTCAGTTTCCACATACGCATGAGGTCATAGAACACGTTGTCGTTTCTCATGTTGGCTTGATCACTCATGCTATCCTCTATCTTTTTGATTGGATCCGGCTCTCCCCATGCGTAAAGTTCGTGTGGGATCGGGATGTCTTTCATGAGGATGAGTCCCAGCTTGCCGTCACCGTTTGGATTGTCACCCTCTCGAATGACGATGGTTTCGTTGACGATGATGCAGAGCTTATTCTTTTCTTTCATGAACCAGACTTTGTATTGCCCCTGTGTTTCGTCTCGGAATGTGAAGTCGCTGGATCTGAATATGTTGGCGAGTTGCTCATCGTAGTTTTGCCCTTTGGTTCCGGCGTTCTCTGGCATGGTGGGTTTGAGATCCTTGAATGCATCCATGTTCTGGAAGTAGCGGGGAGCCATGTTCGCCATGTCGAATATCTCTTCTTTGGTCATGAACTCTTCGACGATTGCCCATCCCATATCCGAGACGCGCTTTTTCTTCGGGTCTGGGTACACATGGAAGACGGACTTGTTTTGG
>Ga0209340_1000556_pt1 | contig 38436 bp, 33 predicted proteins | sample EPASupsiteSAE323_FD_187266 | JGI IMG/M metagenome (GOLD analysis project Ga0209340, IMG submission 187266) | Bioremediated contaminated groundwater from EPA Superfund site, New Mexico - Sample SAE3-23 (SPAdes) (version 2) | ecosystem: Environmental > Aquatic > Deep subsurface > Groundwater >... | reverse complement strand
TACTCTCTTTATTTTTTGTAAATTCAAATGAATAATTTAGATTCATTCTTTTAAAAAATAGTTCAAGATTTTCTAAGGTTTTTTCTTTTAATTGATCTTCGTATTCTTTAAATTTACTTTTATTAAAATTTTCAATTTGTTTATTAAATTTAGAAATATCTTTAATTGATTGGCAGTAAAAATGTTGTTTGTTTGGCCAACTTTTTAGATAATTTAAAACTTTTTGATTTTCTAAACAAATTGAAGGTATTAGAAATGAGTCAGATATGATTTTAAAATGTAAACTTGTACAAATATTACAATAACTCTCAGATAGAAGAGCTATTTTTCTCCATATATTTTTATCATTAAAAATGAAAGTTTTAATTTTATTTTGTTTTTTTAAAAAATTTTCTATTTTTATGTAATATTTCATTGAATCGTGATTTTTTGCTAATCCGGCAGGTAACAAAACAATATTTTTCTTATTTTTAATTGCAAACTCAGATATCTTTATTGCTATTTTTTTAAAATTGTTTTTGTCTATAAAGTCTTTATTTGCTTGAAAAACGATGTATGGTTCTTTTTTTTTAATACAATCAATATTGTTTTTTTCTTTTTTTATCTTTTCTATATGAGTTTCTGATATTAAACTTACAATATCGGGAGAAATATTAGAATCTATATTTAAATAATGTTTTATATAATTTTTAGTAAATTTATCTCTTACAATTATTATTTTATGTTCGTTTAATAGACGTTTAATTAATTTATTAAATTTTTCATTTTTATAATTATTTTCATTACTTCCACCGATAGAGATTGATCCCATAGGTACCTTATTAGAAATGTTTAGAGATTTATGATCATACAAATAGCCTAGATTATTGTTGTCGCTTGTTAAATATTTAGTGTAGATTTTGCTGTTAGCTGTATTACTTGAAATCAGACTATCCATTTCTAATGCATATTCCATGTTGCATGTTATGGTTTCACCTCCACAATAGATAACACATTTTGGTTTTTTGTTAATTAGTTTAATATTTTTTTTTGAAACAACATAATCTCCACCTATTTTTCTGAGATTTGAAAAAATCGGACTAATTAATATAAATTGATACTTTGGTAAACACTTTTTTACAATGTGTGGAAAAATTATATCTCCAATATTATCTCTTTCAAATGCTCCAATTAAATAAATTAATTCTTTTTCTTCTTTCATCTTATTTCTTTATAGAAGATACTGACAAATTTGAATATTTTTCTATAGCTTTTTTGGGAATACCTTCGAATTGAATACGGTGATTGTTTATATAAACTACGCGACTACAGAATTTTTCGACTTGATTGAGATTGTGACTGACAAAAATGATAGTGACGTCTTTTGATTTTTTGAACTCTTCCATTTTGTCGAAGCATTTCTTTTGAAAAGCGGTGTCGCCGACGGCAAGGATCTCGTCGACTAATAATATTTCTGGATGAGTATGAACAGCTACAGCGAAGGCTAGGCGCATATACATACCAGAAGAATAATGTTTGACTGGTTGATCTATAAATTCTTGCAATTCAGCAAATTCGATAATACTGCTTAGATTAGCGGCAATTTCTTTTTGAGAAAGACCTAGGATAGCTCCATTAAGGAAAATATTCTCCCGACCAGTGAGCTCAGGGTGGAAACCAGCACCAAGCTCGATAAGTGGAGAGATATTACCATGAACTGATACTTTTCCTGTAGTTGGTGACATAACGCCAGCGATGAGCTTTAGAATAGTTGATTTACCTGATCCGTTTGGACCGATGATACCGACAGTCTCCCCTTTTTGAATATCAAAACTAATATCGTTTAGAGCAGTAAAACTTTCTTTGGTTTGTTCACCTTTAAACAAAGCAGGAAGGAATTCTTTGAAAGTTTTGTGATTAAGCTTATCAAATTGTTTGGTGACATGGTCGAATTTTATGACTGTTTGATTAGACATAGTTTTAGATGTTATCAGCAAATATTTTTTCGCGGGATTTGAAATAACCAAATCCGATAAATAAAGTAACTAGAGAGACTATAAGAGCAATTATTAAACTGGAATATTTTGGTACTCCCCCACCAAGAATGGTTTGACGGTAAGCATTAATAATAACGGCCATAGGATTTATTTGGAAAATAATTCTATATTTATCAGGAACCATGTCGGCTGGATAAATAACTGGAGTAATATACATCCAAAGTAAGAGGATCATGTTTAGTAAAAATTGAATATCACGGTAAAGCAAATTGGCAGCAGCAAAGAAAAGAGCTAATCCTAGAGTAAAAATTTGTTGAATGAAAAAGATAGGAATTACCCAAAGAATATTGATAGTAATCGGTATTTGGTAAATTATCATATAAATAATCAGAATAGATAGGGCAAAAAAGAAATCGATTATCTTGGCAATAATAGTGGAAATTACCAAAATTGTCCTAGGAAAATATATTTTAGTGATTAAACTACTTGAGGCAACTAAAGAGCTGGCTGCAGAAGAAAGAGAATTGGTGAACAGTGTCCATGGTAATAAGGCGACAAAGAGAAAAATAGAGTAAGGAATATTGGAAGTGGAATTGGTAGAGATTCGTAAAATAATAGAGAAAGCAAAACTCATAACTAACATTTGAGCTAAAGGAGTGAGAATTACCCAAAAATAACCTAATACTGATTGTTTATAGCGGGATTTAACTTCGCGAGCAGTCATTTGCCACAATAATTCACGCCATTTATAGATTTTTTTAACTTCTTTAAAAAGAGTTAACATAGCTTTAGTTTATCAGATCTATTATAATTGGACCATGAATAAAGAGTTGAAGGTATGTACTATTGGTGGTGGGACGGCCATGCCAATAATTAATAAAGGTTTAATCAAAGCTGGTTTTATAAATATAAAATCGATTGTGACGACTTTTGATAACGGTGGTTATACGGGTAGAATACGCACAGATGAACGAGGTCAAGTATTGGCTTTTTCTGATTATTGGAGATCTTTGATGTCGTTGTGGCCAGATGGTTCTCAAAAAGAAATTTGGGAGGAAATGTTGCGTTATCGAGATGGTAGAGGACGAAATTTTGGTGATATATTTTTTCAGTTTTTATCTGAAAAAGAAGGAAATTTGGGTGAAGTTGATGAATTGTTTGAAAAATTAACTGGAGCTAGGTTAGCTGGTGAAGTTATACCAGTATCACTAAAACCGTCAAACGTTCATTTTTCAACTTTAACTGGAAAAGAATATAAAGGTGAAAATTTTGTCGATGAATTGAGAATGTCTAAAGATGTTATTGAGATGATGTGGTTAGAACCTATGGTTGAAGCAAACAAAAAAGCTATAGAGATTTTAAAAAATGCCGATTTGATTATAATTAGTCCTGGTACTACATATGGTTCTGTTTTACCTAATTTTTTACCAAAAGGAATTATCAAAGCATATCAAGAAAGTAAGGCTAAAAAAATATTTTTGGTAAATATTTTTTCTATGGGTAATGAAGTAAAGAAATCAACACAAAATGGTTACTTAGAAATATTTAATAAATACTTAAAAAATGATAGACCTTTTGATTTGATGGTGATGGCAGATTTGGATTGTTTAGATAAAAAATTATTAAAAAAAGTTTTTTATTTTTATGAATTGGAAAATGCTTCATTGGTAAAAATGGATAGAAAATGTCTAGTAAAAACAATTAAAGTTGATTTGGCAAAAATCGAAGAATCAAATATGAGATTGAGACATAGTGAAGAAAAATTAGGAGAATTCTTTAGTAAATTAGATATTAGCTAATAGTAAATAGCTGGTAGAATTAATTTATGTCTCAAAAGAGATTAAAAAAAATAAGAAGAGAGGAAAAAATTGAAATAAAAAAGGAATTGGTGGAATTGCCTAGTTTTAGGGAAATTATTAAAGAAAATTGGAAGTTTTTATTGCTTTTATTTTTGGGAACAATTGGTTTGTTTTTTAATTCACTAAAAGGGGCGTTTGTTTCAGATGATTATGCTACTATCCCTAACAATCCTCAGATAATGAGTTTTAAAAATGGATTAAGTGGTTGGATGGGTGGATTGATTAATTGGTTTTTGGCACGTTTGTTTGGTATTGATAGCCCGATTCATTACCATGTTTTTAGTTTGTTAGTTTATTTATTAGTGTTATTAGTAGTATTTGTTTTTGTGTATCTGATTTTGGGAAAGAAATTGGCCATGATTACGACTATTTTATTTTCAGTATTACCAGTTCATGTAGAAACAGTATCTTGGATTGCAGGAAGACCATACTTACTAAATGCCTTATTTGTCCTATTATCACTGATATTTTTTATTTTTTATACTAAGACAGAAAATAAAAAATATATTTTATATTTTTTTGTATCTGCATTTTTGACATTTGCAGCTGAAAAAACCAGAGCAGCAGCTTTACCATTATTAGGAATACTCTATTGGATATCTTTTGACCACAAACTAAAAAAGAAAATTAATTTGGGAAAAGTACTTTTATTGTTTAGTGGATTATTTTTTATATTAATAGTTATCCTTTGGCCACAAATGATTAATCGAATTGAATCAGTTAATTCTGGAATAAATGCAACGGATAGTATTTTTTATAATCCTTTTTTTCAATATCCAACTGCTATTGCTAAATATTTACAACTTATATGGTTACCAACAGATTTAACTTTGTATCATACAATGTATATTGTCCCTACTTGGATTAATTGGTTGATATTATTGGTGTTTTTATCTTTAATTGGTTTTTCTTTCTTTAAAGATAAAAAGATGTTTTTTGCTTTATCTTTTATATTTTTGGCAACAGCTCCAAGTATGGCACCAGTAAAGATAAGTTGGTTGGTAGCTGAAAGGTATGTTTTTTTGGGATCTTTGGGGTGGTGTATGTTTTTATCTGTAATTTGGGGAAAAATTAACAATAAAATAAAAACATTATCAATGATACTTTTAATCTTATTGGTATTAGGTTATTCGACAAGAACATTTATTAGAAATATTGATTGGCAAACAAATCATAATTTGTGGGTGAGCGCTTGTCAGGTGTCTCCAAATAGTCATAATGCTTGGAATAATATTGGAGATGATTATGATAAATTAGCTCAGTTAGAAAAAACAGATGAAGGAAAAATGAATCAATATTTAAATGCTGTTAAAGGATTTACTCAATCAACTATAGCAAAGCCAAATTATGCTGATGCTTTTCATAACAGAGGAAATATTTTTTATAAAATGGGTAGATTAGATTTGGCTAGAGATAGTTATCTAACAGCAATATCTTTTAATCCAATGATGCAGCAGACCTATTTAAGTTTAATACAGATGGATATTGTTTCTGGAAATTATGATTTGGCAACAAATGATTTGGAGTCTTTAAAAAAAAGGTATCCGAACGACGCTCAGGTTTGGTATATTGAAGCTTATATTAATATAAAAAAGGGAAATATTGATAAAGCTAAAGAAATTTTGAGACTTATTGTGGCTCAAATACCGAACTTTACTGACGCAGCAAATTTATTAAAAAGTATCGATAATTAATTATCTTTGGTATACAGACAATAAAAACTGGGGATTAGAAAGGGAAATATGTGAAGAATTATTTTTGATAAATTAATGATTGATTTAAAGTTTGATAATTTGCCGAGTTGATTTTTGATTGTTTGAATATCAATATTTGGATAAGTTAATATTGTTTGTTGGTAACCAAGTTTTTTCATATTTTTTCGTAGTTGTCGTGGATTGGTAAGATTAACGTGCCTTTTTTGGTCAAATTCTTTTCGTTGTTTTATTTGTTTTAAAGTAGCTTTACCCATTATTAAGGACATTGTATCAATGATTGGTTGAACTAATTTTAAATAAAGATTGTTGTCAGTGTGAACAATAATATTGGGATTTCCCCATTTGGAAACAGTATTAACCACAAGATTAATTTCGTCTGGATAAAGATGTTCAAATACATCACAAAAATAGACAACTCGAATATTTTTAAGTGTTGGTAGGTGAAGATTGTCTAAATTATAAAATTTTATATTTACTTGTTTAGAAGTGTTTTTTTTAAACTTATTAAGTTTTGCTTTGCAAATTTTAATGGCATCTGATGAATAATCAATAGCGGTTGTTTGACATTGATATTTTAAAAAGAGAAGAAAACTGAGGTCTCCATTGCCACAACCAAAATCACAAACTTTGTCCGTTGGTTTTAATTTAATTAGATCGGTGATTTTTTGATATTTTTTGTGAAAATTATTTTTGATTAATTTTTGAGAAAAATCTGGTGAAGTTGACTGGTAGTCAAAATATCTTTTGTCGTATAGTTTTGGTTTGACTTGTTTCATTGATTAATTAGTTTAACTAAATATTTTTTTTCTGTTAGAAACACCTTTTCCCAACTATATTTTTGAGCAATTTTATAACAATTTTTTATATAATTTTTTGTTGAAGACAATTGATAATTATCTATTAATTTTATTGTTTTTTGAGCAAACGTTTTTGTATCCCCTAGTGGGGCAGTAATTAAATTACCTTCAAATATTTCATCAAAGATAGGTAAATTGTATGTCACTACAGGCCTTTTGGTCATGATTGACTCAAATAAGGAAATTCCCCATCCTTCTTCATAAGAGGGAAAAATAATAACTTTTGATTGAAGTAATATTTTAAAAATGTCTTTTTTATCTTTAATAAAATCATGAATATGAAAATGATCTTGACAGTTTTGTTGATTAAATTTTTCGATTAAAGAATTTTTAATTTGGGGAATAGAAGCTCCAACAACATCTAGCTGAGTATTGGGGTATTTTTTTAAAACTTTGGCAAGAATTATGGGTAAATCATAAACACCTTTGGTGACTGATAAACGTCCAAAATAACTAATATGATTACTTGGCTGAATATCATTTAAATTTTCAATTTGTCCTTTTATAGTTTTTATATCAAGCCCGTTACCAACAACAATAATTGGTTGAGTAATTTTTTTTTGAAGAAGATATTGTTTGACCTGATGATTAACAACAAAAATCAAATCAAACTTTTGTTTTATTAGAAAAAAGCTTAATTGTTGAACTAAATAAGAAATGATTCCAGATATAAATGAATTAGTTTTTCTTTTGAAAGGATTTTGATTAATATGATGAATACAAACAATAGCCTTGGTTTTGGGATAAATGATTTTGGTAAAAAAAGTAGGAATGATATCGCAAAAAAAATCACCAGTGCAATAGATAATATCGGTTTTTAAAAATGATAATTTAAAAAGAGAAATAATAGTCCTTTCGATAAATAAAACAAACGACGAAAATAATGTTTGACGATTTAAGTATTTTTCGATTTTTTGATGACCAATGATTTTCTTTTTGAATTTGGGAAATAGTTTTGAACTAGCTTCTGACGTAATAATTTCAACTTTGAAATTTTTGTTTTTTTTAAAAAAACTAGCAATTGTAAAACCTCTAATTTCTCCGCCAGTACACAAAGTTGGTGTGGTTAGTTGGTTAAATAAAAAACTAATTTTGATTGGTTTCATGTTTTTCATTTACAGCAAACAAGCCAAAGGAAAATCTTGGATAATAATAATTGAATATTTGGCAAAAGGCATTAATAAAATAAAAAAATATTTTTGGTTTAAATTTGATGTTTTGATAAGGTTTGTTGGTAATCAAACTATCAATATGATTTTCTTCTTGATAAAACATCTTTAATCCACTGACACCGTTAACTTTAAAACCGAGATTTTTAAGCTCTGTAATAGACCAACCAGAACGGTGTTGTTGATAAGGATTTTGGTCGACTTGACCCATTTGAAAATAATTATTGGGAGTACTTAAAATAACCTTTTTCTTGGCCCATTTAAATGCTTTCTTAATTATTTTTTGACCATCTTTTTTGGAAAGATGTTCGATAACTTCGATTAAAATAACGGCATCAAAACTATTATCGGGAAAGTTTACATTTAAAATGTTTTCCTCAAGATATTTGGTGTGAATTTTATTTTTTTTAGATATGTCTAAATATGGTTTAAATGCTTCTACACCTAAACTAAATTTAAGATGTTTTATGTTTTTTAGAGGAGACGATGGACCACAACCAAGATCAAGGACAGTTTGGCAATTTTTTAATTCTTTTTGGAGACAATAATCTAATTTGTGAAGTAAAACGTAAATAGGGTTCATTAATATAGTTTATTGAATAACCACTCTACTCCATTTTTGTATGGAGTGTAGCAGTTGCGACAAATATTAATATGAGAAATGTCACTATTCAAATGATACTGTCTAATAGCATTAAATTTGAGATTATAAAAACTTTTTAAAATTGGTTGTGATTTGACATTGCCAAATTTAAATTGAGATTCATAATCTAAACAACATAGAGTGATGTTTCCATCAACGTCAATAGGAATGGTATCCCAAATATATTTACAAGGGAAAGTTTTTTTGTGAAAGTTAATTTTATATTTATTGGTTTGATCGGAAACATTGCCATGATAATCATGGACTTTATTGACACTAACAGAATCAACTAAATTACCCCATTTGTCGATAAATTTTTTGATCGATGTTTCATTATGTTTGACCAGGGTCATAGAGATTCTAATTTTGAGAGGAGAATTGTTTTTTTGATTAATATTGATTAATTTTTTGAGGTTGGTAATGGTTTTTGGATAATTTATTTTCATAACTTTTTGATAAGTTAATGAACTGTATCCATTGAGACTAATATTAATTTCGTCGAGTCCAGAAGAAACTAGGTTGGTAATTAATTTAGTGGTGGCTAGATTGAAGTTTGAATAAAACTTTATTTTACTGTTGGGAAAAGTAGTTTTTATGAGTTTGATTCGGTTAATTATCTGAGTATCAATGAGCGGTTCACCAAATCCATTGAGAATAAAAGCATTGGGTTTAATTTTTTCTTGAATAAGACGTTTTATGATTTGATTGAAAATATCATCGCTCATGATCTTTTGAGGACGTTTCATAATAGTGTGAGGACACATAATGCATTTAGCATTGCAAAAATTTGTAGTTTCAATAATTATGTTGTAATTTTTATTTTTTTTAAGATTAAAGATGGTTTTATCTATTTTGTGTTTTATTAGTTTTTGATAAACAGGCGTGGAAGCAATTAGATCAAAAGAAGAAGAGATAATTTTATTAGTTTCAACTAAATTTTTGATTTGCCGAAGAAAGTTCATTTTATTTTTTTAATTATTCTAGCTGGATTACCGGCAACAATGGAAAAAGCAGGAATATCTTGAGTGACAACAGAATTGGCGCCAATGACAGAGTGTTGTCCGATTGAAACATTTTTTAAAATACTACATTTGGTTCCCAAAAAAACATTGTCTTCGATAACAACATGACCGTTTTCGGTGAGTGGTTGTTGATGAAGATTTTTTTTAATATCACTAAATCCATGATCATGATCGGTGATAAAAACGTACGGCCCCATAATTACGTGGTCGCCAATTTTAATATCATTGTTGGCGCTAATAAAGGTGTTGTCGCCAATATCTACATGATTACCAATTTTAATTTTAGTTTTTGTTTTACTTTTGGTGGATATGCCGCAGAAATCAGTGCTTACAGTGATACGACAAGAATTACCAATATTTACGTCTTTTCCAATACTAATGAATTTTGCATTAGAAAAATTTAGAAAAGGTTTAATAATAGAATTATTACCAAATGATTGAAAATTACCTTTTATTAAAAAAGTATATATTTTGCTGATAAACAGAAAAATTTTATACATATCAAAATTTATATTCAAATTTAATTTTAGTCAAACTTTTTGAATAAATTTTGTTTTTGTAATTATCAACCATAGGAATAAGAATGAAAGGTGGTGTGATAATACAACCAAATGAAAAAAACCAAAAAATAGGATTCAATAAATTTGAATAATTAAACTTAATTAAATACCAAATTTCTCTGAGGAAATATTTATATCGAGCATAATTACGGAGTTGAACCAATCCAACATAATTTTTGGTAATAAAATCTTTAATTAAATATTTTTGAACATTTTGATACTTCTTTTCACAAAAAATTGATTTAACCATTTCAACCCAACTTAAAAGTGGAGACTTATTGTAAATAGACGAAAGACTTCTGGTTTGACTGCTAGCGATACGAACGGCAATATTATAATCTTTGAGAAACATGACTGGATGATTTTTGAAAATGTCAGCAAAAGGATAAATATGACAGGGAAAAATATCAGGATGAAAAGGTAATTTCATAAATTTCTTGCGATATGCCAAGCCGGATAATTGATCTAAAGTTTCAAAAACTCGAATTACTTTTTGAGGATCATCAGTAATTTTGACAATAGTATCTTTGGTGGAATCTAATTGTTTTTTGGCTCTAACTGGAGTTTTTATTTTTTTATCAAACCAATAATACGGTCTGGTCACTGCTCCAATTTTGGGGTTTTTGAAAGCATCAAAAGTATTTTTGAGGGTATGTGTAGCCATAATATCGTCTTGCCCCATAAGATAAATGATATCGGCAGTAGATAATTTTCGAGCGCTTTCTAAATTTAGAGAGTAGCCAAGATTTTTTTTATTTTTTAAAATTTTGATTCTTTTATCTTTAATTTTTTTGATGACGGCAATTGTGTTGTCTTTGGAAACGTCATCAGAAATAATAATTTGAAAATCATCAAAATCTTGAGAAAGAATACTTTTTAAAGTTTGAGTAATGCATTTGGCCCCATTATAGGTGGGAATTAAAATATCTATTGATGCCATAAATTACGATTAATTGGTTTTAATAAACCAAACTTAAATTGTAAGGTGATAAGAGTGTAACAAAAAAGAGTAATTAAGCATAATATCGGATGTAAAAACCAAACTGGATCAGGTTTTTTTAGAAAACCTCTAATGGAATCAAAAAGAGCTGGAAATACTAATATGGTATATAAAACAAATTTAATTTGAGATTGTTGATTGACGGGTTGCCAATCGTATTGGCGAAATTTTTGATAATAATAAAAATCAGTTAATCTTCTTTTTTGTTTACGGATAAATTTGGTTAACGAATCTTCGCAAAAAGTGTGAATAATACCTGTTTTAACTTTGGCAAAGTAAAGCGATTGGTTATTTTTTGATAAGACTTGAGAAATAATATCAATATCAAAGAAATAATCTGAATTTAAATTTTGTTGAAGGAAAGTAGTTTTAAAAATTGTGCCATTAGCACCAATAGTTGGAATAATTGTTTTTGGTTTGAGAGTTAATATAATATATTTATCTTTATCGATTTGATCTATTTTTAGGCCAGTCCATTTATTATTGAGATAATTTTGTCGATCATAAACGCCAGTTATAAAAGCATAAGGATCATTGGCTCCAATAAGAGCTGAGTATCGTTCCATAAAACCAGCTTTTGATCGATAAGTAAATTTAATCGGTTCTGAACCAATTAAACGATTATCTTGCTCCATGGGGAGAATCATTTGTCGTAACCAAGATTTATTGGGCAAAATATTGTCAGAGTCGATTAAACAGATATATTTTCCACGAGCTTTTTTGATACCTACTGATTTACCAGCTTCAGCAGTCTTTAGGGGATTTTTTAATATTTTTGAATTAAATTTTTGAGCAATATCTAAAGTTTTATCGGTCGATCCCCCATCGATAATTAATATTTCATAATTTGATTTGGGATAATTTTGTTTATTAATAGAAGTCAAACATTTTGATAAAACTTTTTGGGCATTTAAAGTGGGAATAACAAAACTTACTTGAATCATTGAAAGTCTTTTAATTTTTTAACAAATTTTAGCCCGTAGAATAAAAGATATTTAATATCATCTATTGATCTTATGGAAATAATTTTATTTAAAATAAATCTTGGGGTAAAAATACTTTTAAAGAATTTTTGAATATAAATATTTATTTCTTCAGACCTTAAACTAGTCTTGATAATTGGTTGGCGCATATCAAATTTGTTCCAATCTTGAGTAAGTAAAAGATTATTTTTTTTGCAGTAATCAAAAAGAGGTGTGCCTGGATATGGAATCAATAAAGTGGCTTGTAAACTGTCAGCCAAACCAAGTTGAAAAATTTTTTGGGATAAATTTAAAGTTTTCTGAATATCAGACTTAGTTTCATTTGGAAAACCAACCATAATAGTAATGTGAGGTTGAAGCTTGTTCTTTTTAGCAATTTTTAAGGTGTTTAAGGTATCTTTGGTAGTTTCATTTTTATTGATAAATTCTAGAGTTTTTTGATTGGCTGATTCAAGACCATATAAAACAAAACGAAAACCAGCTTGATACATAAGTCGATATTCTTTTGAAGATAAAGCTCCAAACCTCATATTACAGCCAATTTTTACTTTTTTATTTAATTTCTTTTTGATCAATTGCTGACATAGTTGTTTAAGCCATAAACCTGTAGGTAATGTACCTGAATCATCAAATATTTCTTTAACTCCAAAATTATTAACCAAATTTTCAATTTCGGCGATGGTATGTTTGACAGAGAAAGAGCGAAAACATTTGCCAGGAAAAAGTGTAGTCCAGCTACAAAAAGTACACTTTCCCCACCAACAATCACGACCAGACATAATATAAGCACCTGGTTTGTATTTGTAGTTTGTATTGTTGTAGGCATACAATTCCCATTGAGTGAGTTGACGGTCAATAATAGGTAATTGATCTAAACTTTCTTGAGTAGATAGTTTAAAAATTTTATTTGGTTTCTTTTGAGAGTTTATGGTTTTGATAAGTTTTGATAATAAAAAATCATAATCTCCACCTACTAAAACATAATCAACAAGACTATTATCAAATGATTCTTGAGGTAAAGCAGTGATATGATCGCCCATTAGAACAATGATTGGATTCCACGAACATTTATTTTTAATCTCTTTAATAACTTGCCAATGTTTTTTGACAACAGGAGTTTTGGTTTCAATTGCAATTAAGTCTGGTTTATTTTTCAGAATATTTTGAAACCATTTTTGGTAACTAATTTTTTGAGCAATACCATCATCCCAAAAAACTTTTAAACCTTCTTTTTTTAGAAGAGTGGCAGCATATCCTAAAATAACAGGAAAAATTACATTTCCAGTATTTGTCCATTGAAACTGACGATTTTGAGATAAAAAAGCTGATCCTTTTGAAGAATTAATTGGTGGATAGGAAATACTGATGGATTTAACCACCAATGTATTTACCGGTTTTTTGATCAAAGGTGTGTGGCTGGAATTTGACATCTTTTTTGAGAAAGCCATTTATAAATAGTATACCGTAGTAAATATGAGTGACAGGAATGGTAATTATTGCTAATAAAGATAATAATAATGAATTTTTATTTGAAATAAATTTTATTAAGGTAAATATTAATATTGATATATATAAATATAATGGAACATACAATAATTTATAGTTAATAGTTATAAAATTAATAACTAATAGTATTAAATAAAATGCAAAGAAAGAAGGAATAAGATAACCAATTCTGAAACTGGTTTGAGGAAATTTGCGAGCAAAAAAACCACGATGGATAGCATATCGGGTAATTTGTTGAAGATGAGCAGTTACAACTTGACGACGGTGATGATAAACAATTAATGTAGGATGATAAAGAATTTTTTGATGAAGCTTTTTGGTTATATCCAAACATAAAAGGGTGTCTTCTCCAGGCCAATATGAAGTCACAAAACCACCTATTTTTATAAAATCGGTTTTTTTGATGATTAGATTAACACTGGGATAATCATCAACGAATCGTTTTGATGAAATGTGGTTACGATAGTGTCCAGCTCCCCCACTTCCTAGCCAGCTTGACCAAACAAGTCCTGATGCTTTTTGAAAAATATTATCTTTGGGTGGAGTTAGACATGGACCACAAAAATTATTAATTTTAGAATTAGTCTTAATTAGTTTTTGAGCGTTTTTAAAATAATTTATATGTGGGTAGGAATCATCATCAAAGAAAACAAGATAGTCACCTTTGGCCTTTTTGGCACCTAGATTTCTTTTTTCAGCAGGATTAGCTGATCCAGAAATTTTGTCAGTGATAACTAAAACTTCAAAGTTTTTTTGAGATTGAGTTTTGAGTTTTTCTAAAGTTTCCCTAAGATAAGGGTTAACTTTTCTGACTGGGATAATTACTGAAAAAATAGGTTTCATCTTTTACCAGTGTTAATACGCATATCTAATTCGGGGTCGTAAATCCACTTTCTTTTGTTTTTATCATCATAATAATTGATTATTTTAAGTCGATAAAAAACAGCTAGACTATCGACAAGGCAATTATAAATGGTCTTAAAACCAGTAGCATGAGTAAGACTAGTAAAATTATAGTTTAATTTTATTGGAGCCTCATATATTTTTTTAAAACCTAAATGATTAGCAACTGAAAGTATCTCTAAGTCAAAAGCATATCGTTTGATAAGTAATCTGGGTAAAACTTTTATTAAAACCGATCGTTTAAATATTTTTAAACCAGCTTGAGTATCATGAATGTTAATTCCTAATAAAAACTTGGCGATTAAATGACCACCAAAACTAACGATTTTACGATCAATTGGGTAATCAATTTGTGATGCTGGATGTCGTTTTGAACCAACTATAATATCGGCGTTATACCATTCCATGTGTTCTATAATTAACGAGATACCGTTTGGGTCGATTTCCATACCAGCATCAATGAATGCAATATAATCCCCTTTTGTTTTAGCCATGCCAAAACGAACTGCATAACCTTTCCCATGATTATTTTGATATCCAAAAACTTTTAGCTTAGGTATTTTTAATTTTTTAGCAATTTTGTATGAATTGTCTTCTTTTTTACCGTCAATGATAGCAATTATTTCATAATCGTAACGAATTTGTTTTAAAACTTGATCGATGTCAGTAAGATCTTTTTTAATGGTTTTTTCTTGTTTATAGACAGGGACAATTACAGATAAAAAATGTTGCTTATTTTCCATTTAAAAGAGCTAACTTGTAAACTGCTAGAGTATGTTTGGCAGTTGAGCTCCAGTTAAATTTTTTGACATAAACGAGTGCTTGTTGACTGTACTTTTGTCTAATTTTGGGGTTATCCCAATATTCTTTTAAAGCCTTTTTAATACTAGTAACAGAATGAGGATCAAAAGAAATACCATTTTGTGACATAATTTCTGGAAGACAACTAGTTTGACTATAAGCCACTGGACAACCTGATTGCATGGCTTGAGTGAGTGGTAATCCAAAACCTTCAGCAAAAGATGGCTGACAATAAGCAGTAGCTAGATTGTAGAAAATAGGAAGTTCTTCATCAGGAACGAAACCGGTTTTGATTAAATTTGGGGAGCTTTGAGATTGGAGCCAACGAAGATCTTTTGTCCAAGGATGGTCGGGAATATTTTGTTTAGTAGCACTGGATCCAACAATGACTAACGGATAATTTGCCTCAAGACAAGCTTTGACTAAATTGGGAATATTTTTATTCCAATTTATGTCACCAATAAATAGGATAAATTTATCCGGAAGATGATATTTTTGTTGAACCTCTTTTAATTTTTGTTGATTGTTAATTGGTTTAAAAGATGGATCGGCTGCTAAATGAGTAGTAAAAATCCGATTAAGCGGATAATTGATCATTTGATTTATTATTTTTTTCGAATAATCAGAAACAGTAATTATTCGATCAACTCTTTTAAGAAGATTTTTTTGAATAAACCATTTTAATTCTCCTTTAATGCCAACTGGAAAATGTTTTTTGAATTCTCTAGGAATAAGATCATGAACAGTAACAATAGTAGGGATATATCGATCTATTTTAAGAGTAAGACTAAAAGGGTCAAAAAAAGGATAATGAACCAGATCGTATTTGCCTGATTTGGTAGTAATAGTTTTTTTAATAAGTTTGATAGACCATCCTTTGTATTGTTTATCTTTTTTTATTTCTTTTTGAATTGCATCTACAAGATTGGTGGTGTAATAACCAACACCCCTTATAGAATTACCATCAAAAATTGGAGAAATATTGATAGCTATTTTTGGCATATTATTTTTTGTCCCAATCTTGTGATAAATTTATGTCTCGATTGGTTTTGACTAATTCGTAATATTTAGTATAAGCAATGGGAAAACGAAGAGCTGAATAGAAAGAAAAAACAAATCCAGGAAAACCATCAACATATCCACGATGACGAAAAAATGTTTTTAAAAACCACCATACTGGTTTAAATAGATAAAAATTTAAAAAATTGGAAAAATTTATTTTGATATTTTTTTCTTTTAACTCATTGGCTAAAAGTGTAGTATAACGATTAGCTCGAAGAAGATATAAAGAAAAAGAAGTATCAGCATAGTGTTCTAAATCATTTTTGAGCCAGCCAACTAAACCATTAACTTCAGCTTGTTCATGGACATCAATACATGGCAAATGAGCTTGACCATTTTTATAAAATCTAATTGTGGGATCAGGATATTGACCACCTTTTTTTAGAAAAGATCCTAAAAAATAATTTTTTCGAGGAATCCAAAATCCGGCTTCTTTAATATCTTTGGGATTTTGTTGAAGAATAAGACTAATTTCTTTTTTAAGTTTTGGAGTAACTATTTCGTCAGCATCGAGTTGAAGTATCCAATCACCCTTACAGGCATCAATCCCCATTTGTTTATTGAGATGAAACATGGGTTTATTGGTAGTAGAAATTATTTTTACTTTTTTGAATTTCTTGGCTAATAAAACAGTGTCATCTTGCGATTGACCATCAACGATAATAATTTCATCAGCTACATCTTTAATGGCTTCAAGACAACGAGTTATGTTTTTAGATTCATTATAAACGGCTAAAGTGACTGAAAGAGTTGATTTAGTTTTCATTTCTTTTGATAAATTTTAAAAGCTGGTTGATTGTTGGAGAAATTAATTGTTTTGATAAGTTCTCCATTGGTAATGGTTTCATCAGATGCAATTACCAAAGAATCATTTGGAATTTGACTCCAATCAATTGTACCAAAATGGTAATTATCATATTGGATGACAGTAGAAAAGCCATATTGGTCAGGTGTTGTTAGCTTGATTTGAGATTGAATTTGGGTTGGAGGATATTTTGAAAAGAAGAGGAAGAGAATATATGGTTGATCATATTTATTGGTGACATAGATATTTTTAAATTCATTTTTTTGTGATTCGACAAAAGGAACAAGTTCATCAAATTTGTATTGCCAAGCAAAGGGATATCTCTTGGCATAATGAAAAAAATAACTATCTAAATAATAAGCAGCAAAATAGGTGTAAGTAAGAATAAGTATTATCGATAAAAATCGATATATACGATATCTTTTGATAAATTCAAAAAAACTATAGATACCTGCGGCAATAAAAATTGACAATGGGATAACCATAGCCAAAGCTCTTAGAGCTGACGGAGCTTGAAATGTTAAGGAAGAAGCAATTGGAGAAATGAAAAGAAATAGAAATAAAAATACTTTGGTTTTATTGGCAAAGATTTTTGTTTTAATAATAAAGATAAGACCGATAAATAGAAAGATAAAATCAATTAAAAGTAATTGTCCATTTTCTGGTACTTTTGATCTGGGAACTTCATCACCATTAATGGTTAGAAAGTTTAAATCAAAGTGAGAAGAATATTTTTGAGCCCAAGAAATAAGATAAAGAACTTTTTTATTATGAATAACTCTTATTGGAAGACTTAATTCTTGATGTTGATTTAGAAGTTCATTTGATCGATTAATTGGCCCCTGATCGGCAGATAGACCAACGCCACCAAGTCTGGTAGTTCCACCATTGTTGAGGAAAGAAAAAAGAACTGGAAAAACTAAAACAGCAGCAAAAAATAAAGGAATTAATATTTGAGGAAGTTTTTTTAGAAGAAACTTGAAATATAAAATACATAAAGAAAGACCTAATAGTGGAGCTATGAGTCTGGCGGAATGATAAATATATAGTGATCCAATATAAAAAACCAGAAAAAAAGAAAAGTTTTTTATAAATTTTGACTGGATAGACTTAAAAAAGAAATAGGTACCAATAACAATAAATGAAAGAGCAGCTGATGATTCCCAGGCTCCTCGACTAAAATGAATATGCCAAGGAGAAAAAGTTAAAACTGTGGCTGATATAAGAGATAACCTTTGAGATTTTGAGAGAAGGAGAACTAATTTATACAAAAAAAGGATAGTTAATATAGATAGAATCAAATTCGGCAATCTGACAGCCAATGGTGTAAGCCCGAGTAATTTAATGAATGGAAGGCCTAGATATACATAACCTCCTGGTTTATAATCGCCAAATGATTTGAAATGAAGTGGCCAAGAAACCCCATGTTCATCTTTGCCTGTTTGAATTAAAGAATAGGCATTGTAACCTAAAGCAGCTTCGTCAGGATTTAATGCTGGTGTATTGCCAATATCAATAAATCGAATTAAAAAAGCAGCAATTAAAATTAGAGGAAGAATAATTTTATGGGTTTTCATAAGCATAAAAAGTAGAAATATTCCCAATTGGACTAAGCGGAATAAATTGAGAAAATTCTGGTTGCTGATCTATCCCTTGTCGATATATTTCTTCTTGAGAAAAAATACCTAAAGTACCAGGATGATCTTTTATAAAATTAAATTGAGCAGTCTCAAAACGGATATTATCAATTATTTTTACTTTACCGGTATCAAGAGAAGCATCTTCTAAGTTGGCTTGCTGTTGATAATTTAACGGAGGATATTTGGAATAAAACAAATAATAAATATATGGTTGTTGATAATAATCAGTTAAATAAATTCGACTAAATCGATTCTGATTATTTTGAACATAATCAATGGCTTGTTTATATCCATAAAGATAATCAATTGGATTTCTTTTGACGGTGTGATTTAGATAAAGATCAAAATAATAAATAAAAGATAATAAATAAACCATTATTATAAATAAAAATAAAATTTTAGATTTAAATTTTTGGAAAAAAGCAAAAAGGCCTAAAGAAATAAGATATATTAAAGGAATTGAAAGTGACATTGATCTGACAGCTTGAATTGAATCTCTGGTTAGGGCTGCTGGTATTGGAGCTACTAATAACCAAAGAAGAAAAAAAAGATTCAAATGATCAATCTTTTTTCGGCTTAAACCAAAAAATATGCCTATAAATAGGAATATTAAACTTGGATACAAAATAACTCCAACATACGGGGCTGAGTGTCGAGGATTTTGCCAATCACCTTCAAAAGCAAGAAATCTAGGTGAAAAATGATTAAAGTATCGAGATAAAAAGTTTTTGACAAAAAAGATTGGTTGACTATAAAAAATAGAATAATCTAATTGATTTGTTTCATTAATAATTGTTTGTGTTTCTTGTTCAGATCTGGGATAAGAGAGTAAACTAACAACCTTTAATCTATTTGAATTACTATTAAAAACGAGTCCATAAAGAATAGGGAGAGTGAGAATTCCTAATGGAATAATAAAATTAATTATTGTTTTCTTAATATCTAGAGATTTAAAATGAAGAAGAAAAAGAATAATGATTAGAAATAAACTAATCATTTTTCCAGCTTGATAGGTAAAAAGTGTAAGACCAAAAGTAATAGCTGAAAATAATAAATATTTGGCTTTATGTCGATTTAGATAACGGTAAAATAAAAAACAAGCCAAAACAAGTTCTATTGTGAGAATATTGGTTTCCCAAGCACCACGGCTAAAATGGATATTATAAGGATTGAAAGCAGTTATAAAAGCAGCAATTAGAGCTACCTTGTGAGATTTGGGACTAATTTCTTTTATAAGAAGAAAAATAAAAAGAGGAAGTAGCGAACCTAAAATTATTGATGGTAATCTGGTAGAAAGTTGGTTAAGTCCAAAGAGTTTGACAAAAGGTAGACAAAGATAAACATAAAATCCTGGTTTATAGTCTCCAAATGATTTAAAAATAATTGGAAGGAATTGACCATATTCATCTTTGCCAGTCTCTAGGATTGAGTAAGCATTGTAACCTAAGGCAGCTTCATCCCAGAGTAAGGAAGGATATTGTTGAGATTGATAAATTCTGATTAGGAAAGAAACCAAAACGATAATGATGAGAAATAGTTTATTTTTGGATTTCATTTAATTCTAAAATATCAAATACTGGTTGGCCATTTAAAAAATTAATAGTTTTTATTAAATGACTATCTTCTTGATTATAGTTGCCCGGAGAGGTGATTAAAAGTGTCTTGGAATTCAACTTTTGAGTATTGGCTTTTATTTCCCAATCATTGATAAATTTAAACTTATCAAAAGCATTAACCCAATACCAATCAGCATGATAATCCCAATTTAAATTTGGATCTGTTTGATAAGTAGATGGATCCCATGGCCAATAAAAAAGAATGAATTCATGTGCTTCACCATATTTTTTTGTAAAAATAATTTGATCGTAATCATCAAAATTATCTCTTATATAATCAACGGCCTGTTTGTAACCATATTGCCAGGCATCTGAATGATCTTTGGCATAGAGAGTAAAATAATTTTGAAAATATTTAAATGATTGAAATATTAAAATTGCCATAAATAAGGCGATAAATATTTTATTTAATTGTTTGTTTTTAAAAATTCTGGTGGCTTGATAACAACCAAGAGTAATGAAAATTTGAGGTAATGGTAGGATAGTCATGGCCCGAAGGATAGGAAAATCACCAATTGTAACAACTGCAGGAATTAAACCGATGAAGAACCAAGAAAAAAGAAATAGAGAGTTTTTGTCTTTCTTAAAAACTTTTAAAGCTAAAAAAATTATGCCAAGATAATAAAAAGGTAGACAAATAGAGTATAAAACTCCAAACCCGGGGATATTAAATTGAAAATTTTGGGTACTATTGAAGAAAAGTATTTTCGGATTTAAAAATCCAAAATAGTTTTTGGCAACAATTTGACTAAAAACAGTGACTCGATTGTAAAGAAATTTGGCAACTAGAGGATTACCTAAAAAATTATTTCGATTATTTTCAATTTGGTTAATGGTGGCTGGATTAATAGCAAAAACCCAACGACTTCTAGCTTGAGAATCTTTATTAAATAGATTGATTGCTTGAGGAGTCATAAGAACCAATAAAATTAGAAAACTGACAATAAATACTTTTAGATGACTAAAAAGATTGGTCTTTGTTTTTTGAAAAAAGATTATCAGATAGGCTATAAGTAAAATTGGAACAACGATTTTGGTGTTGTGATAAGCATAGGTGGAAATCGAAACAAACAATAAACCAAAAGGAAGAAAATTTATTTTTTTAACAGCTTTAATTAAAAATAATAGGCCAAGAGAAAAAAAGAATTGAGCAACAGTGGATTGAAAGACACCACGGGACGGGAAAAATGTCCAGGGTGAAATAGCCACCAAAAACATAAGAAAACAAGACATCTTTTTATTTTTAAAAATTTCTTGACCTAAGAAATAGGAAACTATTACTAAACCAAAACCACATAGAGCTGAAACAATTCTAATGCTCCATTCATTTAAACCAAATAAATAAACAAAAGGAAAAGAAAGATACATATTTAAAGTGGTGGGGTAGTCTCCATAGGCTCTAAAATTGAAAATTGGCCACGAAGTCCCCCATTGATCCTTACCGGTTTTTTGTAGACTATAAGTATTGTAACCATGACTAATCTCATCCCAATTAAGAGATACTGGAAATTTATTTAATTGCCAAAAACGAAGTACAAAAGCAATAATAATAATCAAACTAAACAAAATTTTATTTTTCATTTTTTTTCTTGACAGCTATTATTGTAAATAAAATTAACGAACCTAAACTAAGATAATTGGCTAGGAAACGAATTGGAGTATCTTTAAATTCAAGTTCGAGTTGATATTGACCTGAGATTAAATTTAATTGAATCAAACCAAGATCTGGATCAATTTGATAATCTGTTTTTTGACCATTAAGTTTTAGTTCCCAATTTGGGAAATAAACCATAGGTAGATTAACTATAGCGTAATCACTACTGACCGAAAAATAGCCTTGGGCAAAATGAGAGTTTTTGTAAAACTTAATAAAATCGACTTTACCTTCTAAAACAATTGGGTTTTGAGAAGAAAAAGAATTGGGGAAATTTTTGCCAAATTTTGGCCAATAATCTTTTAGACCAGCACCACTTGAAGCAATGATATTTTCGGTTGAAAGTTTTTCTTTATCAGTTAAATTGGGATACCAAATATCTTCTTTGAAATAAGAAAAATTTAAAACTATAGTTATTAGAGCAACGATTATTAAAAGAATAGTTTGAAACTTTTTCTTGATAAAAAGAGAGATCGAACCAGAAATAAAAGAGGCGGCAAAAATAGTTATTGATAAAAATCTCCAAGGAAATTGAAAATAAGCCATAAATGGGAAAGATTTCCAGATAAAAGTAGATTTGTTGTGGGTTAAAAATAGTGAAAATAGAAAAACTAAAAAGAAAAATATAACTGAAAAAAAATTCTTTTTGTGTTTATTAAAAATAATTAGAATTATAGAAATTAAAGGTAATAGCCATTGAATTAAGCCTACGGAAAATGCCATGTCGTCGATTGGGCCCCAAAGTGAAGCACCATATCCCCAAAAACGAGAGATAAAAAGTTGATTTAGAGTAGTAAAGTGGTTGACATAATTAAAATAACCTTGAGTCATGGTGTCAACAGTAACTAGATTTTTTTCAAAAATAGCTGGGAGAACAAAAAATGCTGAGAGACCAAGCGATAATAAAACGGGAATAGTTAATCTAAATAATGATTTTAAATTTAGATTTTTATTTTTTGATAAAAGGATTATTGAATAAATTAGTAATACAGGAGCAATAGCCAAGCTAATTAAATTGTGACTTAAAAATAAACTAGCTAAAGAAATTATTAAAAGTAGTTTATTTTTTCTATGATTTATAAATTGAGTGAGAAAATAAAAAATCCAAGGAATGATATTGATGGCTAAAGATTCAGCAATGGCTCCCCTAACCCAACTGTCTGTGGCTTGATAAGGAGCTAATAAAAATATAATAGATGAAATAGCTGCTCCAGTTTCTCCCCAAAAAAGTGAAGCAAATAAAAACATTCCTAATGCACCAATTAAATGACAAAGAGCAAAAGTTATTTTGAAACTATTAATAAAGCTAAAACCAATTAAGTGAAAACCTTCGGCAATCGAATAAGGTAGAGGTGAGTAATAATTAAAAAGAGGGTAACCATAGCCCATTCCCCCATCGCTAATAAAACGGCAAGGAATTTGTCCATCATGAAGACATTGATCAAATTGTTGAAGACGAAAAACATGCATGTCATCCATCATGGAAAAATATCCAGGACGACAAAGACGGTAAAAAGTAATTAAACTGATTAAAAATATACTAATTAAAATAATTATTTTTCTCTTATTCATAGGTATTTATTGACTGATAAATTTTGTACAAAACGTTTCATAATTAATGTTTTCAATTTTTAGTTGGCTTATTTTTATGTTTTTAGGAAAACTGTCTGATTTTATATTGTTACATATTGTTCCGTTTTGAATTGTTAAAAGATTTCCAGCATCAGAAAATCTTTTTATGTAAATAGTATTATCGAAATTTTGAATACTAAAACTATTGGGATTTGTAATTAGAGTATAGTCTTGATTTTTGGGTAATAAATTTTTGTTGTTAATAAAATGAACATGTTCAAAAGAATAAGAATCATTTGATTGAACATAAGCGGATTGAATAAGAGGAAAATTTTGTCGATTGAAATTGTTGGTGTAAAAAAGAAAAGAACGAAACATGAGCTCTGGTTGATTAGTTAAAAAATATATTTCTCGATTATTTTGATTTTCCATTGATAAATATTTACTAACTAAGCGATGGCTAAAAACAAAACTTTCTGATTGATATATTGGAGCTTTGAGAAAATATATATTCAAGAAGTTAGCAAAGCTTAAAAGATATAATAATATGAATCCAATTCTAATTAATTTTGATTTAAAGATTTGGAAAAAATAAAAAATACCAGCTCCGACTAATATAAATAAAAAAGGATATTGTAAAGACGAATGAAAAACATAGGCTGGAATAGAATCCCCACGAATGGCTTCTGGAATTGGAGATAATAAAATAAAAGAGGTAATAAATAAAAGAAAGGAACGATGTTTTTGAAAAAGAAAAAGTACTCCTAAAATAATTAGAATAATATCAAAATAATAAAAATAGCCATGTATCCAAAGAGATCCAGTAAAAGCAGCATCTCCAGTTAGAAATAATACGTTTGGAGAAAAATTATTGAGATATTTTTCAAATGTTTCTCTAAAATAAATAGTGTATTTATTGGTAAAAAGAGTAATAGCAGGACTAAGAGATTCACGTCTTTCATCATTAACTATGGCAGCTATTTTGGGTGATGAAGGAGTCCATAATTCTGAAAGACGTCGACCAACCGATTGATGAGAAAGTGAAACAGCAAAATTGAGAGTAATAATTAGGGCAAAAATAATTGTTGCCAAATAATATATTCCAAACTTTTTATTTACAAATTTCCAACAATAAAAGGCAGAAATAAAAATATAAGGAAAATAAATAACTTTTGTCCCGATATAAGAATTAAAAGCCAAGAAACCAATAGGAATTGATAAAAGAATAGAAAGTCTATTGTTTTTTAGCATTAAATATAAAGACAATAGAAAAAAGAGAAGAGCTACTGGTGCGTCAAAAGATGTCCTGGCGGTATAAATACTCCAAGGATTGAGACTAGCTGCAAGGACAATAAATAAAGATAAATTGGTGTTTTTAGTTATTTTTTTGACTATCAAATAAAGAAGAATTATTGATAGAACACTAGTAATAACATAAGGCAGTTTGGCAGTAACAAGGTTTAAAGGTAATATGCCGATTATTGGAGAAAAGACAACACTAGACATTTCATCAAAAGATAAAGTTTCACCATAGAAAAAACTTTTGGCTTTTAAAACAAAATGGAGTTCGTCGTCATTAATACCAACAGGTATTTTATCTAAAAAGATAAACCGAATAAAAAGAGCCAATACCAAAATCAACATTAATTTTATGATTGTTTTCTTAGATTTTGTTGGTTTTATTGATTTCATTGATTTGTCTCTTTTCTTATTATATAGAATTCTTCTTGATTGATATATTTTTTGGAAATATTTTTTAATATTTTGAAAGAAGAAGATAAAGATTTAGCTTGATATTCAGATTTTGGAACTATATATAAAGTATCGATTGAAAAATTATTTGTGTTAGACCAATTTACTGTACCAAAATAAAATTGTTGATCTAGAAGCTGGCCTGAAAAAGATTCATTGGAAAAACTGGTTAAATGATTTTTGATAGAATCCCCTTTGGTAAGAGAATAAGGTCGATAATAAAGTAAAAATGAAACAAAAGAAATATAATTGTCTGAAAAAACAAGAGTTGATTGAGGATATTCGTTGGTAGCAATAACTGTCTCTTTCATACCAGTCTGCCAAGCCATGGCTGATTGATTTGGATAATGATATTTGTAATAGTGATAAAAATTTAAAAAGCTGACGAAATAAAATATGAAGATTAAACATTTTGTCCAAGAATGTTTTTTGACTAAAAATTTGATTCCTAAGCTAGTGAAATAAACAAGAGATGGCAACATCAGAATTAGTCTGGTGGAATGAGGAGAGTCGGTGTCACGAGTCAAAGCATATGGAATAGGAGAAAGGATTAGTAAGTAGAATAAAAAAGAAGTTAGTGAAGTATTTTTTTTGCGAGAGAACAAAAAAATAAAAGCGTAAATAATAAAAAACAAATCAGCTAAATAAATTAGACCAAAATTACCACCAAAACCATGTCTGATATTACTATCACCGCCAAGTAAGAGAAAATTAATGGAAAATGAAGAAAGATAGTTTTTGACAAAACGATCGAGCACTAATTGATATTTATTGTGAATTATTTTTGATACTAGAGAAGTTTTGATGCCGATTTGATTTGGATGGTCAATAGAGGCGTCTTCAAAACGAAGACTATCAACAATTTGTTCTGAATGTGGTTGAGTAAAAATACTAATATATTGAAACCGAAAACCAGCTTTACCTTTGAGAGTGTCGATAGTTAAAGGAGTTAGAAGTAATAAAGTAAATATTAATATTAATAATATTTTTTTGATACCTAGATTTAAAATTTGTCGATAGCTAGTTAATAGTATGATTAAAGCAATAAATATTAAAAACAATTTTGAGGTACTGTAAAAGTAAGGAGAAACGCAAAAAGAAAAAGAAGCTAAATAAAGATAAAATGTTTTTTGTTGATGAATAAATTTTTGCCAAAAATAAATTCCTAAAAGAATAAAAAAGAGCATACCTGAAACTTCGAAACCTATTCGACTATAATGAATTGCCCATGGTGAAATAGCTAAAAGTAAAGCTGAAAGTGAAGATTTGGTAATAAGATAAAGAATAACTACTGATAAAACTCCAAAAATGGCTGATGGTAATCTAATTGATATATCTGGATTGGGAATAATTTTTTGAGTTAAAGCGATGGCATAAATATGAAGAGAAGTACGAAAATCACCAAATGATTGAAAATGAACTGGAAATTTATTTCCATAATAATCAGTTTTGTTTTGATTGAATATTTGGGCTTGATAACCAGCATCAATTTCATCGTAATAAAGTGACGGTGGTAAAGAATTTAGATGATAAAGCCGGAGAAAAGCAGCTAAGGATATAATAAGAATTGCGATGAAAATTTTTATTTTCATTTTGATTTAGTATAACTGTTATACTTTAGTGAAAACAGTATGAAAAAAATTCTTTGTTTGATAATTTTGATTTGGGGTCTTTTGGCTCCATTAACTTACCATCCTGATACAAAATTAACTTTGAGATATCCGGCTTTGGAAAATGGAAAAGTTTGGAATATATATTCATATTTAAACGATCACAATTTAGATATTCCTGATTTTCATTATCCTCCAGCTCATTATTGGTGGTTAAAGATTCATTATCCAATATCAAAATTTATAGCCGGAAATGGTTTTGATGAATGGTTGGCCAGTGGTAGTGCTCAAGCTTCTTTTGATCTTAGAATAATGCAATATAATTTGGCAACAAAATTACCATTGTTAATTTTAGGTTTGTTTAGTGGTTGGTTAATTTTTAAAATTGTTTGGAAATATACTAATAGTGTTGATTTGGGTAAAAAAGCTGCTTTATTTTGGTATTTAAATCCAATAACTTTGTATTCGCTGGTAGCTATGGGACAAAACGATATAGTAGCAATAGCATTATTTTTATTGGGAATTTATTTGATAGATAGGTGGTGGTTAACAGCTTTAGTTTGGGGATTGGCATCTGGAGTAAAAAATTACCCGATTATATGGTCTTTAATTTTTTTATTTGTTTGGGAAAAGAAAATTGTTAAATTAATTTTTAAATCAGCAAGTGTAGTTTTGGTTTATTTTTTAATTATGCTTCCTTGGTTGGGTAAAGATTATTTTGTTGAAGCTGTTTTAAATTCTGGTTTATCTCAAAGAATGTTTATTGCTAATATTCCTTTGGGGTTCGGAAAAGAAATATTGATTGTTCCCTTTTTATTAGTTTTTTTGGCGATTAAATCTTTTAGTAAGAAAAAAACTATTAATAACATAGCTTTGGTTTTAGTACAAACTTGTTTGATTATCTTAGCTTTTAGTCATTTTAATCCACAATGGATGCTTTGGTTGATGCCTTTTTTATCAATATTACTTTTTACTGAAAAACCAGTAAAAAAAGTCTATTTACCACTTATAACAATTTTCGTTAGTTGGTTAATTTTGGCTTTGGGTTTTGATGATAGATTTTTGACTTGGGGTTTATTGACACCAGTGACTCCTAATTTAATTAATTTTCCTAGTTTGGTTGAGCTTGCCAGAAATAAGGGATTTGATATTTCAACATTAATTAATTTAGCTCAGACAATTTTAGCTGGCACAACTATATGGTTTTTGGGACGAAAAACTAAAACTATTGATATTAAAAATAATAAAATTCATTTAAAAAAATGGTGGTTATTAATACCATGGTTTTTTTGGATTATTTTAATTGTTGGTTTAAATAATTTTAAAGTTCAAAAAAGAATTGATAGTAAGGTGTCAGGAAAGATAGTTTTATTGTCAGAATTGAATCAAAATAAATGGTCTTATGATGTTGAAAATGGTCTAAAATATTTGGAATTTTCTTTAGATAAAGTTAAAGATAGCTCTAACGATAAAGGTGTTTTATTGGTTAGGGATAACTCGGGAAACGAAATAGAAAAAGGTTTTACGGCTTATAATGCTACTCCTGATAGTTGGTTGAGAGTAGATATTCCAGAAAAGATGTCTAAAGCAAAATCTTTGGAAGTTGAATTGAAAGAAATAGTTGATAAAGATCAAAGTTTAAAAATGAAAGTGGATGATAATAATAGGTTAGCTATTAATTTTTTTAGTTATACAAAAACTTCCATAAAAGAAATTGGAATAAAATTATCTTTTCTTTGGTGGTGGTGGACAGGGTTGGTATTGATTAGTTTTGTTTATATTAAAATTAAAGAAGATTAGTTTAAGGGTAATAATAATATTGATTAGACTGATACTACGGACAGTGAATTGATTGTCAAAAAGTTTAATTAAAAAAGGTATATGAGGTGTCCACCAACCACTATAAACGTTGATCATGTGAGTAATCGATAAGATAATAAAATATTTAACAAAACGACGATCTTGATAAGAAAGAAGTAATAAAGGAATTAAAGCGGGAAAAGTATATCGTTCATGCATCCTGGTCATAAAAGTAAAGGTAGCCATAGTAATGGTAACTAAAGTTAATAATAAATTTTTTTGAGAATAATTTTTGAACAATTTTATTAAAATTATCAAATATAAAATAAAACAAAAAATCAAAGAAAATGACCTGGCACTGATTAGATTAAAAATTAAAAATTCATCAAGTTTTGGTTTTAAACCAAAGATTAATGCCCAAAAATTCATGGCGTTGGCAGTAACTTGATCCATAATACCAGGAAGAATTTTGGTCGTCATGGTAGTGAAAAACCATATTAAAGGATTGATTTCTATTGGACTAAAAGGTAAACAAATTAGATAAATAAATCCAAGAACAAAAAGGCCAGAAATAATTATCTTTTTAAGATTTAATTTGTTTTTTATTAAAATAATCGGAATAATAATGGACCAAATTAAAAGAGATGGTTTATAAAGCACAGAACTGATATAAAACAAAAATGCTGGAGTGTATCGTTTTTTCCATAGAAAATAAAATCCAAGTAAAGCTAATAAATTGATGATACTATCACCACTCCCCCAAATGGCACTATTGTAAATCATGGGTGGATATAAACTGAGAATTATGGCAATAGATTTGGATTTGGTAAATTTTGAACAAAGATAAATTAAGATTAAATCAGCAAAAATCATAGGCATTTTTAGAAGATATTGATTCCCTTCCAAAAAGTACCATTGCATAAATTTTGATGGAAAAAGACTTATATTTTGATTTAAAAACCAAAATATATTGTATAAGAATAAATATATTTGTCGAACACCCCAATTGTAATAAATATTCAACATTGGTTGATCTGGAATGCCATGTCCACCAAAAAATAACCAATCATAATAACCTCTCCAGGTAAATTCACTAGCAAATCTGCCCCACCAATAAGTGGCATTAACATCACCATGATAAATCCAAGGCCAGCAAAAAAGTCGAATCAATAGAGCAAAAATTATTATTCTTTTTAGATCAAGCTTCTGATATATACCTTTAATCACTTTAAATATATAATATATTGATGACTCAAAGAAGTAAATTATTAGTTGTTTTTCTGATTGTTTATTTGGTAGTGGCGGCAATTATTTATTTTGGGTTGAAATATAGATTAAAAAATAATTTTTCTGAAGAAAAAATTAATACGTTAATTGTTGGCCAATCAAAATTTAGAGATAAAACAGATGATCTTTGTAAATATCAAATATTGGGTGATCCGAAAAAAACAGATTATGTAAAAGTAGAAATTCATTGTAAGGATGGTAAAAAAGCTAATAGTACTCTTTCTTTGTCAGCAATTGAGGATAAAACTTATAGCGGATTTCTTAATGAGTATGAAAGAATCATTGGTTTTAATAAAAAAATACTAGGAGGAAATTTTTCTTGTTATATGGATGGAAAAGAGATAGAAGAAAAAGATTATTCTCAAGAAATTAAATCAGCTGTTACATTAAAATGTATCCAAAAAAATGATTAAAAATATCTTTAAACTAACAATTTTCGCCTTGGTCTTAATATTAGCTTTATTTTTAAGAAAAAAGAATTATGCTGAAATTCCAATTCCTGGACAATCAGTAGATGAATATAGTTATTCTTGGGTTGGATTGTCTTTGATTGAAACTGGAATGCCAATAGGCATATCGGGGATAGGAGGAAATCAACATTCTTTATTTAGATATGTTAATGTAGATAGATTTTTTCAAACAGTTTCTACGGGAGATCCTTTGGAGATTAATTATCCATGGATGGATCATCCCCCATTATTGGGTTTAATTACAGGGTCATACGCTTACTTATCTGGTGCTAGAGTTTTTGAAGATACCGTCACGTCGATAATTAGAAAACCAATTATTATTATTTCAACATTTTCAGTAATGTTGTTAATGATTTACTGCTGGATTAATTTTAATTTTATAACGGCGATTATTGGAGGATTATTGTACTCTACTGTACCTTTAGTAGTTTTGAGTAGCAGAATGATTCAAGCAGAAAATGCGATTATTCCCTGTTTGCTTGGATGTATGATTTTTCTTTCCTTATACCTTAAGAATAAAAATAGTATATTTCTATTCTTGACAGCAATATTGGCTGGTGTAGCCACTTTATTTAAGCTTACTGGGATAGTTTGTTATTTATTAACCTTTTTTGTTTTGATTATTGAACATAAGGGTTTAACAAAAAAGTTTATTAATGATTTATTATTTTTCTTGGCTGTCAGTGTTCCAATCAGTTTCTTGTTTGTCGTTTATGGATCAGTTTATGGAATGGAAAATTTTAAAAATATATTATTTTCAAATTATAATCGTTTTTATGGGATTGGTTCGTCTTCGATATTGGAATTGATTAGAAATCAACGTTTGACCCAACATAAATTTTTACCAGAGGCAGCAATAATTAGTGGATGGATGTTGTTTGGTTACTTTTTGGGAAAGAAAGAAACTGATAAAGGTTTAAAAATAACTCTTTTAGGAATTCTGTCCTATCTGATAATTTATATATTTTTTGGTAGCCAACCATATGGTTGGTATGCTTTTATATTTTGGCCAATGTTAATTATTTTGTTAGCTAAATTTTGGGCTGATGGAATAAGAAAAGGAGAAAGTTTATTGTTAAATTTCCTTATTTCAATAATAATTTTAGGAGCAGGAATTAATAATCTTATTAATGTTTTTGAATTTCAAATCTTTTCTAACTGGTGGAGATTTGGAATTTCTTTATTATTTTTTGGGTTAACAGTATCTTTAGCTTTTAAAAACAAGTTCAATATAATTTGGAAATTATTATTAGTTTTGATATTTGCTGGGGTAATTTATCTAAATGTTAGATATTTAAATAAAATCAATTTAGACTTTTGGTGGCAGAATATTTCTTAAGAGATAAGAATTTTTTGGTAATTAAAAAGAGATTGATTAGACTAATAAGAGAAAGGATTCTAATCAACATAAGGGAATTTGATTCAAATAGTAATTTGACCCAACCAATTTGACGTTGATAAAAAGAATAAAACAAATTCAAAAACCAAATTAAATTTTGGATAATCATATAGATACCAAAATCTTTAAAATTTAAGAACATTAGGATAATGGAAGCAATAAATGCTGGAAAAAAATATCTTTCTAACATTCCTGTCATAAATAAAAATGTTGCTTGAGAAATAAAAAAAAGAATAAATGATAGTTTGGTTAAATCATTGGATTTATTTTTCTTTATATAAAAATAAATAGCAAAAACATTGATTAATAAAAAGAAAATTAATCCAAGAGTATCTAGTTTTAGACCTAAAATTTGTTGGCTACCGTAAGTTTTATCTATTTCAAAAAATAATGTAAAAAAATTAAAAGCTGAATTTGAAGCTCGACTAAGTCCTTTAGACGATGGGGACATGCGTTGTAAAATTATATTACTTATTTCAGAAACAGGATGAGAAGGATTAGCTAAGAATGGTTTAAAAGAAATGAATATAAAAGATAAACAAATAAAACAAGAAATGAATAATTTAACTAAGTTATTCCATTGAATTTTATTTTGCTTAAAGAAATAAAAAACATAAAATGGTAATAAAACTAAACAAGTTGGTTTAAAAAATAATCCAACTAAGAACAATAATGGAGAAATAATAAATTTATCCTTTTTTAGTGATAAAAATGATAGATAGACAAAAACTACAGAAATAATATCATTTTGAGCCCAAATCCAAGTTTCAAAAAGATTAATAGGATTAAATAATATAAAAATAAAACCTATTAAAGCTTTATTAAAATCTTTTTTATATTTATATATTAACCAAAAGATAAAAAAGGCTAAGATAATATCGCCAATAATGGCCCACAAACGAAGTAGTAAAAATTCTCCATAATGATCAAACCAAAGAATAACTGATGCTGGGGGTATTTTGATTAAATTGTGTAATTCTGATAATAAATATTTGTTTTCATAGACATGCCTTGAAAACCAAAATCCTAGGGTGATAAGTGGAGGTTGGGTAAGTGGAGTATATAGCCAGTTGTCGTAAAAATAGATACCTTTTAGGTCCTGGTGATAAAGAGTTTTTGACCAATCGTAATGAACCAAGATATCACCATGATTGTCTGATTTAACAGGAATTGACCTTATGGCAATAGCTATTAAAATTAAAAATGCAATTAAAATTATTTTTGAAAAATTGATTTTAATTTTTGCCATTTTTGACCAGACCAAATTATTGAATTAATAAGATAATGATTAAAGTAGCCATGAAATTTTTTGCTTCCGGGAATAAGACGACGCCACTGATCTTTTGCTGGGGCGATATTTTTACCGCTAGCCCCATGACGATGAATAATTTGGCATAGTGGGTAATAAATAACCTTTTTTGATGATTGATTTACTTTACGACATAAATCCATGTCTTCAAAATAAAAGAAATATGTTTCATTCCAAGATCCGATAGATTGAAAAAAATTTTTGTTGGTAGCTAAACAACCACCAGAAATAGAATTTACTTGAATTGGTTTTTTACTCTTGGGAATATATTTTGAATAAGAACTGGTTTTACCTAACCAAAACTCTTTAAAGGCATTTATTAAAGTTTGCGGTGGAAAAACTGATGCTTGAGTACTAAGATCTGGATTTAAAAATTTTGGTCCAATAATTCCAATATCAGAATTATTTTTTAAGAAATCCATCATCTTTAAAAGACTATTGTCGATTAGCTCAATATCAGAATTCATGAAAAGAATATATTCAGAAGTAGCAAATTTTAGGCCAATATTGTTGGCTTTTGCAAATCCAAGATTAGCCTTATTTTCAATTAATTTAACATTTTTTATACTTCTTAAAACTTCTACCGTATTATCTTGAGAACCATTGTCGACAACAATAATTTCTTGGCCTGGAATAAATTGATTTATAGTGTCGACACATTTTTTGGTTATTTGAGCAGTGTTCCAAGTAACTATAATTATAGAAAATTTCATGAATATTAGTGAGAAAATTTGGCAAATATTTCTTGGTCAGTAAGTTTTGGAAAAACAATTGGTGGAGAAACTTTTTTGAGTTGTCTTTTGGCAGCTAAAATAATTTTTATATAATTTGGTCCTGATAATACCCTACCAATTAAAGCAATTTTATTTAAAGACAATAATTGAGGATCGGTAATGTTGCGCCAAGTGTTGAGAAGACGATTTCTTTCTTTGACATAATTTAAAAAATTTGTCGAAAATTTTGATATTGTACTTTCATGTTTGTGTTCAACAACACATTTTGGCTCCCAAAGTAAAGTGTAACCTGATTTCCAAGCTCGATATCCAATATCTAAATCTTCTGAATAAAATGGTTGATAAACTGAATCGAAACCACCTAGCTTTTCAAAAAAACTTTTTCTAATAATTGAACTACCACCAGAAACCCAACCAGAAATATGAGTTTTTTGATCATTTACTCCTGGTTCATGTTGGAGATAACCATCTTTCCAAAAAATACGAGCCCAGTTTTCGTGACCAAATTCGGCAAAACCGACACCAAAAACATTTGGATCAGAAAAATGATGAAGAGAATTTTTTATATAATCTTTATGAGGATAGATATCATTATTAAGTAAAACAATAAAATCACCAGTTGATATAGAGACTGCTTTGTTAGAAGTACCTCCAAAACCTAAATTTTTTTTATTAGTAACTATTTTTAGTTTTTTATATTTCTTTTGAAGTGATTTTAAATACTCAACACTATTATCTTTTTCTGAAAAATCATCTGCAACAATAATTTCTTGAGCTTCTGGGCTCATTTCAATAATCTGAGGCAAATTTTTTTGAAGAAGTGGAAGTCCATTCCAATTAGTGACAATGACGGATATCTTCATGCTAATTTTCGATAATTGCTAAAAGACGTTTTTCAAAATTTTCTTTTGAAAAAGATCGACAGTTGATAATAGATTGCTGAGACATAAGCTTTAAACTTTCTGGATCGTCAATTAATTTTTTGGTTTTTTTGACTAATTCATCAAGTGAATTCCATAAATAACCATTTACTCCATTTTCAACAATTTCTGGTATACCACCCTTTGCTACAACAACAGGAACTAAACCTGAAGCCATAGCTTCGACAACGGTAATACCAAAATGTTCGGTGTTTTCTGGATGGACGTTTTCGTCGACTTCAAACCCGGCAGCATGCCAATAAATTTTTGATTCTGAATAAATTTTTTGAAGTTCGTCAAATGGCGGATTAATTAAAAAACTGATGGGTAAATCTTTGGATTTTTCAAAAAGGCATTTTAAGTAAACGTTTTTATTAGGATCAAGTAAACTACCTCCAGCCAAAACCAATTTCCAATCGTTTAAATTATGATTTTTAACTAAACTGGTAAAAGCATCAATTAAAACATCCTGTTTTTTGGCATTTAAAATGTTATCAAAACGACCTACGGATAAAATAATATTTTCTTTATGAGGCGAAACTTTAAATTTATCGACATCAACTGGCGGATATAAGACTAAAGTTTTATTTTTTAAAGCACCGGTTTGAAAACGAGAAGTAAACTGAGAATTACAAATGACATTGGAAATTAATTTAAGCTTTGGTTTTTCTAAAACACTATTTAAATAGCTGCTGTTTTTGGCAAAAGGTACTTGGATATGTAAAAAATTTTTCTTGGCAAACAAAAAAGGAATACTACCATCACTTAGATAAAAAATAATATCGTATTTATTAGTTGTCTTTAATTTTTGATAAGTTTTTTTTAATTTTAATTTAATTTTTTGAGGATCTAGAACTCTGGTAATAAATTTTGAAAAAATACGGCTTTCTTCCATTAATTCGAGTTTTTGAGGTTTTATTTCAAAAATATCTGGAACGATTTTTAAATCGGTTAAATTTAAAGAAAATCTTTTTTCGGCTTTTTCAATTAAAGTTTTATCTCCTGACCAAAACAAATCAACTTGATAACCTTTTTTTAGTAATATTTCTGCGACTGTTAAGCAGTATCTTTCACCACCGCCTAAAGTGTCTAAATAAGGATCGTAAATTGCAACTCGTTTGTGCATTAATCTAATAATACATTATTTTTTGGCTTTTTGTTGAATTTCCCAAAGTCTGGCATAAATTAAAAAAGTATCAAAAGTTTCAAAAATTACTGAGATCCAACCGACAGTTCCATCTTTCCACATTTGTTGTTTAATAAGTCTTTCCCATATTTTGGTTAACATCATCCTAATAAAACGCCACCAGACAACTGGAGGATGATTGTGATCATATAAGGCTTTTGCTTCCATATCTGTCCATACTAAAGTCTTTTGAAGCATTGAAGAAAGGTCTCGGTGAGTAAAATGAGAAAGATCAGATTTTAAATATGAAATTTGACCATCAACTAGAGGTTGTTCATGTAAAATACCTTGATACCCATGAAGATATTTCTTTTGAAAAAGTCTAATGACATAATCTGGATAAGAACCACCATATCTGACTCTTTTACCTAAATAAAAATTAGCTCTAGGTATAGCAAAATGTGAAAATTTCGATTTGCTGGTGATAATTTTATTTATTTCTTGTTTAAGAGATTGATCAATTCGTTCATCTGAGTCAATATATAAAACCCAATCTTTGGAGCTGTTTTTTAATCCTAAGTTACGCCATTTAGAAAAGTTTCGATTATAACCATCATTAGTTTTAACAATTTTAATAGAAGGAATAGTTTGTTTAGCTAAATTAATAGTATTATCAGTAGAATTAGCCGCAACTAAAATAATTTCCCCAGCAAAAGAACATGACTTAAGACAATTAACAATCATTTTTTCTTCATTACCAGCCAAGATGATAATTGATAAATTAGTTAATTTCATTTCCAGCTCCCTTTGTTCATTTTTTTTAAATAAAAATCGATTACTCCACGACGTTGCCAATGGGATTTGAATAAAAATTTAAATGATTCTCTAAAAATGGCAAATTTTGTCCTTTGTTTGGCAAATTTGGAAGCAAAATAGATTCTATTTCGGGTAATAAAATAATTTTGTAAATGACCCGGACCTTTAGTCGATCCAGAATTTACGTGCCAAATTATCGATTTGGGAATACAAGCTAAAGTAAAACCATTAAGTTTGGCACGGTGACAAAAATCAACATCTTCCATATACATAAAATATTTTTCATCGAAATTACCAATTTTTTTAAAGACCTCTTTTTTAGCTATAAAACAACAACCACTAATGAAATCAACATCTTTGTTTATTTTCTCAAATTGGCCATGATCAACTTCATCAATATTGATATTACTACCATAAATATTATTCCAATCAACCTGACCACCCATCGACCAAATAACTTTACCTAAATCCTTTTTTTGATAACGATCTTTATGATATTCAAATCCAGGAGCAAAATAAATTTTTGGGCCAACAATATCATAATTATTTAACTCTTTAACCAATTCTTGGGTAAAAGATGAATCAACTAGAACATCATTATTTAGCACCATTAAATAATCGTATTTATTTTTTAAAGCATATTTAATGCCAAAATTATTTCCACCGGCATAACCTAAATTTGATTTAGTATCTAAAATCTTTACAAAATGGTTGTCTTGATACTTTTCTTTAAAAATGTTTAATGAATTATCGGGTGATCCATTATCAACTAAAATTATTTTGTATTTAAAGTTTGAATGTTTTATTTTTAAAACAGAGTCAATGGTATCGACGGTAAGCTGAGGTTGTTTCCAGTTGAGAATAATGATGGCAACTGTCTTCATGAGTTTATGTTAAAAATTTTTGGTGAGATAGTTAAGTGTGTGCCTTAATCTAATAAACATTCTTTTAAAGAGTCCAGGAGCACATTCCTGTTTGTAAAATTTGACGAACCAATGATCATATTCAAAATTAGCTTCTTGAGAGGCAGAAACAAAAGATTCTTTTAAAATTGGTTTATCGAGGGATCCTTGTTTTTCCCAAAGTCTTATATATATAAGACCGATAGCAAAACTCTGAAGTAAACAAAATACTAACCCATGAAAACCATCTTTATAGCCTTCAGCAAAGAAAAACCGACTATTGAATTCCTGAATTGGTTTGAGAATAAAATCACTAACTTTAAGTTTATAATCTTGATTGTTTAATTCATCAGCTTGAATAGAACTATAACGGACTGCTCTGTTTATAAAATCAGTAATACAAGCATAATTATTATGTTTGATTGCTAATTGATCAGAATCTAATAAAGTTAAACCATTACCTTTGGTAATTGGCTGACTGTGAATTTCTTTTTGCCAAGTAACACTACCATTTTTAAAAAATCTAATTAAATAATCAGGCCAACAATTTGAATGTTTAATCCATTTACCAAAAATCATGTTTTGACGAGGAATCCTGACGTAATCAATATCACTTCTTTTAGTAATATTGCTAAGTTCTTTTTTTAGAGTTTTATTAACATATTCATCTGGGTCAAGTAATAAAATCCATTTACCGGTAGCTTTTGATAATGCAAAATTTCTTGCTGGTTCAACAAATTTCATCGGTTTATATGAAAATACGTTAGCACCATAAGAAGCGGCAATTTCTTGACTACCATCAGTGGAATTCATGTCGACGACAATGATTTCATTAGCAAAACCCTTAACTGATTTTAGACATTTTTTTAAATCTTCAGCTTCGTTTCTAACATTGATAACGACTGAAATAGTTGGATTAGATTTCATAAGATATGATTAGTTTATCATCTTTGAACTTGATATATTCG
>Ga0209340_1000554_pt1 | contig 38584 bp, 53 predicted proteins | sample EPASupsiteSAE323_FD_187266 | JGI IMG/M metagenome (GOLD analysis project Ga0209340, IMG submission 187266) | Bioremediated contaminated groundwater from EPA Superfund site, New Mexico - Sample SAE3-23 (SPAdes) (version 2) | ecosystem: Environmental > Aquatic > Deep subsurface > Groundwater >... | reverse complement strand
TTCAGCTGTGAATTCATACTCGTTTGAGTACGCCTTGAATGCATCGAGTATCTGGTGAGCAAACGGAAGGTTTATGAAATTAGTAGCTATTACAGTCATGGTGGGTCTCACAGGGTACATACACTACATAGTATATAAACTATGTGATTAAATGTGCCCTGCCACCATCACTAACTAATGCGATTGTGCCAATCAAGTGATCCAAGCAAGCGGCGTATTCTTGAGTGCGTGGCAAAGACGAATAGTAATATTGCCTATATATTTTTACGCAAGGATCAGGCGGCATTTCTGTCTCATTACCACGGAATAGAGCCTCAGGTGCTTTACAACGACCTTTATAAGCAGTTATTGTATCGGGTTATCCACGAGTATGAATTCCCCCAAGAAGCAATAGAGATCGTTATAGACAGATTCCTATATGGGGCTGCTCAGGAAAGATTTGATAATTACCTGGCAGACGGCTTGATGAGAAGCATAAACGTCTCCCATCTTGATTCTAAGCAATGTCCCTGTCTTCAGGCTACAGACTTCATTGCCGGGGCCATAGCCCGTAAATACAGAGATAATGACTATTTATATTATAATAAGATTCAGCATAAAATAATTATGGCCCTTGAGTTCTCTGAACCAAAATAAACGAAGATTAGTGAACCCCTCTCTAATTGTCCCACCTGCTAATAAGCAGCATCATCCGTTCGAGAGGGACTTACTCACTTAGCAATACATAAGTGCGTATCAATATTTAAGCGTTGGCCTTGGGTCTCAGCCTGAGCAAACCCTGGTGGACGTAGACGCCTGCCATAAACATATGGGGCTACATATTTACCTCTGCTACTTCAGACTTTTGTGATGAGACCTTTGGCCAAGCTCACTGGAGCCGCCTGGTGTTTTGGAGCTGCTTCTTCTTCCTGGGAACCGCGCGGATGTGCGCGCACTACTGCAACGTGGCTCCCTCAACGCCGGGAAGGCTTGGATAAGGGGACGTTTCCGGGCGGGAGATTCCCGAAAGGCGGACATTTACAGGGCCTGGCCTTGGCCGGCTTCCTTCCCAGGGGGCATGAACTTCTTGCGGCTCAGTAATCCTCCAGGGTCGGACCTGGGAGCAAGCCGACTTTGGCCCCAGGGACCTCAGCATTATCGTCCTGGACCACCCCAGCGGGGGCCAAGGCTCGCCTTTGCCCGTCATCCGGGCAGATCAGGGCTTCGGCCCTTCGGGCTTCCCGCTGCGGCGGCGAAAGCCATGATCAGCCCGGCTGCCGACCCTTTTTCGGCGAGCCTTGGACAAGCCCGCTGGGGCGAAAGGACTCAAAGATAATGCATCGCATTCACGCCCTCCGGGCCGGGGCCGGCTCTGTTGCTCCTCCTGGCCAGATTGATTCTATGACATCTCTTGCAGTCATTGATAGAATGTCATAGAAACCGTCATGCCCGCTTAGGCACCCATGAGCATGAAAATTGGGCTGCAAGTTTATATTCAGGATCGTTCAAGGCCGGATATTCAGTAGTAAAGACATCCGTTGCAGAGATGGCGGTTGTATAGGTATGCGTGAGGACCATTTTCATATCAAAAACAGCATCAATCAGACGTTTCTTGACAAGCTCCTGGTCGTGCAATAGATTATAGACTTCTATTCCTGATTTTTTGGCACTCTCGATCTGATGCTTGTCGTTGGAAATCAAGATCGCTTCTTCTCTCTTGGCGCAGGCTATGTAGAATAAATCTGCCGCCCTTGATCCTGTTTCCCTGGCGATGAAAAGTGCCTCTTCGAAGATCCTGGATATGTTAATGAAGACCAGCTCTGCAAAGATCTCCTCACAGATCTTTGGGCTCAGTTCCTTTTTAATCCTTCTGGCAATTTGCCCTGTAAACTCTACTTTGAAACAAGCCAGAAGTATACTCATCTTTGCATTATCTCCCTCTGGATGAGGCCAGATGGTGGGTGGAGAGCCTGGTGACAATGGACAGCTCTCAAGCGTCGCTTGTGGCTGTGGACCCGGTATAATAAGGCACCTCTAGTGTCATGTTTTTCTCAATATGTGATGTTCCCCATTAATCCTCGTCGATCTCAATGGCCGGATTCTTCCAGGCACTGCTGAGTATGCCAGATCCCAGTCCGTCTAGGGAAGTGAAATCTTACAAGGGTATTTTGCCATCTTTGCCGAGTTTTCCTGCATAGTCTTTATTGGATTGCAGAACGCCGATATGGGTCTTTCCGTCTGTTACATCTTCATTGATCTTCATTTGGGTGTAACGTTGAATTTCTCTTTTGGTTTTGTTGCATAGTAACCAGTTCCAATAGCGATATTAATAGGAGCATACAGTAGAGGATTCCTAATAACTTATGGGTCTCCCATCAAATATGAGACTCCGCCAAAATTCCATCCTTTTTTCCGCTCTTAAGACGCTAAATTTTCTCGATTAACCATCTTTTTCGGTCATTTTTCGACAGCTAACGCTCATTTTAGATTATATTTCCTTTTTTAAGTGTGCAGAGCTGATATAGATTGAAAGTGAATGCAGCCACCATCATTTTAACACCAACTCTCTTGACAGTTGTAACGAAAACTCTTCCCGAATCGAATACCCTTTTAAGAACTGCGTGAGGTCGTTCGCCAGGTGCTCTCAGCTTGCTGATTAATCTGTTTCTCTCTTTATCAAGATCACCTAGAGGTTTGTCAGTTGTTCTGCGTTTCATCGTGAAATCAACACCTTTAGCCTCTACGCCAAAGTATCCTCTATCTCGAAGCACTACTTCGTTTTCAGCAGACAGATCAATCTGACTGTCATGCAGCGATGCAGTAGTAGTCTCGATTTCGCGCATCAGGCCGTAATCTATATCGGTTTTCTGGTGAAGTTTGAAGCCAAAATGGATTTCATCTCCTTTTTTTGCCCATGTACCATCTCTGCTGCGACGAGTTTTGGCTTCGTCGCCACGCGGCTTTTTTGAGGATCCTGGATCCGCTTCAATGAATGTGGCATCTTGAATCGTCCCGCGTTTAACCTTTAATCCGTTGGCATCTAACTGCTTTTGAAGCTCCTCCCATACGATTTTGTCCATTCCGGTTTTCACCATTCGCTCCCTAAACAGCCATATTGTTCTGGAATCTGGAAAGGGGTCTGGGTAACCAAGAAATTCCATAAACGATAGGCGATCAGCTATCTGTCGTTCAACTTCAAGATCGCTTAGGCCATACCATTGCTGAAGGATGGGGACTTCCCGCTTTGTCCTTCGCAATCCTACGAGTTAAAACCATTGGATCGATGCATATGGTGAATTTCTTCTAGATTGGCCCCTCGCCAATCATGGTGGTAAAGAATTTGGGATGTCGATCGAAGATGTTCCTGAGCTGCTATTGTTCAGTAGCCAAAAAAGGGCTAAATGGCAATCTTCTGTTCTGAATAAGGATCTTCGGTCATCTTTCGCGACAGGTGCCGTCTCTCTTCCTTATGTCTGTTCACATAATCTGGCAAGAGCCAGTCAACATATGCCAAGCATCTGCTCCATCTCATAGATCCCGGAGATCTCCTTCTTTATGTAAAGCGCTGCAGGCAGTCCTGAATTGGCTATCTTGTGTGCAGCAGCAAGTGCTGCGCGATATATTCTGGGAGAGTCTCTGAGTGATTCGCTGGAGAGAATAGCTATGAGCCTGTCAATGCTACCTATTCCTGTGGTGATCTTCTTTCCAATCTGCATCATATCCTGGCGGGACAATAGGTCCAGCCAGATATTCATCTCTTGCATAAGATATTGTTTTGTCAGATCCCTTACAACATTGTATGATCTTCCGAGACAGATGTTGTCGTAGAACTCTTTGAAGTTTTCTCCTTGCGAAATTGTATATGCCTCACCGATCATGCCGGAATGAGTGTCAGTAGTTGCTATCAGTCCTTTTCCATATTTTCTGGCCAGATCCATAATCATCTCATTCTTCCTTCGAACGCGATGCATGTTATATTCGATAACAGGAAATTGCTTGATCAGATCTGGTATAGCTCCTAGATTAGGCTTTTCTCCCGGTTCAAACCATAGCGGGTGGTTGTAAATATGAGGCAGCCTTTCGTTTCTCAGAAAACCTAGGAAGCTATGAAGATCTCCAATCGCAGCAATCTCTTCAAGCATCTTTAGCTGCCAATTATCAAGTTCATAGACATTGATGTGGATTGTATGTCCAACAGCTTCCCTGTCTAAGATCCTAATCTCTACTCCCCGAACTAGATCATCCATCTTCATCCTCATGTTGCTATATGCTGCAAGAGTATCATGATCAGTAAATGTTACAAAATCCATGCCCTTTTCCTTTGCCGTTTGGTATAATCTCATTGGCTGCAAAGACGCGACAGGAATTACATCCGGAGAGAATAGCGTATGCACATGAAGATCAGCAGCCTTCCAGCCATTTTTTTGAAGGGCTTTAGCATCATAGGATGAGAGTATCTTTGAAGCGGCACTAATTTCATTCATTGTGTAGTATTGTCTTCATTGCTGTAATAAATTTTGTGCATCTAAACTATATAGACATATATTGCATCAATGTCGCATTTGTCATAAAATTAAATTAGCTAATGCCAGCGATGCCATCCGATGGAGGCGAGATGACATCCCCAGCATCAACGAACTTTTTTTCATTTAAAAAATTGGAGATTTCTTCCCTCAGTAAACTCTAGGGAACTGGGCTTGGCTTGGTGCCTTGAAACAAGTACAGTCAAATATGCCCTTGGCAGACTTAAGTTTTGCGTCTCCTACAAAGCTCGCAGGCATAGTAAGGTAACCTCCGAAGCAGCAGGGCAGCCAATCGTCGCTTGATGTTTTCTTATAATAAGGCACCTCTAGGGTCATGTTTTTCTCAATATGTGACGTTCCCCAATAATCCTCGTCGATTTCAATGGCCGGATTCTTCCAGGCACTGCTGAGCATGCCAGATCCCAGCCCATCTAGGGAAGTGAAATCGTACAAGGGTATTTTGCCATCTTTGCCGAGTTTTCCTGCATAGTCTTTATTGGATTGCAGAACGCCGATATGGGTCTTTCCGTCTGTTACATCTTCGTTGATCTTCATTTGGGTGTAGCCTGTACCTTCCCAAACGGGATCATAAGTATAGTTGAATTTCTCTTTTACGTTGATCTCCAGTTCTTTGTCAAGCGCATGGGCGTACTCGACCTCATGATGCATGCTTGTGCCTGCCCGATAGTTCTTCACCCAGCTTTTTTCTTTCAGCAGTGACATGTAATCCATTGGTTTTGTTGCATAGTAACCAGTTCCAATAGCGATATTAATAGGGGCATACACCATCGAGACGTCTTCTTTGAATTGAATACAGTTCTGATTGAAGTCGTTGTAGTCAGTATATAACGGATGATTCTGCTTATCCCAATCTTGATAGGTTAGAGTGGAATCGCTTTTCAAGGAGCCACTGCCATGAGCATAATTCTTGACAGCGGCATTTCCAGATCTTGCATAGAGATATGTCTGGAAATAGCCAGTGGTTTGCACATTTTGCTCCATATTAAAGGAGATATCTTTCTCTTCGTAAGATCCTGGGCCAGCCAAAGAGCCCGAAGGCACAGTTGCCATTGAGACCCCAATGAGTGCGATCATTAGAAGCGGAAATGATATCCATAGAACGGATTCTCTATGTTCATTTCGCCGAAAACATGCGTAACGCCTTTCTTTTGTCCTATTTTCCATCCTACATCACCTTGTTTTTTCTCCGATCCAAGCCGCTGGCTATTTTAGCATAAATATGCTGTCTTTATAGAAAACAAACAATAATTTCAGATTATATTCCTATATATTGTATTGCAAAGTATGACGCATTCTGATTCTTGGCCTATATAGATTATTGTCATAATGGATTATTCTATAGAATCAATATTCTATTTCGATTAAATATATATGTGCAGGATGTTCTCCTCATTACGAGGTGCAAAATGTGGATAACAATTCACTTTCATATGCTCTGATCCTATCTTTAGCTATAGTGGCTTTCACAGTTCCTCTAGGTATGTCTGAGGACGTTATGGACAGGTCTGAGACTGCAAAAAATGTCATTCTTCTGGTAGGAGATGGCATGGGTTTTCCCCAATTGACATTGGCCCGAATTGAAAAGGCCGGCGAAAATCTTTCAGAATACAGCTCGGTTGAGCTGTCCATGGACCGCATGGAAGCTTCTGGGTATGTCAGCACCTACAGTGCGAACTCTTTTGTGACAGACTCAGCACCAGCGGCAACGGCAATCGCCACTGGCGATAAGACCAATAATGGCGTAATTGGTCAGGATGCAACTGCTGTACAGGGAATAAAAGATGGCAAGAATCTGACCACCATTTTGGAGATGGCAGAAAAAGCGGGCCTCTCCACCGGACTGATCACCACTACCAGGATTACTCATGCTACACCTGCTGCTTTCTATGCCCATGTTGATAACCGGGACAATGAAAGCGAGATCGCTGACCAACTCTTGCTGAGCAACGTAGATGTGATTTTAGGAGGCGGACTGCAGTACTTTGTGGGGAAGAATCAAACCGACCCTACAGGCAAGGCTGGCAAAAGAACCGACGACAAAAATCTCCTTTCCGAATTCAAGTTGCAGGATTATGTTGCTGCCTACAACGGCAGTGCCTTTCAAAATGTAGACGCCAATAGTACAGAACGGCTTTTAGGCTTGTTTGACAGTTCCCATATGCTCTATGAGCTGGAGAGGAGATCTTCACCAGATCAGGAACCAAGCCTTGCAGATATGACAAAAAAGGCCATTTCCATCCTATCCAAGAATACAAAGGGCTTCTTCCTCATGGTTGAAGGCGGGAGGATAGATCATGCCGGCCACGAGAGAAATTTGAGCAAGATTGTTGCAGACACTCTGGCCTTTGACGATGCCGTCAATGCATCCTTAGATTTCGCATTGCATGATGGCCGGACTCTTGTGGTAGTAACCGCAGATCATGAATGCGGCGGATTGGTCCTGCAGCCAGAAAATTTAGTGCAGTATGAGAGCGGTTCAATAGATCCGATCTTTGCCTCGGGAACCACCAAGACCTCGGGGCCCAGATATGATTTTATAACAGAAATGGAAGAGGCGACACATACCGCCGTTGACGTCCCAATCATGGCATCAGGTCCTGGTGCAGAAATGATATGCGGTGGCAAGATCGACAACACTCAAATCTTTCAGATTATGAAGTATGCCTTCGGTTTTTAGGTTTGAGGCATCCATTTAATTTTTGCAATAAATTTGGAGATGAGTTACATGTTCCCCAATAGGAAATGGATGATTTATGGCATCACCGAAGATGATTTTATCGAGCATGAGCGGTGCATCGAGCAGCTTAAAGGAACTGGATTGAACAAGAAATACATAGAATCGTTGGCATTAAACTGCCACGCATGTCCTTTATCCGGACACTGCGACGTCACAAGAGATAACATATTCTTGGGGGCTAAAACATGTTGAAGCCAAATGAAGACGATCACGTAACAGTTGCAGCCGTTTGTTTGATTAAGGCCGTTCCTGGTCAGGAACGCGCGGTCTTTCGCTCCCTCAAGGAGGTAAGCGGTGTAAAGAGCCTCTATCATATCTTTGGAGATCATGATCTCTTTATGATTTTGGAGACTAAAGGCGTCGACCCACTCAGAAGGACGCTGAACTATATAAAAGAAATGCCTTCTGTGAATGCTGTCAAAGCCATGCAGGTGGAGCCTGACGGCAAATGCTCAATAGTTCCCGGCTGTGGCAGAAGTGCATTGTTTTCTACCTTTTGAAGGAGTGATTTTATGCATTTGCTGCACGATGGATATTTTACCTCTTTTTGGTAAGAGATTAAGTGGTTGCATTTAAATATTTCGTGCAATAATTTCTAGTGGCAAAAGAATTAAATCCAATAAAAAACCTGCTGGGAGGCGGATTTCAAATGCCCCGAAAGCCCACGAATCTCATCTACGGCGTTGACGATGAACCGCCTCTTGCAACCACGCTACTCCTTGGCTTTCAGCACATCTTCATTTTGTCCATCGCCTTCATCTTTCCAGTGGTGATAGTAAGCGAGATCGGTGGCAGTTCAGAGGACGCGCAAACCCTGATCTGCATGGCAATGCTGGCCACCGGGCTATCGACAGCTCTTCAGGCCTTGAACAGGGGACCCGTCGGCTCAGGCTACCTCTGTCCTCTGCTAAACGGTCCGGCATTTGTGCCTGCATCGCTTTTAGCAGGCCGGGAGGGCGGCCTGGCACTGATCTTCGGCATGACTGCTGTAGCCGGGATCTTTGAGGCCCTGTTCTCGAGGGTGGTTGGCAGTATGCGCAAGTTCTTCCCTCCAGAGGTGACGGGCACAGTCGTTCTCATGGTTGGAGTCGAAGTGATCCCAATAGCAGTACCCAAGTTCTTTGGAGTTGACAGCGCCCACCCGCAGGTCCAGGCCCTGCCTTTTTTGGTGGCGGTAATCACATTGGCAGTCACTGCTGCATTTAATGTCTGGGGCAAAGGCAAACTGCGGCTCTACTCCCTTCTGATCGGCATGGTTGCAGGCTATGCGGTCTCCTTTACCACAGGCATCATGACTCTCGAAAACGTCCGGCTGATCCTCGACTCAGCTTATTTCCAGCTTCCTGAGATCGGCAAATTCGGAATGTCTTTTAGCACTGCATTGCTCGTGCCCTTTCTGGTGGCCGCCTTCTCTTCAGCTCTGAAGACCATGGGCGACCTCACCACTTGCCAGAAGATCAATGACGCGGATTGGAAGAGAATAGAGATGCACCCCATTGGCCGAGGAATGCTGGCCTGCGGATTGGGAAACATCGCCTCAGGGCTTTTGGGGGCTCTTGGCCAGTCGGTATCATCAAGCAATATTGGACTGTCCATCGCCACAGGCGCGACCAGCAGGCGCATAGGCTACACAGCAGGCGGCATCCTAATTCTTCTGGCATTTTTCCCTAAACTGGCAGCAATCTTTGTGATCATGCCTACGCCAGTGATGGGCGCATCTCTGATCTTTACGGTTTGCTTCATGGTCATGGCCGGAATACAGATCCTCATGTCCCGCATGATCGATGCTAGAAAGACATTCGTGGTGGGGCTCTCGATCATCTTCGGTTTAAGCTACGACATAAACCCGGGGCTTTACGCGGGCGTTGACCCGATCCTCAAGTCCTTCATGTCGTCTTCTCTTGCAGTGGCCACTATTTGCGCCGTTGTGCTCAATGTCCTCTTCAGGATGGGGATCAGCAAGAAGCTAGAGTTTGAGATCGATCCTGAGGTCGATACCTCCGAGAAGATCTTTCAGATCATGGAAAAGCAGGGAGGAGCCTGGGGCGCGCGGCGAGAGGTCATCTTCAATGCAACTGCTGCCATTAACGAACTCTTGGAAGCCTCTGCCTTCCTGGGCATGGCTGTAAAGAAGATCGCCGTGAAAGTTGAATTCGATGAGTTTAGCCTCGATGTTCGAGCCGTCTACGAGGGAATGCCCTTTGAAATCCCTGCCACCTTACCCTGCATCGAGTCCATGCAGGACGCTGAGGCGACATCGCTTGCATTCGCTGCTTTTACAATGAGCAAGTACGCAGACAAGATGAGCTTCTCAACCAAAGACGGCAAGACTGAGCTTCTTATGCACTTCGAGCACTAGAATTGAGTGAAGAACTCTATCTCCAAAGATGGCCTGCTCTTCTCGAAAGACGTCTGCAGCAGTCCTCCTGACAAGGCCAGGCTTCTTTCAAAAAACCTTTTGGACTGGCTTAGAGGATGACAGGTACATTCACCTCTTCCCGAGATGCTTATCGTTGCCCATTCGTCAATCATGTTTGCCGTGATCTCGATCTCTTTTAATCTAGCACCTACAAACCGCTCCAATATGTCGATCATGATCTCTGCAAAACGCTCCCGATCCATCCTTGCTGATGACTTCCTTGGGCATGGCTGGAAGGTGATATCTATATCCTCGAATATATTCAGGTAGGCAATGCGATTTGTTAGCGCCTCCAGGTATTCTTCAATGCTTTCCGCCTGCATGATTGCATCGTCTTTTGGACGGTTGTGCTGCAATGACTCCAGGACCTCATTGATGAGTTCATTTACGTCCACGCAGGATACGAAATAAGGAGGACGATAGCCGCGATAGGTTGTCATGTAGTCGTTAAGCTGCCTGCTTACCCTATCCAAAAGTGGCCGATGGAGCACCAATTCCAGCTTGCTTTTGTCAAAGAGCTTTTCGAGCCTGCCTACGACCTGTCCAGTCTTGTGGACCATATCCCAGTCCATCTTCTTTCCTTCATGAAGCTGCATTGCGAAGTCATGGAAATCTGCAAAAAGATTATCCATGTACTGAATGTCCAGAAGGCAATCCAGCTCATTGGCCTTTGACTCTTCATCGAGTTCGCCCAACACATGCGATACGTATGCCAGACGACCGGCTATGATTGTAAAAGTCCTTTCCAGCTCGCTTTTGAGGTCCAGGGCGTATTCTGACGTTCGCTTGGCCCAGAGGGGAGAAATCACTTCGAGCCTCTCCAAAGATGCCGTGTCCTGGTACATCACCTCAAGGCTTCGTCGTGCCTTTTCAGAGTCGATGAGTTTTCCGTGGCCTGAACCGAAAAATAGGATTTTCTCATTTTCCAATATCCATAAAATCTTCAGAATGGATTGCATGAGATCCTTTTGGCTCCAGCCGTAGGCACCGGCCATACCTGGATTTGGAGCAAAGAATATGTCTCCCACAAAGAGCATCGAGCCTGAACGGATGCAGATGCTGTCCGGGCTGTGACCCGGTGTGTGGTAGATCTCCATCTTATCCTTTTTGCCGAGTGGGATGATCTGGCTGTGAAGCACCACGTCTTCTGCGATCCGCCTTGATTTAATGGCATAGTCGAAGCTGCATCCATTCAAGTCGATGGTGCTCTCGCATTCTATGGTTTTGTCAAGGCCTGTGAGAAGCTTGATATCGACTGGAAACGCTGACATGGGCCTCTCCAGCAGGCCGGATAAGGTCGTCTGCGGATCGCAGGTCTCCAGGGCCCGGGCTCCCGCTTCCTGCACGGCGAGAAATGCCTTTGATAGCTCTTTACATGTCTTTCCTTGCGTCAATTGATACCAGTGGTCGAGATGAACGTGGGTGAGGTAGACAAAGACCGGACGGAGCAACTCTTCTTGCAGGATCCGGATCTCTTCATCCAGGAGGTTGATCTGGCTATCCATGCTGCCAGGGTCGATAAGAGAGATCTGTTCCGGGCTTGAGAGAAGATAGGAATTGGATGACATGTAATCTACCTTTCGCAGATAAGGGTAGAGGGTGACGTCTCTGGTACCTGGTACAGGCTCTGATATCATCGGGTCCATGATTATTGGCACTCCTCTTGGATAACTTTTTCAATTGCTCACGGATTCAATGAGATATATAGTTGATCTGCCCAATGGTTGATCTTTGTGGATCAAGGACCGTCTGAGATAAGGTCTCGAAGTTCATGAATTGTATATCGCTATCGATAAAACAATTGGCATAATTTGGACAAAAATGTATATCTGCATGTAGTGCGCATTAATCGAAATATGTGATGTCTATGGAGATAAGCCAAACCAAAATCGATGATGTGCCCATAGTCTCCGTGTCCGGTAGAATTGATGGTACTACTTCCAAGGATCTTGAGACCATTCTGAATGAATTGATCGATCAGAATCTGTCGGAGATAGTGCTCGATTTAGAGGGCGTTGTTTATATCAGCAGCGTTGGATTGCGGGTTTTGCTCTCGGCCTTGAAGAAGGTCCGGCCAAAGAAGGGAGACGTAAAGCTGGTCTCTTTGCAGCCCTTCGTGAGGGAGGTCTTCGAGATCACAGGGTTTACCAAACTCTTCACCATTTATCCCAGCCAAGGGGATGCTCTGGGCTGCTTTAAGACCTAAACTCGATAGAGGGATCGAAGCATTATGGTGGGCAGGATAAAGCCTCTGAAAGATATTGAATATGCTGAGTGCTTCAACGCCTTCAAACGCGTGTCCTCGGAATGGATGGCCATTGAGGAGTGGTTATCTAAGGATTTTGTGCCAGGCATTGGCGGCAGAAAATCTGCGAAAGTGCTGAGCATTGGCAGCGGAACTGGCGATTTTGACCTGATTCTCATGCAGATGCTTCATAATAGGATCCCAAATCTTTACTATACTGCTCTTGATCCAAACGTGGAGCACAATAAAATATTTTTGAATCGATATAAAAATTTAAGCCTGCAACTTGCCTCATTTCGGATCATTGCAAAGCCTTTTTGCGAGAACTGCATTGAAGGCGGATTTGATCTCATACATTTGACACATTGCCTCTATTACATCCCGGATAGGAAAGCGGCCATAGAGTGTGCCTATGAAATGCTAAATCCTGGTGGCATCCTTCTCATCTTTCATCAGACGCCTATGGGAATCAACGAGATCCAACGGACGTATTTGAAGAGGGTAAAAGGCAATGAAAAGGAGCTATTTTCGTCTTATGATATAATTCAAATCCTGAATGAGCTGAAGCTGAAGTTCAGCTTTGATATCCTTATCTCTGATGTCGATGTGACTGATTGCATAAAAGGAAACGAGACCGGCAAAAAAATTCTGAATTTTTTCATGGAATCCAATCTTGATGGACTCGATGGGGCTCTACGCGATGAGATAATCTGCAATCTTAAGGAGATCTCTCGAAGTGAGGGGGGTCGGTATTTCCTCTTCCATCCTGGCGGCATCTTTTGGATCAGGAAGGATGGTACAATGCAGGGCGATCCAGAAAATGTCATCAGTAAAAGTTATCATGAATGAACACTATTAACCAATTATGAAAACGATTTTGAGTTTTTCGTTGTTGGCCCTGGTCTTCATGGCAACGGGAATCTGTGCCGGGCAAGCGGTAGACCTGAGGGGCAATTGGACTGGCACTGGAAGCGGGTATACTGAGGAAGACAGTTCAGCCAAGTTAGTGGATGATGGGGTTGTTAATTTTACCATAGTGGAACAGAAGGACGGCCTCTTTACAGGAAATCTGAGCTATAAGGTTAACGGGACTGAAGTAGTGGAGGGGTTCGCAGGGGCCATTGGAGCAGATAATAAATCTCTCTATTTGGTCGAATTCGATAGCGGTTACGATCTGGGTACCATCATTTCTGAGGATGAGATAGAGATGGTCTATCTTGAGGATGGGGAGCCTGCTCAAATATCTCTAGAAAGATTTTACCGGATAAAGTAGTAAGCCGAAATGGGGGGCAGTCTCGCACATGGTCTGAAGCAGTCGATCGCTCTCCTGCTGTGTGAAGCAGCGAAGCCATCCTTTCGGGTGATCGAGCGCATGTTGCCCTTTTTTAGGAGGAGGATTTCTTCGGTGCGTCCTGTTACCTCAGGTTTCCGGATCATTTTTGTGGCGGGTTTTTTAATTTTATTGGAATACTCTGCTGCTCTGCCACACGAGTATGCCGAAGCCGTTTGATGTTAAAGCTTGCGGGACTGAACACTCGTATTATTATTTTTTCATTATCTGATCTCAATGAGTACTATCGACTTCAAGATAAATTTATAACCTTAAAAAGTCATCCTACAATGAGGGATCTTTCATATGGTTTATGATGTATTTGTTCCCATGGATGCGATACGCTTCGCATGGGATGCTTTAAAGAAAAATCTCAGTTTTTTTATAGTATTAATGATTATTGTGGCTATATTTTATAATCTTCCATCATTTGTGATGATGGCACTCTTCCAGCACGATCTTCCAAGCGACATGGGATCTATGCAAAGTGTCCTGATGATGGTAGTGCCGCTAGCCATACTATCTATTATTATGTATCTCGTGATTGAATTGGGATTGATCAGAATCTCTCTTTATATCCGAGATAATAAGACGCCTGAAATCAAAGATCTGTTCAAAGATTACAAGTTGCTGATTAACTATTTCGTAGCATCTCTGATATTAGGCCTGATGGTTGTATCAGGGATAATCATTATGTCGCTTGGTAGCTTTCTCATCGGGCAGAATGACAGCTCGGTCGGATTTATTATTGTCCTTGCGCTCATATTTTTTGTCATTGGCATCTATCTCTTCCTGAAATACCAATTCTACGGATACCTTATCGTTGACAAGGAACTGGGCCCCATTGAAGCCTTGAAGCAAAGCAGCAAGCTGACCGATGGTGCTTTAAAAAACATTCTGGTTTTCTGGCTGGAGCTGTCCTGTGGGATTGCCGTCATTCTAATAATTCTGGGCATTTTGATTACAGTTCCCTTAGGCATTCTCACCGTGCTCGTCTCAAAAGATCTTTTCCTTTATTTCCAGGCAGCCATGAGCTTTGTCTCCTCGGCCATCAACATCATGATCGTTGTGCCCTTAACCCAACTATCCATTGCTTATGTCTACAGGGTACTGGTGGAACGAGAGGCGAAAGCTGCCTCGCCAGGCGTTTTAGGGTTGGATGCTGAGGCGGTGAAGGTGGCGGAGTAATACCCCACTCTGCATCAGGTCAAAACAGCACTGCGGCAATTCTTCCTTTCACATTTCTGGGAGCTTGAGCTTCTGCCTGGGCACGAGTTTCTTGGAATCGACTTCCTGTTTGCCATTCGCAGGCTTCCTGGCTCCGGCGAGCGGCTCCTGCCGTTTTGCGGAGTGCTTCGCCCGCTCCGGCGTGCAGTGCGTCTTTGTAAGCGGCTGCCAGTCAGGGAAAGCTCCCCGTGAGGCTCTGGCTGGCGTCTGCCAGGCGCTGGAAATGCGAATTCTTTTGGAGACGAGCTGCTCCAGGTAACAGAACTGGTCTCGTCCGGATGCGGGGATGTTTGAGCCTAGTCGATGTGGCATGTCTTCCATATGATGCCACGAGTTCAGGGCGAGACGACTTCCAGCCCCGGAATCCTCTGAAAGTGGCGGTCTCCCGTGACGATCGCTGCCCCATTGATCAGAGCAATGGATGCAATGAGTTCATCAAAGTCCCCGATCGTGCCTCCCATGTCTTCCAGCTCGGCTGATAGCTTTCCAAATACATCATAAACATCATCGTCTATGGGGAGTATGATGAGAGCATCAAGAAGCTTTCTGACCTTTTCCAATCCCGATTTTGACTTGGCCGGGTGATAGATTTCCTTATAAAGCTCCAGCACATTTATCTGCGTCGTGCACAAGACCTCTCCTGCAGCTTGTAGCTCTCGGATCGTTCTCAGTGCGGAATTCTTTCTGTGAAGTGCATCTATCAGGATTGAGGTGTCGATTACTATCATTACACCTCAACGTCTCGCAACTTGGCCTGACGCATCTCTTGGCTGGCGGCCTCGATTCTGTCAGCCAGCTCGTCGTCTCTGCCTATCTCGTCCAGTACCTCGGAGAGCTTTCTCCTTGCAGGAAAATATTGAAGGATTACCTCGGAGAAGCTCTGGCCTTCGCTCTTTCGAGCCTTCAGCCTTTCGTAGGCTTCCTCGGTTATGGTGATGGTCTTGGTGGACATAAATAAATGTACGTGTATTTACTTGTATATCTCTTTTCTGATAGGATTTATTACTGCTGCAATCGAAAGATCATGTTGCTGATCGTGAACTTTATCTATCTTGCATGAATCTCTCTCCGAAATATCCAGACGCAGGAGAAGCTCAGATGGGCCAAGACCCAACAATCACGCTATCAATAAATGAGTCAGGAGATCGTCCCAACAGCACTTATCTCTTTCATGTATTTCTTGACGGCAAACCACTTGCTAGCAATCAAAGCCTCTCGCTTTCGGACTCCGCGGCAGCTAGGGAGATCTCTCGCACCTTCGGCACTCTCTTCGAGCGGGGCGGCTGCAGGCCTGAGAAAGACGCTGCAGCCCAGCGAGCCCTGGGTGAGCGGCTCTTCATCCTCTGGCTGGCCTCCTGCTGGGACAAGATCCTGGCCGACTTGCCTTCGGGCAGCAGCAGCCTTCTGGTCATAGCCTCAGAGTCTCCGGAGATCCTCAACCTCCCCTGGGAGCTTGTGCTTCCGCCTGGGGGCGACTTTCTCGGAATCGATCCTAGATTTTTCATCCGTCGCCTTCCCCGTTCGGGCAAGATGCTCGCTCCTTTCGCAGGAGAGCTGCGCCCGCGCCCACTGCGCCTGCTGTTCATGGCCTGTGCGCCTGTCGATCAGCCGACTCTCGACTACGAGCGAGAGGAGGAGGCTCTCTTCCGGGCGGTGTCTGGCCAGGATGTGGCCTTTGACTCATGCGATCTCGGAACCTTCGAGGAGTTGAAGGAGAGGGTGAACGAGTTTCAGCCTCATGTCCTTCACCTCACAGGCCACGGCACAGTCAAAGACGGGAAGGGGTACTTCGCATTCGAAAAGGAAGACGGGAAGGCGGACCTGGTCACCGCTGATGACCTGCGCCGCTTTCTGGCGGGCTCCGAGGTGCAGTGCGTCTTTGTGAGCGGATGCCAGTCAGGGAAAGCTCCCCGTGAGGCTCTGGCAGGCGTCTGCCAGGCGTTGGTCGGGGCCGAGGTGCCACTGGCTGTGGGCTGGGCGGCATCCATTGCCGACGACCTGGCAACCAACTTTGCCCGCAGATTTTATGGGACTCTCAAAGCCGGCCAGCCGGTGGACCGGGCCCTTTCTCTAGCGCGTCAGGATGCCTGGAAGACCTGTGAGGTGCGCAGCGATCCATCTTGGGTCCTGCCTGTGCTCTATTCGGCCACAAATCAGAGGATGATCTTCGATCCAGACCAGCAAAAGCCAATCGAGCTGCCCTCTCGTCCGACCATCATCCAGCGGGCTCTCCCAGGGATGAAAGAAGGCTACGCCGAGCACTTCGTGGGCCGCAGGCGCGAGCAGCAGAGGCTCCTGCCATCTCTCAAGAGCGGAGACATAGATCTATTGATTCTCACGGGTCTAGGAGGCAGCGGCAAGAGTACTCTCGCCACAAGGCTCGCACGCAAGCTAGAGACTTACGGTTTTATTCCCATTCCGGTTTCCAGCTCGAAGTCGAATCCTTTGAACTCGGCGCGCCTCTTGCAAGCCTTTGGAGACGCGTTCAGGAAGACTGCAAGAAAGCAAAGGACGAGCAATGCTCAGAAGGCTGATGAGCTATCTGCCCTGGCCGAAGATCTGAACAATCCTCAGATACCAGTCGAAAGCAGACTGCACGATGCTGTTTCAGCTCTGAACGAAGGCCACTTTCTTTTGCTGCTTGATAATTTTGAATCCAATCTGGATGAAGCAGACCTGCACATTCAGGATGCGGAAATCTCCGGATTTTACAAATACCTGCTCGAAAACCTGTCGGGCGGCTCTCGGGCTATTATTACTACCAGATATCCGCCTTCAGACGTATCTGTTTTGCCGCCTAAGGTTCATCATGAGGGTCTGAGCGACTTCTCTCTGTTATCGCTCATCAAGATCCTGCAGCGTGACCCCGATGTGGAGCGGCGCATACGGTCTGGAAAACTGCCCATGAGCCTATTGAGGATGCTGCATGAGAAATTCGGAGGAACGCCGCGCTTTCTTCTTCAGGTTCGTGAGGTCCTTAAGGAGATGGATGCAGATGTGCTTGAGAATGAATTGAAGAATATCACGCTTCCATCCGATGTAAAATCTTCAGAGCTGCAGAAGTTGAAGGACAAGTACTTTGCAGACATAATCACGGAGCGCCTCTTCGGCCACCTCAGTCCCAGATCTCAAAAGGCTCTTTGCAGGTCGGCGGTCTACGGCGTACCTGTGACTCTGGACGGCTTGATGGCTGTCTCTCAGGAGCCGTCGAATGATATGCAAGAATTCGTCCAAAACTGGCAGGACAGGGCCTTTGCTTACCAGGATACCGAAAAATCCAAAGAGCCTCTTTGGATCGTCTACGGTCTCCTTCGGAGCTGGCTACTTGCCAAGCTATCTCTTGAAGAGCGAAAGCAAGCCTACAAGGCAGCAGGCGATTTTCTGGTTGAAATGGAGAAGCAAAATAGGTTGGTCGGGCTTGGCCTATCCTGGGTGGATTGCATGATGGAGGCGAGATCTGCGTATCTGCAGGCACAATCGCTTGGCCAGGCTAGAGATGTGACCGATCGTCTTTCATTTGTCTTTACGAGAAGTGGATTTTACGATGGCGTGAGATCGCTGAACTCTAAGCTGCTGGAATTCGAAACGCTTCCCTCTCCGATGAGCTGGATAGCCCGGACTTATCTTCATCAGGGGGACTATTCCTCAGCTCAGTCCTGGTATCGACGCTGCCTTGCTGCTTCTTCAGGTTCAAATACGCAAGAGGGAGCATTGGCCCTTCATGGCTTGGCCATGATCGACCTTAACGAGGGCGACTACGCCTCAGCGCTTGATAATTTCAAGGAGTCGCTGAAGATCTTTCAACAGCTCGGCGACCGAGCGAGCGAGGCTTCGACCTGGCATGCTTTGGCCACGATCGACTTTAACAATGGCGACTACGCCTCGGCGTTTGAGAAGTACGAGAAGTCGCTGAAGATCCAGCAACAGCTCGGCGACCGAACGGGCGAGGCTTCGACCTGGCATGCCTTGGCTACGATCGACCTTAACGAGGGCGACTACGCCTCGGCGCTTGAGAAGTACGAGAAGTCGCTGAAGATGCGGCAGCAGCTCGGCGATCGAGCGGGAGAGGCTTCGACCTGGCATGCCTTGGCTACGATCGACCTTAACGAGGGCGACTACGCCTCGGCGCTTGAGAAGTACGAGAAGTCGCTGAAGATACTGGAGCAAATCGGCGACCGAGCGGGAGAGGCAGCAACGTTTCATCAGCTCGGATTCTTATCTTGGAGGGGAGGCCATGCTGAGGAAGGGCTTCGGCTGGTAGCACTCAGCTATTTGATAAATTCTTCGATCGGCCATGAGAAGGCCCGGTTGAGCTTTGAGAATCTTTCGGACATGGCCTTGTGGCTTGGCTACTCTCAAGACTCATTCGACATTATGCTGAAAGAAGTAGCCAAATCCTACCACCAGGACCGGGGCCGAAGCCTCATCGACGCCGCATTCCCCGAGGCCTGACCATATCCTGTCTTATTGCTTTCTAAAATGACTTGGAAGCAGGGGCCTAAATGTCATTGAGGATCAAAACAGGTGGCATCACCGGATCAATAGCTCATCAAGCAGCTCATCAGCATCTTTAAAGATTTTGTATCGACCTTCCGCGTAATCCGCCAGGCTTTTTCTGATGCCCTCAATGAACTCCCTGCCCGTTTCCGCGTCAATCTTCTCAGGCTTAACAACAGGTGACATCAAGTCTTTCCCTTCCAGAGAATCTGAGCTGATCACTATTTAGCCTCCATTTAGAGATAAAGGTCCGCTAGAGTAATATATCTTTAGATTCATGATTACATTTGAATTGATCATGTCCGTCAAGTTCCAGCTGGATAACGGCGAGATAAAAGAATATCCTACATGGCAGACCGATTATGGTAGTGAGGGATGTTATCCAGAGATGCCATACTATACAAAGTGCGGCTTATCCTTCAAGGCTGATCCTAAAAGAGGCACAGGTGCCTGTGATCACCTAGAATGCGCGATAGATGCAGCTAAAGGTGAGGCGTCGTTTCCGCTTTTTCTAATGTGTTTTCTTATTATCATGATGGTAGTTGGCGAGTGGTATGAAAATGCAGATATTTACACATCAATAAAAGATAATGAGGGATCTATTATTGTATTTGGCTTTTTTTCTGTGCTCATGTCAATATCACCTTCCCTTCGCTGGCTGGAGCTGAGAGAGTATATAAATAAAGGGACAATTCATGGAATTGGTGCTCGCAGGCTATGATTGATCAAGCTTATGCATTTTCTGATATTGTTTTTATATCTACCTCGATTCAATGATTGGTTTTGGCTGCCCTCTATGGAGAGTCAATTGCCAGGCCAGCTCTCCTTCTCCAAACCTTTTTATACCTCCTCTCTCTTCTGAGAAGGGAAACCTGATGACCGGACAGCGCGAGAGAGTCATCCTTATCCCGTCCTCTCTCACAATGGAGAGTAGGGATTCGCGTGTCAACACGCTAAAGGTTGGCCAAATCGCCCGGGCAGCAGCGGTCTTCCAATATAACCGCATCGTGATCTACAGAGATCCCGAATACAATGACTCGCGGTTTATATCAATGGTGCTGCGCTACATGGACACACCGCAGTACCTGCGACGGATGCTGGTCCCTCGAAGGGAAGAGCTTCGTCACGTGGGAGTGCTGCCGCCGCTGAGAACAGCTCATCATCCATTAAACTCAAGATCAGAATCGCTCAAGATTGGCGAGTTTCGCGTCGGAGCAGTCGTTGAAAGCGTCGGATCTGATGGCGGCGTTTGGGTGGAAATCGGAATCGATCGCCCAATTCCCCTCCGCACCGGAGGCAGGTACTCGGTGGGGCAGCGCCTTAACGTCAGAATCTTTTCGCAGGAACCGCTCGCCGCTGAGCCTGTGGACCAGTTGGACATCCCCATTTACTGGGGGTACGAGACCGAGGTAGTGGAAAACCTGGAAGCCTACTTGGACTCCAGGGATGACGCCCTTGTAATTCTCACCTCCAGAAAAGGAAAGACAGCAGACCCGGAGATCCTCCAAAACTTGGCCCGGACGGGCAGAAAGCGCGACCTTGCGGTAGTATTCGGCTCACCCACACGAGGCGTGGATGCGTTCTTGAGTGCGAAAGCTATTGGCAGGTATGAAATGATCAACACCATTCCGCATCAAGGAACTGAGACGGTTCGAGTGGAAGAGGCAGTTCTCTCCACCCTAGCCCTGCTCAACCTGGTGCGCTTGGAGGACTAAATGGCAACAATACACCGACCTAGAAGAGGTTCGCTGTCCTACAGCCCCAGAAAGAGGGCCAAGAGCGAGGTCCCCAGAATCCGGAGCTGGCCTGATGAGGACAAGGCTAGGATGGCAGGATTTGCCGGTTACAAAGCCGGCATGACCCATGTCATGATGATAGACGACCGACCTAAGAGCCTCACCGAGGGCATGGAGATCTCCATGCCAGTAACCGTTCTTGAGGTTCCACCCATGAACGTGGTGGCCGTGCGCGCTTACGAGAACTTCAACGGCGGGCTAAGGCCTGCTGGCGAGGCCTGGGCCGAGAACTTCAGCCCCACGCTATCCCGTGCAATGACTGTGCCCAAGAAGACCCGCGGAACCTCTCCCGGCGACCTCGAAGCCCTCGGCGACGAAATCGTCGATGTCAGAGTTCTCGTGCACACCAATCCCACTCTCGTTTCTGGAATTCCCAAGAAGGTCCCGGAGATCATGGAGATGCCCATCAACGGCGGATCCATGATTGACAGGCTCAAGCTCGCCCAGTCAATGCTCGGCCAGCAGGTCCCGGTCTCCAGCGTCTTTGACCTGGGAGATCTCCTGGACGCTTCAGCCGTCACCAAAGGCAAAGGCCTGCAGGGTCCAGTGCGCCGCTGGGGAATCGCAATCGCCAAGAGAAAGCACGCCCGCACCGGCAAGCTAAGACACGTGGGCAACCTCGGCCCCTGGCATCCATCTCACATAAGCTGGCGCGTGCCCCAGCTCGGCCAGATGGGATACCACCAGAGAACCGAGTACAACAAGAGGCTTATGTTCATAGGAACCGATGGCTCAAAGATCACACCCGAAGGCGGATTCCCTGGCTACGGCATAGTCAGAAATCAGTACATCCTGATCAAAGGAAGCGTCCCCGGTCCCATCAAGAGGCTCGTGCGCGTGAGACACGCCATCAGACCTGGCAAGAACTTCGAGAAGGCTCCCGAGTTCCTCTATGTGAGCCAGAAATCCAAGCAGGGGGTCTAGACCATGAAGGCAAATGTCATTGATCTATCAGGAAACGCAAGCGGCCAGATACAACTGCCTCCTGTCTTCGAGGAGGAATATAGACCAGACATAATCAAGCGAGCAGTTCTTGCCGCACAGGCTAACAGGCTGCAGGCTTACGGCCCTCACTTCTATGCAGGCATGAATACCTCAGCCCAGTCCTGGGGCCCGGGACATGGCGTCTCCAGAGTCCTCAGACTCAAGAACGGACGAAAGGCAGCAGGCGTCCCAATGGCTGTTGGAGGCCGACGCTCTCATGCCCCCCAACCCAATGCAGACTATTCCGAGAAGGTAAACAAGAAGGAGAGGAGAAAAGCCATCCGCTCGGCCATAGCCGCAACGGCCTCAACCGGTCTTGTCGAGGCCCGAGGACACAAATTCAATAGAGAGCTTCCAGTTGTCGCCAAGAACGATCTGGAGTCCCTCACCAAGACCACCGAGGTCATAAAGTTTCTCCAGGCCGCCGGTCTCTGGGATGATGTGATGCGGGCAAAACTTGGCAGAAACATCCGCGCCGGCAAAGGCAAGCTGCGGGGCAGAAAATACAAGGGCAGAAAGAGCCTGCTCATCGTCGTCGGTACCGATGCAGGCATCGGCAAAGCTGCACGAAACCTCCCAGGCGTTGACTTCGTCACAGTTGAGAGGCTGAACGCAGAGCTCTTAGCTCCGGGAACAAGAGCCGGACGGCTCACCATCTGGACCGAGTCATCTATTGAGAAGCTCGCCAGCAAGGCAGCCACGGAGGCAGCGCAATGATCATCAAGAGCCCCTACGTCACAGAAAAGGTCACCGCCATGATTGACTCCAATGACACCCTGGAGTTCCTGGTGAACATGAAGGCCACCAAGCCTGAGATCCGAAAAGCCCTGGAAGAGCTTTATGATGTCGATATCCTGACAGTCAGGACCATGATAACCTCCCAGGGAGAGAAGAAGGCCATCGTCAAGCTGGCAAAAGAGGGTAGTGCCAACGAGCTGGCTACGAGGCTAGGACTGCTGTAGGTGGATAAATTATGGGACATCGAATCATATCTCAAAACCGAGGAAAAGGATCTCCAACATACAGGGCTCCCTCTCATAGGTACAGAGCTGATATCAAGAACCTCAAGCCCGATCACGATGCTACAGTCAGGGGCATCGTCCAGGAGATTATGCGCGATCCAGCCCGAAGCGCTCCAGTAGCGCTGGTGGCCCTGGAGAGCGGCGATATGAGATACATCCTGGTGCCTGAAGGAATGTTTGTGGGCCAGGAGGTAGCATGCGGCATTTCCGCGCCAATTGAGCCAGGAAACACCCTGCCTCTCGCGGAGATCCCTGAAGGCATACCGATCTGTAACGTCGAATCCCAGCCGGGCCACGGCGGCCAGTTCGCCCGATCTTCAGGTGTCTGCGCCATTCTCGTGGCTCACGATGTGGGTCAGACCGTAGTTCAGTTGCCCAGCGGCGAGATGAAATGGCTCTCTCCAAAGTGCATGGCTACCATCGGAGTTGTGGCAGGCGGAGGTCGTCTGGATAAGCCTCTGGTCAAAGCAGGCAAGAGCTTCTTTAAGTTCCAGTCCAAGGCCAAGAAGTGGCCCATCGTCAGAGGCGTGGCCATGAATGCAGTGGACCACCCATTCGGTGGCGGCGGTCGCCAACATCCAGGGCGGCCAAAGACTGTGAGCAGAAATACTCCACCTGGACGAAAGGTGGGTTCGATTGCCGCAAGGAAGACCGGTAAGCGCTAGGTGATGGTTTTGGCTAAAAAAGCAGGATCCAAGCTTCCGAAGAGGAAGGAAGAATTCTTTTATAGAGGCCGGAAGGTCTCCGACCTCGCCAAGTTAAGCATAGAGGAGCTTGTCGTGCTGCTTCCAGCGCGGCAACGCAGATCGATCAAAAGAGGTCTGTTCAAGGAGAACAAGAAGCTCCTGGCAGGCCTGAAGAACAAGGACTCGATTCGAACTCACATCAGGAATATGGTAGTCATGCCTGATATCGTGGGCAAGAACATCGAGATCTACAACGGCAAGAGCTTTGAAAAGGTAGAGATCATGCCTGAGATGATCGGGCATTACTTCGGCGAGTTCGCGTTGACGCGCGGTCGCGTTCAGCACGGTGCTGCAGGCGTGGGCGCTACCAGATCAAGCAAATATGTGCCGCTGAAGTGAGGTGTGAGATTGGGCAGATTGAATTATTCGCTTACGCCTGCAGGACGCTCTTCAAGGGCCATGGGGATGGAGCTTCACATCTCACCTAAGCACGCCCGAGAGATCTGCAGGACGCTCAAGGGCATGAAGGCGAACCTCGCCCGTGCCTATCTAGAAGATGTGATAGCCTTGAAGAGGTCTATCCCCTTCAAGCGCTATCGGAGAAATGTGGCACATAGGCATGACCTGGTAGGATGGGATGCCGGCAGATTTCCTGAGAAAGCCGCCAAGGCTGTCTTGATAGTTCTGGATAATGCGCTGGCTAATGCCGAGTACAAAGGCATGGAGTCCGAACAGATGAGGATCTATCATGCCGGTACCAAGAAGGGCAGAACCATCCAGGGATGGATGCCTCGCGCCATGGGAAGGGCTACACCCAAGAATACAGAGACGGTCTCCGTTGAGATGGTCTTGACCGAGGTGAAGAGCTGATGTCTGTCGAGAAGAAGTTCGTGGCAGAGGGCATCTCTAAAGCTCTCGTCAATGAGTATCTGGCAGATGAGCTGGAGCGCGCAGGTTACGGCGGCATGGTCATGAACCGCACTCCTATGGGCACCCAGATCACCGTCTACGCAGAGAAACCCGGAATGGTCATCGGAAAGGGTGGCAAACTGATCAGAAAGATCACTCGAGACCTAGATCGCAAGTTCCATCTGGACAACCCCCAAATCGATGTTCAGGATGTGGGCCGCGGGGACCTGAATGGCCGAGTAGTGGCCAACCGCCTCGCTTCATCGCTGGAACGCGGCTGGTACTTCCGTAAAGCTGGCCAGTCCATGATGAGAAGGGTAATGGATGCAGGCGCTCTTGGCTGCGAGATTGTGATCAGCGGCAAGCTGACAGGTCCAAGGTCCAGAACTGAGAAGTTCATCGCCGGATACATCAAGCACTCCGGAAAGCCTGCCATCGATCTGGTTGACAGGGGCTACTCAGTAGCTGTCAAGAAGCTCGGCGTCATCGGCTGTCAGGTCAGAATCATACCACCCGATGTACGGCTCCCAGATGACTTCCAGATTACAAAGGTACAGGTTGCTCCTGAGGTCTCCGAGAAGATGCCAGAAAAGGCCCCGGTTCAAAAGCCCGCGGCAGCACCAGAACCTCAGAAGAAGAGCGATCTCGATCAGCTCTTGGAGTCTGAGCCATCATCAGCCTCCGCCCCTCTTCACGAGCCAGCAAAGGCCGAGGGTGCAGCAGAGGTTGCGCCTCTCTCAGAGGAGAAGGCCGATAGCGAGACCAGCGCCAAGGAAGTGTGAGCGATATGGCGATCTTCAAGATTGATGAGATCCGAAACATGACCGAGGAGGAGGTTGCAGAGGAGCTGCGAAAGCTCGAAAGCGAGCTCATCCGCGAGAGAGGCATCGTTACGGCTGGTGGCGCCCCGGAGAAGCCCGGGAGAATCAAAGACATCCGCAGAACGGTTGCCAGGATCAAGACAATCCAAACGGAGCGAAGGAAGTGAACCTGACCCCCGAGAGCCTTGCCAGGCATGAGCTGATCGGCCTTGATCTCGATATCGAGGTGAGCAGCAATCCCTGCCAGATAGGGCTTTCGGGACAGGTTGTTGACGAGACCAGGAACACCTTCCTTTTGGAGACGAGGCGCAAGATTGTGCGCTTAGCCAAAAAGAACACGAGTCTGGTCTTCACCCTGCCGGATGGGCGGAAAGTGAGGATCTGCGGCTCGGTCTTGATCTCGCAGCCCGAGAACAGAATTAGCAAGAGAATGCAAAAGACGAGGTGGAAGTTATGAGGGATATCGGACTGGACGTTGCAGCGCCGCAAAAGGAATGCAATGATCCTAAGTGTCCCTTCCATGGTAATCTCTCTGTACGCGGCCAGGTATTCAGTTGCACAGTGGTCAGCGACAAGATGGACAACACCGTGGTAGTCATGCGCAAATTCGAGAAGAAGGCAACGAAGTACGAACGATTCGAGAAGAGGCAGTCCAAAATCCATGCGCACAACCCCCCCTGCATTGAAGCCAAGGCAGGAGATCGTGTCAAGATAGCGGAGTGTAGGCCCCTTTCCAGGACCAAATCCTACGTGGTGGTGGAGGTCCTTAAATGAAAGGACAGAAGGCCAAGATCCCAAGGGCGATCAACACTGGCGCATACCTGGATTGTGTTGACAATACAGGTGCGCGGACGCTACACGTCATCGCAGTTAAGAATTATCGAGGCGTGAAAAACAGACAGCCCTGTGCCGGGATTGGGGACATAGTCATAGTATCGGTAAAGAAAGGAACTCCTGAGATGAGAAAGCAAATCTTCAAGGCCGTCATCATCCGCCAGAGAAAGGAGTTCCGAAGGCCTGATGGCCTCCGGGTAAAGTTCGAGGATAACGCTGCTGTCATCGTCGATGATGAGGGCGTTCCCAAGGGCTCGGAGGTAAAGGGACCTGTGGCCCGCGAGGTAGCGGAGAGGTTTAGCAAGGTCGCTTCCGCGGCGTCCATGATTGTGTGATGATTATGATTACGAAACAGCCAAGGAAGCAGCGGAAGGAGAGATACACTGCACCGCTGCATAAGCGTCAAAAGTACATGCACGCACCCTTGAGCCGGGCTTTGCGTGAAGAGCTTAAGAAGCGCAACGCTCAGCTGCGCAAGGGCGATACCGTCAAGGTCATGCGAGGCGATCATGCTGGCACAGAAGGTGAGGTCGAAGAAGTGGACCTCAAGAGGTGCACAGTTAAGGTCACAGGCGTGAGCAACTACAGAGCCGACGGAACTGAAGTGCCTAGAACCATCCATCCCTCTAACGTCATGATTGTTAAGCTCAACCTCGAAGACGCAGAGAGAGAGAAGATATTCGCGAGGCGATCGCAATGAGCAGACATCAAAAGAGAATAACTGTTCCAGTGAGCTGGCCCATCTCCAAAAAGATCCATGCGTGGGTCGCCAAGACCAGTCCTGGGCCTCATTCCGCAGCGAATAGCATGCCACTCCTCATGGTTATCCGGGACATGCTCAAGCTGGTAGACAACGCTCGCGAGGCCAGGAAGGCTCTGTACGAGGGCAAGGTTCTGGTTGACGGGAAAGCCCAAAAGGATTACAAGCTACCTATCGGGATATTCGACGTAATATCCGTTCCAGCGAAGGACGAGCAGTACAGGATGCTCAAGGATGAGAAGGGGATGTTCTATCTCAGCCTCCTTGAGGCAGGTACAGTGAGAAAGCTCGCTCGCGTGCAGAATAAAACCTTCTTGAAGGGCAAAAAGCAGCAGCTTAACCTTTCCGACGGCTCAAATAAGCTTGCTGAAGGCGAGTTTAAGGTAGGCGACTCCTTAGTTCTGTCCATCCCCGAAAAGAATATCGAGGACCATATCAGCTTTGAGGTTGGAAATCTAGCGATGGTCGTCGGCGGAAAGCATTCCGGCCAGACTGGCAAGATCAAGGAGATCATTACCGTCAGGAGCTCTCAGCCCAACCGCGTCATCATCTCCGGAGACCGGGAGTTCGAGACCATCGAGGATTACGTTTACATGATCGGAAAGGATGCGCCTGTCATCAAGCTGGGGGCAGTTAGATGAACGCCAATCTCATTCCCCGCATCGACAAAATCGTCGTCCATGTGGGCGTTGGGGAAAGCGGCCAGAGGCTGGTCAACGCTGAGACGATCATGAAGACGATCACCAAACAGCGACCAGTCCGGTCCATAGCCAAGAAGACTCTGCCCAACTTCGGGATCAAGAAGAATGAGCCCATAGGTGCCAAGCTAACCCTCAGAGGCAAAGCAGCCGAGGAATTCCTGGTAGTAGCCCTGAAAGCAGCAGGAAACACCCTGAAAAAGAACCAGTTCGATCTGCAGGGTAACTTCTCATTTGGAATTGAGGAGCATACTGACTTTCCAGGGATGCGATACGATCCAGAGATAGGCATCTTCGGCATGGATGTCTCAGTTGCCTTGAAGCGATCCGGTTACAGGATTGCTCGGAGGCGCATTTGCCAAAAGAAGCTTCCTATACGACAGAGGCTCAATAAAGACGACACAATGGATTTCGTCGCAAAGAAGTTCGGCATCCAGATCTTGGAGGCAGCATGAAGAAAGGAAAGAAGGTCTTCGGAAGAGGCGCAAACAAATGCACGCGTTGTGGAAACAAAAATGGCCTCGTCAGAAAGTACGGGATATACCTGTGCAGGCAGTGCTTCCGAGAGATCGCCCCTGAGATGGGCTTTGAAAAGTATTCGTAGGTGGTTGCATTGTTATTGGATCCACTGGCCGATGCCCTGTCCGTAATAAAGAATGCGGAGAGCGTAGGCAAGCCTGAATGCATCATTCATCCCGCCTCCAAGCTCATAGGAAGGGCTCTGAAGGTTATGGCGGATAGAGGATACATAGGCGAGTTTGAATTTGTTGACGACGGAAAGTCGGGAATGTTCCGAGTAAAGCTCCTGGGAAGGATCAACCGCTGTGGCGTAATTAAGCCCCGGTTTTCTACCAAGGTGACAGAGATGGAGAAATGGGAGAAGCGATTCCTCCCTGCCAGGAACTTTGGAGTTCTGATCCTCAGCACCAGCAAGGGAGTCATGGCTCATTCAGATGCCAGGTCTCAGTCTCTGGGCGGTCAGCTCCTGGCTTACGTATATTAAGGTGGTCGCAATGGTCAAAGAAATTGCGCGACAGGTAGAGATTCCAGAAGGAGTAGCCGTTGCCTTTGATGGAAATACAGTGACGGTAAAGGGCCCGAAAGGTGAGCTTTCCAGGCGACTCTCTTATCCTGACATTGAGATAACGAAAGAGGACTCTCTCCTGATCGTGAATTCCAGGCTCGATAGAAAGCGCCACCGAGCAATGGTAGGGACACTGGCCGCACACATCAGCAATATGATTGCAGGTGTTACCAGAGGGTATGAGTACAAGATGAAGGTCGTGTACTCCCACTTTCCCATACAGCTCAAGGCAGCTTCTGATGAGCTCATCATAAACAATTTCCTGGGTGAGAGAAAAGCTCGATCCGCCAAGATCCTATCAGGTGCGAAGGTCGAGATAGGCAAAGATGAAGTAACGATAACTGGCATCGATAAGGAGCAAGTTGGCCAGACCATGGCCAATATTGAGCAGGCTACTAGGGTGCATGGTTTCGATATCAGGATATTCCAGGACGGAATATACCTGGTGGACAAGAGGTGACGAGGATGGCAGAGAGGTTACTGAGAGTTAGGACCCGGCAGAAATCGAAGAAGCCTGAGTTCAACTTTCATGATTCACATAAAAAGAAGCGGCTGGGTACCAGCTGGAGAAAGCCTCGCGGCCTGCACAACAAGCTCCGACAGCAGGTAGCTGCCAAAGGCAAGCTGGTCAGACCCGGTTATGGAAGCCCCAAGGCGGTCAGGGGATATCATCCCTGTGGACTGCCGGAGGTTCTTGTTAACAACGTGGCAGAGCTAGAGAAGGCCAAAGGTTTTGCTGTGCGAATAGCTGCGGCTGTAGGCAAGAAAAAGCGCCTGGAGATCGAGGCCAAGGCATCTGAGGCAGGCCTTAAAGTCCTCAATGCCAAGGGAGGTGCTTAGATATGCCAGGATTTACAACCCAGCGGAGGCTCGCAGCAGCCGAGCTGAAGATTGGTGAGAGCCGGGTCTGGATCAATCCAGATCCCGAGGTGGCAGGAGAGCTCTCCGATGCCATCACCCACGAAGATATCCGCTCTCAGATTACAGCAGGAAACATCAAGGCCAAGCCCAAGAAGGGCAATAGCCGCGCCAGAATCAGGGCCAGGGCAGTGAAGCGCGCCTACGGCCATTGCAAGGGTGCGGGACACAGAAGGGGCGCAAAGGGCGCTAGGTCTCCCAGAAAAGAGCAATGGATGACGAAGATCCGGGCTCTGAGAAAGCATCTTAAAGAGATGCGAGAGGGCGGCCAGATAGATCGCCATGCCTATCGCCTGCTTTATCGGAAGTCCAAGGGCGGCGAGTACAGAAACTTGGCGCACCTTAATTCTTACATCAAGGCCAAGGGCCTTGCCAGGGGTGAATAACTTGGCTACTGGACCTAGATACAGGGTCGCTTTCCGCAGGCGGAGAGAGGGCAAGACCAACTATCACGTCAGATATAAGCTGATACTATCCAAGAAACCCAGAGTTGTAATCAGGAAGAGCAATGCCAGCACCACGTTGCAATTAGTGGTGGCCGAACAGACGGGCGACAAGACCCTCCTGACGGTTAATTCCCGCGAGCTGAAGGACTTCGGATTTACCTTTAGCAAGAGCAATCTGCCTGCTGCTTATCTCACAGGGCTTCTCTTCGGAAAGAAGATGCTTGCCTTGGGGATGAACGAGGGTATTGCAGATATAGGTCTGCATGCCTCGACAAAGGGCAACAGGGTCTATGCTGCCATCAAGGGCGTCGTAGATGCAGGAGTAGATGTGCCTCATGGCTCGGAGATTTTCCCAGATCAGAAGAGGATATCCGGCCAGCACATAAAGGATTACACGGGAGCGGATATCGTGGCCCAATTCGAGCAGGTTCGCGAGAAGATACTGGGGTGAGCTTATGGATAAGAAGAAGAAGCGCGATTTTTATCAGGAAGAGTGGGTCCCCAGGACAAGGCTGGGCAAGCTCGTCTTTGAGGGCCAGGTAACGACCTTCGATGAGGCCATGGCCTCTGGTCTGCCCATCAAGGAAGCAGGTCTCATAGACGTGCTGATACCCGGGCTTGAGGATGAGGTTTTGGACATCAACATGGTTCAGAGGATGACCGACTCCGGAAGGAGAGTCAAGTTCAGAACCACGGTTATTGTCGGGAACAGGGATGGCTTCATTGGACTTGGCGAGGGCAAAGACGTCCAGGTGGGAAAGGCCATCAAGAAAGGCATCGACAACGCCAAGATGAACATCATGAAGGTCAAGAGGGGCTGCGGCAGCTGGGAATGCGGCTGCGGTCAGGCCCATACCGTGCCCTATGAGGTAGTCGGCGAGTCTGGAAGCGTGCGTGTAGTGCTTATCCCTGCGCCACGGGGCCTGGGCATAGCTGCTGGTGACACGTCCAAAAAGGTCATGGACATGGCTGGCATCAAGGATGTCTGGACAAGGACAGCCGGGTCCACTCGAACAACACTCAACTTTGCCAAGGCCACATACAACGCGCTCATCAATACCATACAAGTGAGGGCCTGAAGATGTTTGCCATAGTCAGATTGAGAGGCGAGGTAAACCTCAGGCCTGGCATCAAGTCGACCTTGGAGATGTTGCGCATAAACAGGGTCAATCACTGTATCGTCGTCAAGGAGGATGAACATTTCAGGGGCATGATCCAGAAGGTCAAGGATTATGTGGCCTGGGGAAAGATCGATGACGATACTCTCGCTATGCTCCTGGAAAAACGCGGGCGGCTTTCCGGAAATCGCAGGCTTACAGAACAGTTCTTGAAGGAGAACACACCTTATGGATCCTTTAAGGATTTGGCATCCGCTGTCAACTCTGAGGCAGCAAGCCTGAAGGCTCTTGGAATCAAGCCCATCTTCAGATTGCATCCCGCCAGAAAGGGCTTGAAGACCATCAAGAAGACTGCACAACAGGGCGGAGATTTAGGATTCCGAACTGATTTGGCAGATCTTATCAAGAGGATGAGGTAGAAGCAATGGTTAGACCAAAGACAAAGGAACGCAGGGGTCACAGAACCTATCACGGCAAACATAAGAATCAGCGGGGAGGCGGTACTCGCGGTGGCCGTGGAGATGTGGGCAAGTGCAAGCACCACTTCATGCGTTCCATACTTCTCGGCACAGATATGGGCAAACACGGATTCGTCCGCCTGCCTCTCACCGAGAAGATTGAAACCGTCAACGTGGACGTGCTGGACCAGATGGCAGGGCCAGACGGCAAAGTTGAGCTCACCGACATGAAGGTGCTTGGTCGTGGCCAGGTAACCAGAAAGCTCAACGTTAATGCCTCTGGATTCTCTGCGACGGCTAAGACTAAAATCGAGGCTGCTGGTGGTCAAGCAGTAGTAGTATGAACCAGCAGAGTTTCTTTTATGCGATAGAGCCCTTTGTGCGCCGGCTCCCCTCAGTGGAGCGGCCCACAGGGCACGTCCATTTTAAGAGAAAGCTAAGCTGGACATTAGCTATATTGCTGCTTTACTTCGTCCTTGGAAACATACCTCTCTTTGGGCTATCCAAGGCGTCAATTGATATATTCAGCTCTTATCGTGCCTTCTTTGCTGGCTCTTTCGGCTCGATGATGCTCCTCGGCATAGGTCCCATAGTTACTGCATCCATCGTATTGCAGCTTCTCGTAGGAGCCCAGATAATCAAGCTCAATTTGAGCGACCCACGTGATCAGGCCATCTATCAGGGCACCCAGAAAGCCCTGGTATTCGTGATGGTAGCTGTCGAGGCTCTGCCTCAGGTATTAGGAGGATACTTGTTGCCTGATACCGGCATAGCCAGCAGTCTAGGCGTAACCACTGGCATAGTATCTCTATTGATCTTCATCCAGGTCTTCGTCGGTGGGTCTCTCATCGTCTACATGGATGAGGTCGTCTCCAAATGGGGCGTGGGTTCAGGCGTAGGCCTGTTCATCGTTGCAGGAATAGCCCAGCAGCTTGTGACCGGCATAATCAATCCAGCGTCTGGAGACGGTGGGCTTCCGGTTGGAATAATTCCCAAGTGGATTTACATCATAGCCCAGCAGCTCATTGGATTTGATACCATCTTCACATCGGAGGGGCTCAAGTTCATCTTCGTCACAGGCGGAATCCTGGCGTTAATCTCGACTATCATGATCATCCTGTTGGTAGTCTTGGTTGAGTCTACCAGAATTGAGATACCTCTGGCCCATAGCCGGGTAAGAGGGGCTCGTGGGCGTTTCCCTGTCAAGCTGGTGTACGCCTCAGTTTTGCCCATGATCCTAGTGCGGGCCATCCAGGCCAACATCGAGATGATTGGAGCATTGCTAGCAGCCAAGATCGGAACTGTGACAACTGCAACTGTTGCCGGTGAAGGTGTATCTACAGTTTACACCGGATATTCCAGCATCCTCGGCGACTTCATCTCCTATGCCAGGTACAATACGGCGACCGGCGCTGCTATGAGCGGGTCGTCGCCTCAACCGATAGCTGGCTTGATGTATTATCTCTCGCCCATTCACGGCCCAGAAGACTGGATACCGAGCATGGTGACCACTTCTACCGCAGGTATGGCAGAACTTGGCTTCTCGCCAATAGCCGTCTGGCAGATCGTCCTTCATGTTCTGACCGACTCTGCATTCTTGATCTTCGGCGGCATTCTCTTTGCCATCTTCTGGATCGAGACTACGGGCATGGGTCCGAAGAGCGTTGCAGCCAAGATACATAACTCCGGCCTGCAGGTCCCTGGCTACCGAAGGAATCCGGCATCCATCGAGAGACTGATGGAGCGCTATATCCCCAAGGTTACTGTAATTGGCGGTGTGATCATCGGCGTTCTCACATTGATCGCCAGCCTCCTGGGCACATTAGGCGGCGCAGGCGGCACGGGATTGCTCCTGGCTGTAAGCATTGTCTACCGGCTCTATGAGCAGATAGCAAGCGAGCAGATTCAGGAGATGTACCCGATGATGCAGAAGTTCTTCGGAGCATCCGCATGAATGCAAAGCTGACAGAGTCTCTGGACAAAGCCGCCCTGGCTGTGGGCTTTGTCCTCTTTTTTGGGATAATGATCAGCGCTGAACTTAGAGACTCTCTTGGAGTGCTCACCGGCCATCTGATCGGCTGGCTTCCAGATATTCTTCCCTTTCATGTTGTGCTCTTCATCCTGGCTGCGGTCACTGGCCTTTATGCCAGCCTCATTCAGAAGTACACCATGGATTGGGATTTCTTGAGGGCTCAGCAGGAGAAGATGAAGAAGCTGCAGCGGAATATGAAAGAGGCCCAACTATCCGGGGATCAGTCCAGGATCCAAGCCGCACAATCCGAGCAGATGAAGATGGTCTCAGATCAGGGCAAGATGATGCAGATGCAGTTCAAGCCCATGCTCTACATCGGCCTCATATCTATACCGCTCTTCATGTGGGCTTATCTCTACATTGGCGGCCACCCGGACATGACCATGAACTTCCCGTTCTGGGGGGAGCATGCTATCAATACCACAGTCTTGGGCCCAATCCTCTACTGGTTCTACTGGTATTTCGTCTGTTCTCTGCCTGTATCGCAGATCATCAGAAAGGCTCTTGACATTGGGAGCATGAGCTAGGATGATAATAACCATCAGTGGTGCTCCGGGAACGGGCACCTCAACTCTAGCTCGTTCTTTATCTGCCGAGCTGAAATTGCGTTGGATCAACTCTGGTGACCTTTTCCGAAAAATAGCTGCAGAAAAGAATATCTCAGTCAAGGACATGAATAGACTGGCTGAGAAGGGCCCAGAGGTTGATTATCTCATAGATGATGCCCAAAAATCATTGGCCAAAGAGGGAGGCGGCGTATTTGAGGGCCGGCTGTCCGGGCATCTCCTGCCTGCTAACCTGAAGGTTCTCCTCAAGACAGAGCTTCGCTGCCGAGCTGAACGGATAGCCAAGCGAGAGTCAAAGCTGACTGAGGACGCTATGCAAGAGACGCGCATTCGTGAGGAGAGCGAGGCCCGGCGGTACAAGATGTACTATAACATTGATATCAGCGACTTTTCAGTTTATGATCTGGTGGTTGATACCGGCAAGTTTGATGAAACAGGAACGCTGGCCATAGTTCTTGCGGCAGTGAGGAGTCGCTCTTGTCCGTGATCCATCGCGCCGAAAACCGGGCAGAGAAGAGGCCTGACAAGATGCCTGAAAGGAGATTCGATCGAGGTCAGCCCAGCAGTCGCTCGCCGGTCTCGTATCCTCAGATTCTTCCTTCAGATCGAGTGAGGTCCACGCTCATTAAAAGAAGTGGACGGACTGATCCGGCTTTCGGGATGCCTCCTGAGAAGAGAAGCCTTGAGAAGCATATGGCTTTAGGAGCCATAAACCTGGACAAGACCTCCGGGCCCACAAGCCACGAGGTCGCGGCCTGGGTTAAACGCATCCTGGAGATTGAGAAAGCCGGACACAGCGGCACTCTAGATCCAAAGGTTACTGGAATCCTGCCAGTTTTGCTCGGCAATGCCACTCGCATAATGGAAGTGCTCCTTTTAGCTGGCAAAGAGTACATCTGCCTCATGCATGTGCATAAGCCTGTACCTAAAAAGCGAATCCTTGAGGTCTGCCGGGAGTTCATGGGGCCGATCTTCCAAAAGCCTCCCTTGAAGTCATCGGTGGTAAAAGAGCTGCGCACCCGCACCATTTACTACCTCGATGTTCTGGAGATTGATGAGCAGCATGTGCTAATGCGAGTGGGCTGCGAGGCTGGAACTTACATCAGAAAGCTTTGTTTTGATATTGGACTGGCTCTTGGTACTGGCGCGAATATGGAAGAGCTGCGCAGGACGCGCGCGGGGCCTTTTCGAGAGGACAGGACTCTGGTCACGCTCCATCAGCTTGCCGATGCTGTAGCGGCCCTGAAGGAACAGAACGATGCGAGCTTGCTGCGGCAGTGTATTCAGCCCGTAGAGGTGGCTCTTGCTCATCTGCCCAAGCTGGTCATAGCTGACAATGCAGTGGACGCAGTCTGTCATGGCGCGCCACTGGCCGCGCCCGGTCTGATCTCCTTAGAGACAGATATAAATAAGGGCGATGCTGTTGCCTTCTTTACTCTGAAAGGAGAGGCAGTGGCCGTTGGTCTGGCAGATATGGATAGTCAGGAAATGCTTGCCAGCAAGACGGGCATTGCGGCTCGGACCGAAAGGGTAATAATGGAGCCGGGCACCTATCCGAAGGCGTGGAAGCTGGCCGAAAGGGATGCTTCCGCGGCGGAGAACGCTGCCAAACGCTAAAATAGAAAATAAGATAAATTGTGCCGAGGTCGTCTAGCGGTAGGGCGCCAGCCTGGAGTGATTAAATCCCTGATAGCTGGTGACTCGCAAGGGTCTCGTGAGTTCGAATCTCACCCTCGGCGCTATGTTACCTGTAAATAACGTCAAAGCAAAACGGTTTAAGCTAAGAAATCACTGTCATTTCTGTTCGCCAAACGGGATGACTTAGGGATTAAGCGGACGCCTCACAAGGGTTTCCGCTTTTCTCTGATTCGTTTTCATGTTTTTCTAGGTATTCTTTAAAAGCCTCTTCTCCTATTTGGCTAAGGCCTTTCATGCTGCCTGTTTTCTTTAATGCGAACTCCCTGACCCGTCGGGCCGTGTCGTCTGATAAGTTGAATCCCACACGTGGCATGACATTAGTTTTTTACTCGATAGTATAAAAGTGTTTTGACTTAACTGTACAATTGCATCATTAAGTTTTAATACTACCAAGTCCTTCCTATCGTTGGCGAACAGAAATGACGAACAAAACCCTATTAGCAAGCCCGGTCACTCAAGGCCGGGAAGCCGTAAAGCAGTTGATTGCCTACCACAACCACGGCGTAGAGCCTCAGGAGATGCCCGATTTTTACCGGCTCACTGGTGAAATGGTGCTGGTCCTCAATAACAAGAAGGACGCATATTATGTGGTCACGCCAACGACCTGCAGTTGCCCGGCAGCTACCTACAACCCTGGCCAGCCATGTAAACACGCGCGAAAGTACTTCCCACAGCCGAAGGTTGCCGCGCCTGCCGTGGACAGCATCAAGCCCGCCGCAAAATGGCCGGGTGGCCGCAATGGACCGGTAGATGAGATCATGGGGGTGGCCTGAATGGCCGTCTGGTATCATATCGGCGTCGAAGGACCCATAACACCCAAAGAGCCTCTTCCAGCTCTCCCTGAGATCCCTCGCGGGTCCCTGGTGGTCGTAGAGGGCCGGGCTCCTATCTGGCGCTACGGCATGGCTCTGCACAGGCTGCACGGCTCCCCTGCCGGTGCTGTGGGCGTCTTTGATCCACGCCTGGGTATCGTGATCGTGTGCTCCCACAGGCCGGAATTCACTGAGGGTGTAGTCCATGCTCCTGACGATTTCGTGATAGTTGCGGAGGGGATCTGAGATGCCAGGCTGCCGATTCTGGAAGGATCAAGCGGATGGCTTTCATGGCTGGTGTGAGCATCCTGAAGCTCAACCGGGAACGCCGTGTGTCCTGAATACTGAGGACCAATGCGTGCTCCGAGAAGAGTTCGCTGTCTGCTTTGAATGTGGACGACGTGTGGACATCTCCAGCACTCCAGAGGCCGAGTACTACATCTGCGAAGTATGCGCCTCAAATGTGACTGTGAAGCCCGGTGCCGGGGTGGTGCCGAGAGGAGGAGAAGAGCTAATTGCTGTCTCCACTTGCGCCGTGTGTGGTGCAGACTCGGAGGAAGGGCAATGAGCTGTCATGATGGCGCCGGGGACTGTAGCACTTGCCAGGAGAGAGCACCGGGAACGACCATAATAGACGGCCAATATGAGTATTACTGCTATCGCTTCGGCACCAATCCCCGGAGGGCCCGGCCATGCACGGAATGAGATGCAAGAAGGCCCGCCGAGCCGCCGCTCAACGCCGTGAGGTCTGGAAACGATGGCAGCAACAGCGAATATCTGCCATCATCTCTTTTTAGGGCCGGGTCCCATGCCATCGGAGGACCCACCTATAGCGGAGCTGCTAGCCAAGGCCATCCAGCCGCTTCAGGAACGCATTTCTACCCTGGAGAACACCATTGCCCACTTGCAGGAAGAAAACGCAGCCTTGACCGCCACAGCAAGCCATCTGGGAGAGAACCAACTCATCCAGCTCCAGTTAATCAACCGGCTCAAGGCCGCTGCCGGGAAGGAGCCACAGCCCATGCAGAGGGACCGGGCCGAGATCCTCAGAGCTTTGCTTGTGGCCAACGGTGGGAAGATGCTAGCGAAGGATGCCAGACAGAAGATGCACCTGGCTAAATCTCGCTTCTCTGAACTGCTTTCTGTATGCGATTTTCTTGAGACAAAGCCATTGCACTCTGACAGAAGAAAGATGATTATTATATTGAAGTCTGAATTAGTTTTACGGAACTATTAACTAATTTTGCCCACCTCTTTAGGATGATGCAAAATAGCACAAATTTGGCGTGAATTCGTCAAATTTCATATATGTCTTACTTTGAGGAAGAGGAAGAAAAAAGAGTAATATACTACAAATAGGCCCGCTAGGAAGAGAAGAGAAAAATGGTTCCAGGTTCCACGGAACTATTTTTGCGGCATGGGACCGTTACCAGGTGCAACGGAACAATAGTGTCACATCATGGTCGTGTATCCTTGGCAATGTGACACTACGCTCCTGCAAAGCCTCTCTCGTCAAATGGCCGTCAAGTGCCCCATCGAGTAAGCCGCCTTTTCTGCGATGATGGTCATGTGACCAAGAGCCTTACTGCACATGTGCAGGGAGCCTCGAATGATATCGATTCTCCAAACTTGTTTTAGCGGCAGAAAGCGAAATATTGAACGACGGTTCTAGAGCCATGGCTCCGGAGTTAACTGAAAGAGCCTCTCGCCCACTGATTTACGAGAAAGACCCGGATGTCCGGCATAAGGCAATGGAGCAAATTGTCAAAGTTGCAGAAGAAAAATTAATGGATGGAAAGAGGCCATTGCAGATACAAAAATCACTAGATCAAAATGATCAAGTGATATCCTGCAATGGCCTCCGAGTCTCAAGTAGGATTTCAGCTATCGGCTGAGACTTCCTTGGCGCGTGGAGTAAGCTCACAATGGCCTCCGAGTCTCAAGTAGGATTTCAGCTATCGGCT